>Ga0209780_1003944_pt1 | contig 11276 bp, 9 predicted proteins | sample WorMetexBAHAMAS2_FD_187384 | JGI IMG/M metagenome (GOLD analysis project Ga0209780, IMG submission 187384) | Marine gutless worms symbiont microbial communities from Max Planck institute for Marine Microbiology, Germany - Inanidrilus exumae... | ecosystem: Host-associated > Annelida > Digestive...
GGATTAAAGTTAAAATATGTACTGCAAGTAATTTGTTAGGTCTACACGTGCCAGTGCATTTCTAAATTGTTTCAAGGAAGTAGCACTGGTAACAGTTGATGGCAAATGATTCCAACATGATAATGCTGTACTTTATCTGCTTAGTTTTCGAAAACTCAATGAGCAGTTTCAACATGACAAATTTGACATCTTCTTTATCATCTGAAAAAAAAATATGAATTTGCTTTCTTCACTATTTACCTGTATTATTACTGGCATAACGTAAAACTATTCAGAACAGCATTAGTTCTACAGCTTATTTAACTAGAAACGCGTGGCAAAGCCCAGCGTGTAGCCCACCCGTCGCAAATGCGCCTGCAAAACTCAGAGGTTACTGGACCGAAGTACACTAAATTTTTATCAGACGCAGAAGGATCATCGGCGGTGTTAGCGCGTGCATCCAAGATGGAGTATGCCAATTTTCGCCAATTCGCGCCAAAATTGGTTACATGTGCCTATTCTGAAAATTTGGTGGAGATCGGCCCACTATGTTCAAGAGGACCGTTGAAAATAACATCGGCGCATCGTAAGGCCCTTAGGCAGCCAGAGGCAGGCCAGGCGAATTAAATTATCACCCCAGCCATTTTTACGTTGATAAATTTGAATGTATCCAGGCATTGTACGGTATATACCGTAAAGCCAGTAACATCATGAAGAAAATCACTAGAAAGTACTCACATGAGGTCGCATCGACAACTTTAACGACGAATTTTTGCCTGGCTGTTGATTTATTTACAGTTTCCAAATGAGGTCTGCTTTTCAGCCACGGTCGGCCATCTCAGCAGTTGCTGAGCTTCTTTTTATCCTGTGACCTTGAATGTTGACCTCTGACCTTGACCTCCGAACGTGACCTAAAATGTTAAGTCGAACAAGGTTGTCTGGACGCAGTCAACTGGATACAGCGATTGCCGTGGTGAGACTGTGGTGCAGATAGGTCAGGTGAAACGAACCCGCACGGTCGTTCGGTGAAGAGGATATAGTTGGAATCGTCCGGAGTTCGTTCCACGAACGTGACACACGTATAGTTCTCCCAATGACGCATCGCCTGCTGGAACAGCGCCTTGTGCGCTCCTATGTACGTACACAGCAAGCAACCATCCAACCCGCGTTCACACTGTATACTTTGTATTACTGTCCTTCGACAATCAATCAATCATTTCCAGAACATCACAAGATACTAGAAAGCGGGGCAAAGACCAACGTGTAGCCCGCCCGGCATGCGCAAACGCGACTATCGATTTCTTACTAACTTACAGACTGGCTATGCTACTGCCGCCTAGCGAATGGCCTTTAAAAACCAGTGCACAACGTACCTGCACTACCACCCATGCAAATGAGCCACAAGATCTCAGGGGTTACTGGACCAAAGTTCACCAAATTTATAGCCGTAGTAACTTTTTCATTGACGGTGTTAACGCAACAATCCGCGCTGTGATCCGTCCACCCGTTGTCAAATGACAAGGAAAACATTTTAAAAAGAAACTAAGATTGGTGAAACATAAGTTCGCCGGCGGCATCGCGATGCCAGGCGGGCTAACTATATAGCACTTGCGGGTCCACTGTTGATACGCTGTCGTCTATCGGGCTGTATGGGGTCATGCCGGCAGCATCCTCATATATTGAAATCTTCCACCACACGTGCGATAGTAAAATTTCTCCACGTAACGTCGGCATATGCATTAGTAAAATTGTCACGTTCCCCGGCGTTCCTCGGTGATATTAACACGGACCACACCACTGACACCAGTTGCCAGCAACAGAGGCCGAAAAGCCTGCCGATTTGTAATCACGGTCGATTATTATAAGTGCTATATTCATAACGATACAATACTCCACGCGCTAAGTCGCAAAATGATTTTTGCAGTTTTCGAAGTGTGATTTGGCTTGTAACATTATACTTTAACAAGTACGTCCGTCTTCGGGGACGGCCGTATATCCACACATGCCGATCCTGCGTACACGTCACGCTGTGCAGTCACCAACGTGAACATTCAGCGTCCTTCACGCGCTGGCCGATTCGTCCAATTTTGGGCTTCTGGGGGAACAAAGTTCCCCAAAATGGGAGATTCTCTACCTTAGACGCCGATAAACCGCCGTGCAAAATATGACGCCGCTAGCTTTATCCCGGGCGGAGAAATCCATAACGGTCCGTACAAACACACAAACAGAAACAGTAAACGATATATCCACACCTTGCCTGTCGGCATGTGTGTTGCTGGTATATATGCCATGTTACGGATATTCGTGATGGTACAGACGAGACGAGGTGGCGGTTTGGTGTAGTGGTAACGCGTCGGTCTCGATCAACGAGGTTAACCTACACTGAGCCCGGTTAGTACTTGGATGGGTAACCGTGTCCGGGTTTAACTCCCGGAGGCGGCACTTTATTTCAGTATGTAACTAGCCACGCAGGTCGACTCAGCATTCTACTCTCCGTGGGACGGTAAAATGAGTACCAGCCAAAGGGCGGCGATGCTCTGCGGCTGGGAAGGTAACCGCAGGCCTGGCAGAAAGTAATAGCAGGTGGATGAGTCTTAAGTCACCTGCGGGCTGACTGCCTGTACACCGGGATCAGCTCCTGGCCCAACGCTCGGTAACGAGTATGGAAAGCCTTTACCTTTATCCTTTTACAGACGAGATGGTGTTGGTAAAACCGCTGAGATGAACGCCTGGCGTCTTGACGCTAATCCACATGCGCTATTTGCCGTCTGCAAGGTCATGCGAGCAGTGAACCTCTGCTCCAACAAAATCATCCAGTTCTTAACTGGGGGTGCCGGCTGACACAGGCCGACGAGTATAAAGGTAAAAAAGGTAAAGGCTTCCCATACTCGATCGTTACTGAGCATTGGGCCCGGAGCTGATCCCGGTGTACAGGCAGTCAGCCCGCAGGTGACTATAAGTCATCCACCAGGCCGTATTTTATATACTGGCTGTAAAATGGGTGTGCGTATATAGATGTACGTATTGACACAGGCCGGCATGTGTAGTTTTTGATGCACTGGCTTAACGTACCGCTGAAATTGGCTTCGATTTCGTACGGAATAACGCCGTGGTCCCACAGCCGCTCGGTTCTGGCCGTGGCCGCTCGCCTGGACCTCGACAGCGGCGCGCTGTCGCTCTTGGCCGCCGCCTGACGACGTCGACCTTCGCGATGGCGTCGTCTTCGTCGCCGGCGATTTCTACATCACACAGCCAGCCGCGAATGCGCCGACGTGACACAAGTTGCGACGTATATTTAGGCTACACGGTGACATTGATACAGCAGTTAGATAGAAGACCACACACACGCACACACTCATACGCACTCGGTTTTTATCCGCGCGACGCTGTGCTAGCGCGGTGTTAGCTCTGGCCCTGTCCCTGTCTGTCAGTCCGTCACAAGTTCTATCAAAACGGCTACAAGTTGAACGATTCTTACGACAATGTCGAATGTTGCTTCGACATTGTTGTTGCTGTGGACGGGGCTTTACGCTACCAACAGTATACCGGTAGCTCTTGCAGTCGTCGACACAAAGTGCCTCTTGATTTGCTCGCGACTTACGGCGCTGTATAATAAAAAAGTCCGTTTTGACTGATTCACTGATTGAATAGGCATGTTATTTTCGAACTGCTCGGAGAGCCCATACCGTGTCTGTCTTCGCGACGTCGCATTTTGTGGGTACAGGCGTCAGCTGAAGGCGCACGACGACGGCGTAATTTTCCGCCAAGACGTCCCTCCGGTCCATCCGGTCCATCTTCCCCGGTCGTTCGTTGGTCGATATCCGCCAAGTCGACTTCGTTGCACTGGAATGTTAATTGTCTAATTAATTACGGCCGGGGGCAATTGAAACGCATCGCCGACGAGAAATGGATGTGGCCGACGACTGACCGTCGAGCTCCCGCGGCTCGACGAGAGCAGCCGCTGTAGCATCCGTTCTGAGAACTCGACACGCCTTGCGCATCAACAGGATGCAACTACTCATGGCCACTGACGTACGCAATCAAGACCATTTCCTCACGACGAACACCAAAACCGTAACATAAAATAAATTAGCCCCGTAACGGGACTGACGATCGACTCCTACTTACTGCCAACTTCAAAGTCACGTGACACAAAAACTAGGACAAAAATCTTAAATCCGGCCCCGATAAGCTGTAGGTATTGTCCCCCTAATGTAAGAATCCGTGGTGATTTGCCAGCCCTCATTATAAATGGGAGAGGATATAGCCTTTAAAAATGGCCGAATTTCCGACTATCAAGGGCTCGTGACCTTGACCTTGACCTTGACCTTGGATCGGGTCATACTGCATGCCATCACGCATCACTCGTCTACCTCTACCTACCTACCAAATTTAATTGAAATCGAAGAAACATTTTGTGGACGGACGGACGTACGGACGGGCGGACGGACATTTGAGACCCACTTTATTAGGTCGACTTGGAGGAGTCGACCTAACTAGATGGTGCTCAGTACAGCGAATAGCTCCGCCAGTCCATGATAAAATCAGCACACTGACGTTACCGGCAAACAGCAGGTGCGTAAATGAAGTAGGCTAATATTATGTTAACTATTGTACCAGTACAGCCGCAAAGTGCACCATGACCAAGCAGCCGCAGAGTGACGGCACTTACGACGACTGATTTCCAGAATATAATCCCGTTCAATTCCCAAATTCTATCAACTCTTCTCCGGTCCGTGATCTACCTAAATCCAAAATTTCGTGAAAATATGTAACTTTTGAAGTTATTCTGCTAACAAACAAACAGATAAACACGGGCGAAAACATTACCCTGATAACCTACGGCGGAGGTAAACATCACAGTTGTATAAGGCAACGAAAAAAAGCAATGGGAAAGGGCAGATTTCGACCCCCACATCTCGGAAACAATTAACCGATTTTGATGGAACCTGAAGTTTAGAACTACCCCTAAGACTACCTTCCGTACAAAATTTGATTTCGATCCGACGACGTGGGTGGTGTGGGCGAATACCCAGTTTGCCACTGTAAGTTTTCCGTGTCTTTCTTTTTTGGTCTTTTCTGCTAAACGTACAACAGAGACAGTTGGCTGCGTTGTACAGTGGTAGAACGCCGGTTTTGATCGGCGAACTTTCCCTGTCCCACGCCCGACCTGTAGCTAACGGGTGACCACATATGTGGGTAAGCCGTCCGCTATAGGTCAGCCAACTAGGCCAACTCAGCCTTTCATCCTTTCGGGGTCGATAAATTGAGTAGTGAGCAACTTTATCGAATGTGTGCCGGTCGCGCCATCTGGTGAGTGTTCACGAGGTTAAACCGGTGCGGTTATCAACCGCTGTGCGCCGTGTGTGGCAGCAATTTAGCCGAGCTTAACCTTTCTGTATATAGCCCAGTGCCGCCCTGCGTGGCGGATGTTGATTGTACATTGCGCGTTATGTCGTCAATCGAATAAACGAACATTATTACTATTATTATTATTATTATTATTATTACACTGATATACGGTACCGTTTGTGCTGCGAGTGTTCAGCTGACTGGCGATGCTGTCGATTTCCTCGTCGTTTCGACTGTCTGTGCTTGTTGGTGGTCAGTTCACGCACGTTGTCGTCCCCGTCCACTAGGTCCAGTCGCCACTGTTTTCGTCGTCGACGTCGCCTCTGTCGGCGGCGCTCGAGCGCGGCGTCCCGAGGTCGGTGTAGCGGCAGCGGAGGCGACGGCGGCGGCGGCTTGCTGGTGACACTGACCGCGGACGGCTTCGGCTTCTGAAGGAGGCTGTTCGTCACGCCGAGCAGCTCTAACTCGTCTTCCGTCAGCGCAATGTCGCCGAGATATGCAGCTGCATGCGCAAACAACCACCAACGAAATAAAGACCGGAGGTGGTAACGATCAACACAAGTACACGTGTGTCGGTCATCCTTATTGTCGTGTCGCATGCTGCCCCCTGGTGAATCATGCAGAGTATTCCAACGGAACACACAGACAGACGGACGGACGGACGAACGCCAGGCCGTTACATTACACAAACTTTATTTCACCACAAATGTGGTAGCATAATAACATACATAATTAAACGTAAGTTAAATACATGAAATAAAAGACCACTTAACTAGAAACTAAACTGACACTGTTGGACGAATGCGCACACGGCTCCTTTTGTGCGAACTGTCGACAGAGTTCGCACAGTACATTCTTCGATGACATTACATTATAAAGAAACTTGCATTTGCGCTTTTTATAGCATAGTACGGTGTTTAAACATTATACATTTCCATACAGTAATTAGCAATCTCTTTAGATCGAGTATTAAATATTTTCATAAATCATCATCAAAGTGCAAATTCTAGCGAGTTAAATTCACTATTAGAGATGGGGCAACATTCAGAGCCGGAATATAGTAAAGGAACGCATTTAGATATTAACAATTCAATGACGTTTTGTGATGCAACTCAACCTACTTTACCAAACACAGCGTTAAAGGCTCGGTAAAATGACTTCTTTGCGTTATCAAATGAGCAGCAAAACCTGCTGAACGACACAATGAAAACACCCAGGCGCGGCCAGCGTAACAACATGGGCTCAGCAACCGCTGAGACTGCCGACCGTGGCGTAACGAGAGCCGAAAAATTTTCCGTGGAGTTGGAGGATCCGGTCCCCCACCCAATGCAAAGTCGCAATCGTCTGAGGTAACACTTCACGCACACAAAAACAACTTTGTCCGTTTAGGCGTTTAACCACAATACACCAACGTTACTCACACAGACACACACACAAACAACCAATAGGATAATCCGAACCGCTATCACGTTCGGCTAAATGCAATCGATTAATCGAACGTCTTTAATCGTTCATTAATCGATTAATCGAAAGTCAAAAATCGCTAGTAGTAGTACACAATCTTTCTTGTTCGCGTGTTCGTGCTGCAGATAGCCCTGATAGAAATGTCATGTCGTAAAACAAAGATACCGTAGGTAAATTACAGTTATGCATATTATTACCGTAATCATCTATAATCTACAATCAATTATAACGAAAAATGTTCAATTAATATTTCTCCGGGCTCAAGAGCTTCGGAAGCTCCGTACTTCAGAGCAAATAGAATAGATGCGTTATCGGCAGTTCCTATTAGACTTCCATAGCTGTCCCGTTTCTGAATATAGCGGGATACTGTTCTAACAACCGCCGATTTTGGCGCCTCGCTTGAGGTGACACCATTGGAATTTCACCTCGGTCTTTGGCGTCTCCGTAATCTGTATGGCATTATTTGCGTGATCCTATGTTCAGCCATTTTGACAGAACACCGACTTGTGTCAGACTGCGGAGACAGGGACACAGCATATACCGTGCGCTATCATTATAGTTGCGTGTATAGCAAGCGAGATTAACATTTATTCGCAACTGTTGATATCAACAATTGCGAATAAATGCCAATTCCGCTTGCCATATGCGTGGTAAAACCGAACTACTGACACAGTCACGCAGCCGCACTGCATCTAATCTAATCTAATTACTTCAATTTGCTTGCAAATCGGGATAACGTCAAACGCCCGGATGATAAGAATGCACGACGTACACTGCAGTGTGGGTGGTCCGCTCACTACGACAGCAATCAACGAGGAAGCCATTGTAACCGACGCTTGCGCAGTGTGCGCATCGCGATAAGCAGACCACTGCGTCGTTCGCTCCAGTGTAGCTCGTATTACCGTCACCGTCCTCGACTAATCAACGCGCTGCTCCGACGACTGGACAACTGTGGTCGACGTGGTGCTGGGTTCCGCTTCAACGTTTTTCAAACGTCGAACACAGTAGTCGACGTACTCCTACGGATGCATGTCCATTATTCTGAAGTTCCGCTATTCCGATGGTTCAGTCCCTAATCCTAACCATAACCCTAACCCTAACCCTAAATTCTAACCCTACTAACCCCTACTAACCCCAACCCCCTGGGACCGTCGGAACAGCGGGCCTTCGGAATAGCAGGCGGTCATTATTTCGACGGGGATGGAAAGTTAATTCCCGCTAATTTATTCGTTTGCGCAAGTTTTCATCTTTACCGACCACTTAAGTGGTTCAGGTGGAGCAGTCGATCAGCTGCGTGTACCCCTGTGTGTCTTGACACTATCTGGATCACGTTCAAGGTCACACGAGGAAACCAAGAGCTCAGCAACTCCTAGGACGGCCGACCGTCACTGAAAAAGACTGGAATCTGAAACTGCAATGAAGTAATAACCAACCGAAAATTCACATAGACAAAAATGTCGCTACAGTTGTGATCGTTGCGACCTCGAGTCGAGACATTTCGTTATTGCGACTACGATCACGCGACGACGGTTCAAAACATTACATTTGGACTCCTCACTATTAGTACAACGACTATAGTAGAATGGTTTATCAGACAGAGCAGCAAGCGAACGGCATGCGATGGATTATCGGGCAACAATGCCGAGTGCTGCGGCTGCTGCTCTGTAAGAAGATGATTTGCAGACAACAGTCGACAAGCCACCGGACATGCTGTCGTTCATCGCTCTTTCTTTTCAGTCGACGTAATTAAATTTCCATCGACTTCGTTTAGTCCGCTCGCTCACTGGCTGGCGTACAGAGGCAGCCAGGGGTCGTGACGTCGACTGGGCCGTCTACGGTATACTGTCCCGTGTGATTCATGGTGAATGTTTTCGATATTTAACGTATATTATATATTTATTTGTAGACACAGATACAATAAGCAATATATAGAACAATAAAATGCAATAAAGAGAACTGTGTCTACTGGACAGAAAGGCTCACAGAGCACTTACAACTGCCCAAAACATAGATAATAGAACACTAAAACATAACGTTAAAAAGGGAAACATGAATTGAATTTAAGAGGGATTTAAAAACACAGACACAGATAGCTGATACAACTTCGTTTGGTAGATTATTCCATACTTGGACCACGCGAACAGAGAAAAAATTTGACGAGCAAGAACTCTAGAATCGGGATAATACAATTTCATACTATGACCTCTAGTATTACATGTTGACGGCGTAAAAAACTCACTAGGAATAATGTTAGTGAAACCCTTTAAATTTTAAAACACATAATTAAATCAGCCTTCAAACGTCTTAATTCCAATGATTCCAAACGAAGTACAGACAATCGTTCTCTGTATGTTAAACCATTCATATCAGGTAATTTCTTGGCAAAAGTTCGTTGCACAGACTCCACACGCTTAACCATAGTAACTAAGTAGAGATACCAAATTGGAGTACAATATTCCAAAAGCGGGCGAACGTACGTGATAAAAGCTCTGACAAACGTTTCAGTATCCCGACTAAAAAAAACAACGATTTATTTGGCCCGCTCTCATGTGTGCTTTAGCGACCATAGCATTGATGTGCGATTTAAAAGAGAGTTGTGAATCGATCAAAACACCGAGATCACGGACCTCATTAACACGATTCAAATGGGTACCATATAGAGTATAAGTAGCTTTTGATACAGACTTAATCCGGCCAACACGCAGATGAAAGCATTTGTCAATAGACAATCTCAGTTGTCACTTTTCAGCCCAAATACACAAATCATTGATGATCATCTGAGTCACGGGCCGATCGCCTGTCACTAATGATCAGCAGATAGGCCTACGGTTGTATGCTGTTGAGGATATTCCGACTGTTTTCTATTAAGATGGACAGGAAACCAAACTCACTGTCTACATTTCATGCTACTGCGTATAACACCGTTACACAGCTGCTGACCGTCTGATAAGGAATCATGACCTATCGCTAAATAGTAATTGGATATTGCAAGATCAACGAAAAAATAAACGAAAAAGGTACAAAAACTGTACGATAAACATTCGAACTTCCTCAGACATTTATTCTAGGAAGTAAAAATAAAATTATTAGGAATCAACTTGCTAAATTTCGCAGAGAACAGCTGACCGGCGTTTTTTGAAGTTACATTGCTTACAGGCAAGCAGACAAATAGACAGACACACAGAACTGCTTTAGCGCTGTGCTGTACGCGGGTGCACATAGGGCCTCGTAAATATTTCTACGAAAAAGACTAATAAAATCCACGGCCGAAAAATCGGCTTCCAACAATCTAACTGTTTAACCACAGAATGTATTCCTCAAATAACATGAAGCGATGAATCCACCGCCTACGTCTAGCATAGCATGCCTGCCTAGTTTTTGGTCGTACTTAAGTAGCATACAGTTTTCACACTGCAGAATAGGCCTACCAGGGTTGCGTAACGGCTCCGAAATGCGAAGCTTTAAAGGTTAATCATCAACTGACGAGTAACAGTACACATAAAAAACTAGAAGGCTGTTAGCCTGTATTCTGAGGAATGCCCACAATACAGTATTCGGCTCGAATCGCTCGGCTATCTGTGCATAAAATGTTTACTTCGTGCATTCGACGAGGCCTTGTGTCGTGTGACTCAATAGTCGACGGCGATTAGCTGCCTGCGACTGAGTGATGTCAGCGTTATCTGCCGTGTTGCCAACCCGCGTCGGACGTCGCAGAAAATGTGGGGATGTTTCTTCTATGGAGTGTACAGGCTAGGGGAAATGATTCTGAATTGATTCCAACGGTAGAAATGGCAACTATACATCCCCAAGACGGTTATTTTGGCAGTGAATTTCCAGCGATCGGTAATCATTGCGGAGTTATGGTGGCCTGAAGTCGCAAGACGTTAAAAAATTTAGATTTGCGTTTTTAAGAAAACGACCCCTTACGGTCAAATTTCCGAAATCTATTCCGAAAGTTTTCATTGCGACACCGATCGACGTGTTGTGTTCAAATTTTGTGAAATTTGGCGGACGGAAATTCGGTGAAATCGTGCGTTGCTTACCTGACAAAAACAAAATTTCGCCTAGCCCTCTAGCTGTCACTACTGCGCGGATCGCGCCCATAATTTACCAGGGTCAACCCCTAGAAATGTGCCCAGAGTGCTCCAGATTTCATCCAAATCGGTTCGCTTTCGGCGGAGTTATAGCCGAACGCGTGAACACCGCCAAAACGCGCCGTAATTTAAGTGAATCCAATATTCGGCTGAAGCCTAGCTTCGAGCCGAATAATCATAGCAGACACAACGTGGCAAACGCCAACGACGTTGGGAGTTGGGCCTGGATAGGTTGGGACGTGTTTACATCGCTCTCGCTGTTTCGCTGTTTTAGTTAGGTTTCAGTGGTCGTACTTTGCCGATTTTTATACCGTCTGACTCGTGAGGTACTGTAGTTACTGACTCTGAGCGAAGATTAGTGTTTTGTACAGTATTTGTCGAGTTTCT
>Ga0209780_1003945_pt1 | contig 11275 bp, 3 predicted proteins | sample WorMetexBAHAMAS2_FD_187384 | JGI IMG/M metagenome (GOLD analysis project Ga0209780, IMG submission 187384) | Marine gutless worms symbiont microbial communities from Max Planck institute for Marine Microbiology, Germany - Inanidrilus exumae... | ecosystem: Host-associated > Annelida > Digestive...
GTCAACCACTTTAACGCAAAATAAAGACCATTTCGCCGTTCAAGGTCATTCAAGGTCACCGATTTTGGTACCAATGGAAAGTTCATATACGACTTCCTATTAGTGATTACTACTTACTTACTTCCTATTTTGCACCGTTTCGGAGATACAGCATTCCAAATTTTAAAAATTGCTATATTTGGCTACCCCTCTTGCGTTTATACCCCTCGACGGAGGGGTTTCCCTGGGACGATCTCCGTAAAATTTTCCGTGGATGTCAATAGATGGCCAAGGTACCAAACGGCGAAGCAAAATTGACGAAAATTTCACGAACGTTACAGACGACGGACAGACAGACAGACAGACGACAGACGGAACGGCGATAGCATATAGCGAACGTGAACGTGAGTTCGCGTTCGCTAAAAATGGATCACGTGACGTGACCACGCCCATTTCAGGGACGGTTTCTTAAATATAGTTGGGACTTGCTATGTTTAACCCATACACCAAATTTGAAGTGTCTACGACTACCTGCAGCGATGATGTGAAAGACAACGCAAAATGTAAAAATTCTCGTTTTGAGCCACCCTCTGGGGGACTTACGGGTAACATACATGGTTCATCTATGGCTCGTTGAAAAGCGCGTGGTGGACTTCCTATTAGGCCTAGTGCTAATTGAACTTTTGTCGCTAGCTATCATGGTTGAGGCACCATGAGCGGATATTGGTCGAAATCGTTGTGTTCGAAACGGGGGTGGGTCACTTTTAGCGCAAATTTCAGGAGGACGGGCGTCCAAGTCGCCGACTTAAGTCACGAAAACTTCAAATCAAGTCGAGTCATAAGGTGGTGACTTAGTCGACTTTCAAGTCGTTTTGGTGCCAAGTCAAGCCGTGAACGCAAACCCAAGTGACTCCCAGGTCGAATATTTAGCCATAATACACCAATGTCACACTCAGATACTCACAACCCATAGAATGTGCCAAAGCGGTGCCGCAGCTAACTAAAATGGCTGAGAAATGAGATGGGCCTATAAGAGCACTCTGTTCTCGACCCTGTGTTTTCACGTGGTTAGCTACAGTTGTGATGTAGTGGTGTAGTGGTTAGGTCACTGGACTGGCAGTCAAACGTTTGAGGGTTCTGTTCCCGGCCGTTCCACTTTATTACAACCCTCAAGTGTGCTTCAGAGTCACTTGTGACGTACGTTGCTGTGCATATATGTTTGTTTTATTTTATTTCATTTTCACATCTTTTTTTATCTTCACCATGTTATTTTTTATGCACTACTTCCAGCGTTATCGGGAAATGCATCACTGGTGCATTGGGAACAGTTCAGCACGTTTTTTGTTTTCGCTTGTTTATTCAACAGTTCAGTTTATTTCTGTTTAAATATATTTCATATGCTAACAAAAAAGTAACGCTTGACGTAATCACGGCTGTTTAGTGATAGTTAATCATTTTGTAATGAAAGGTTACCCCTTCTTCATGTTGTCTGGCCCATTGAAAAGCACAGGGAGTCACTGCTGCGGTGTATGCAGCAACAGGGATCAATTAGTCTTCAATAACGGCATGACAGCACAACTGCTGCATATGACTGCAATGCTCACGACTGGTTGTTGTCACATTACATTGTTCCCCCGTGAAAAATCCGCCCCTTCCCTGCAATGTGGGCTTTCATCAAAGTTCTTTGACCACTTGTGGTGGCGGCGTGGCGTAGTGGTAACGGCGTTGGTCGTATCAACGAAGTTACTCTACGTCGAGCCAGGTTAGTACTGGGATGGGTGACGTGTCCAGGTTCGACTCCCAGAGGCGGCACTTTATTTCGGTATGTAACCAGCCACGCAGGTCGACTCAGCCTTTAATCCTTTCGAGGTCGATAAATTGAGTAGTAAGCTGTAATCGGATGTTTGCTTCCTCGCACGGATGGCGACGTCTGGTGAATGCTTACGGGGTGAAGGCCTGGTGCGGTTGATTGGAGCGGTGGTGTGTTTGCTAGCTGCATAACGCGGGTCCAATTGTACGTTAACGCTGGATGGCCGCAGTTTGCGCTGCAGCACCATTGGCTATTGCCAATCAACTGCCACTTCCGAGATTGTAAAGCGCGCCGCTGGTCCGGTCATCGCGTAAGCTGCGCTATATAAGAAACCGACCTGTACCTTTACCTTTGTGCTTTCTGTCTTTTAGAGTAAACTCGCATATCCACCTGATCATGCTCATTCAGTTCTGTCCAAATTTACTTCATGCTTTGCTTTCATTGGCCATGTTTCACACAATATGTATATATTTTATCATTCAGTCTTACTGACAATCCTCTATCAGTTAAAATGATCGAGTATCTTCCCGCCAAAAGATGTTTATTTCGGGCACAAACTGTTGCTAGCATTGAGTTTATTATTAGTTACACTGTTTATTTTTAAATTTTGTTTATATGAGGTATATATTTGGTTACAGCCGGCGCGGTCTATCATTCCCAAACTGCCGAGCCTCTCCGTGGGCGCAGCTGTTGTTGGTGCGGCACCGTGATGCACTGTGCATCTTGCACTGTTTCTGCACTGCACTGCACTGTGTTGCACCGCACTGCACCGCCGTGTTCACCTAGGCCATTACTAATGGTCTATGCACCGAGTTTCTCTGCAACGTTGCAGCTGATATGGAATTGTTTTGTAGAACGTTTTTATGCGTTGCTGCTACACTTATTTTGCTGTATTAGGTGCTAGAATCGGTTGTGTTTGGCTGGTATGTAAATAATATTAGTGCATGCTAGTCAAGACATTTCTATTATTCACAAATGTAGTTCTATGTCACAATTAATCAGTCTGACTCATGTTACGTCTTGTCTAATTTTTTTCTTTACTTTTACTTCGGCTAAATAAGCCAGATCTTTTCACGGCTGTTTCCTGCGTGTATAGATTTTGCCGTGTTGTACCATATAAGTCAAATTGAATGCTTGAAGTAAAAAAATGATACATTTAACAAGGTCTCTACTGCACAGAGCACTGGCAGTCGGTAAATTCTGACACTTACAAATCCAGCTCAATGCCAGACTGTAAATTGATATATAACATAATATGATATATAATGCATATACAATGACACAGATATTAATATTTTACTGCAGTTCATGCATAATGTTACACGGTGCCAGATCAAAAACTGCAAAAACCATAAAAGGTGATACTATCCACCGTCACGTTGCCTGTATGTCAAGATGATGCTGAGTAGTGTCTTATATTTGCAGTTTTATTACCAGGTTTGCGTACGTCGTCATTCTACGGTTACATGAAAATTAGAATGGGGTTGAAATTTGGGTAGTTCGACAGCATCTCGAGTGATTTTATCGTATTTTCACTATGCATATGCAGAAATGGTGGGAGAGTTGATTGCATGCGATACATTCTCTGGTAATTTTGAGCATTTTCTCAGGATGCAGAAATGGCAGTCTGAAATTTGATATTGCCATCTTTCTCACCGGCGTCGATTTCTTTTTACTGCACATGCATAGAAACGGCTATCTGTAAGCTTTTGTTGAAAATTTTGTCGTTGCCATTCGATCTGTTGAAATTTTGGCAATTTGGCAACATTTTTGGTTACAGTGCGTATGTATAGAAACGGCCTCCATTCAGAAATCCGACACCACCGTTTAATTTGGCGATCCCGGTTTCCTAAAATGGAGGGATATTTTATTGACTGAAATACGTTTTCATGTGCTTTTGACCATCTGTTTTCATTGCGCATCTGCAGAAATAACGGTATTTCAGCTTTGGTTCTAAATCTGATACTCCTGGTCTTTGTGCTTGGCATTGATTTTATGTAACAGAATTGAAATTTTGGCAATTATGGCAACATTTTTGGCAGTTTTTAGTCCTATTTTACGGCACATGCGCATGAATGGCTATCTATGAGCTTTCTGTTGATAATTCTGACATCGCCATTTGATCTATTGTCCATGATTTCCTTATATGGACCAATATTTCGGCAGTTTCAGGACATATTCAGTTGATGTTTTCGTCTGATAAGCTGAAGTCCGCCATATTTCCATAGTCGGCTAAAAGTTAATAAAAAAGAGCCTGAAGTCAAATGCAGTCTTGAGTACTAGCATACGAAGGCGGCCTAAGGTAAACCTTGTTTGCTTATGCACTGTGAATATGACCAGTTAGGCCTACTGCTGCTAAATCTTGTACTTAGTGAATTGCTATTTTCTCAACTGATTCTAGCAACTGTTTGAACGCTTGATTTCCACAGAGAGTGTGAAATTATTGTGTTCTAGCAAATAGAGTTGCAGTTGCAATTTCTGCACATGTGAGTTGTGAATGTATATGTTGTGCATGAATGCTGCTTTAGCAAAATTAAAACAAGTCAGTCGGAGCTCATAAATGACACCAAACTGTGAATGACTTTGAAGCCATGTAAATTTGGTCATTTTTTGTGGACCAGTTTGGTGGTCCAGGAAGAGCAATTGGTGTGTGTATGTGTGTGTCTGCACAATAACTTTTCACCGAAACCACCGCAGTCGACAACCATGTTGGTATAAGTAAGCACAGGCTATCACCTACTTTCTACAATATCAAACTTATTATCGATGATGACTGGATTCCGGCTTCAAATGGACTGAACAATGCTTCTTAAAAGTGTTAATGGTGCAGCTGTTAACACACTGTGCAGATAGTGAATTCCAGTTGTCAACTACCCTGTTACTAAAAACAAATATTCTAGTATCCAAACGAAATTTTTTGAAATTTTGCAACATTTTGGGCACTTTTAGTCCTATTTTACTACACATGTGCATAAATGGCTATCTATGAGCCTCTGGTGAAAATTATGAAATTGCCATTCGATCTATCGTCCATGATTTTCTTATATGGACCAATATTTAGCATTTTTAGGACATATTCGGTGGAATTTTTTGTCTGATAACTAATGACTAAATGAGCGAGATCAAGTTTGAAGGTCAAGGTCAGAGTTTACAATCATGTGAGGAAAAACGTTGCTGAAGTGGTCGGTGTGAACTTGAGTGATGGTTTTCTAGTATTAATAGAAATAGTGAAATAATGAATCGACATGGTTGGCGAGATGTATTTCAAATGTGCCTGCGTTTGTCTATAAAGGAAGCATGTCCTTCTTGTTTTCTGTTTTGTTATTATAATTGTTAGGGTTATTTTGTTGTTGTTGCGTTTTGTTCGATTTTTACTGGAATATATTCTATCATTTGTTGTATATCAGGCGTACATAATCTCACTGTTTTTTTATATATTTATGTACTGTAGCTGCTGGCTCAACATTGGTTGCTGCAGACAAAAGCTCATATATGTGGCGTGCCAACAAACCTGACATTACAGAAATTTAAAAATGGCCACATTTTTGTGTTTTTAAGCTGCAGTAGCCTTGAAATACATGTGGACATTTGTGATACTTTGAAATATATGTTAAGTTGGGGACGTTTTCGCACATCGTCTATGTGTCGAATGCTGTGGCACATTTTTCCGTCAAGAGGTTCGACCTAAAATTCAAGACTTTTTTTTTCGTTGACTCTGGCTACCATTTACTGGTCTTTTTCCACATACTTCAATACCACACATCTTTCTTGTTTGAGTGTACAGATTGTGTTTGATTGTCAGTACCACTGCAGTTGATTGCTTGCACCTCTAGTTCTAGTACAGCACTTTATAAATGTTTTTACTTACTTACTTACTTACTTACTTACTTACTTAATTGCTTACTTAGTTATGCGTCTGCGACGTGCCTGTCTAGTGGGATGTTAATCTCTGTTTAGTTACTTACCTCCACGTTATCTCTGTGCCCCACTGCTGCACTGCAAGTCAAAGAAATATGTGCCAAATTTATTTCTGCAATAACTTTGTCAGTTCTTGTTACCGATTTTCGTTATTCTTTTATTGTTGTGATCAGAAGTGATTTGCGCACGACACTGTTGTAGCTCTTCCCCCCACACTTTAAACATTGTTGAGTTGGATATATTTGACGTTATCACATTTGTTTGTGCACACTTGCATTTGCCAGGATTCTTTCATTTTTGTTTAACCAGACTTTTTATCCCACCACCACCCGACAATGTCGTTGAAGGCATGTTTTCGGGTGTCCGTCCGCCTCGTTCGTTCATTCGTCTGTTCGTCCGGACAGATCTTGTTACCACGAACGGCTCGAGCAATCTCGATGAAAATTATAGAGAATATTCACTAGCCTTTACTGATGAAATATTAGATTTGGGAGGTCAAAGGTCAAGGTCCCAGCAAGCCGTTGAGGTGGCGCAGGCATCCACGTCCACGCTGCAGCGTCGAAGTCATCTAGTTTTGGAATTACATCGGGTTGGGCACTGTCATGCAAAAGAAATCCTATGGAGATAGTACATCTAGGTAATCCACGCATGTTGCCACGTGCATCATTTTCGTGCTGTCCTAAACCCAACCATTCTCTGGGTGAGCTTGATCAATCCTTTTTGCGATCGCTTAAGGGAACCGATTTTTGGCACAAATGGGCGAAAATTGGCGTACCACCTTGATTCTGTGCGGCGCTGGCATTCCACAACGGATGGTAGGATCGCAACATGGATGCGCGCGTTAACGCCGCCGATGACCCTCTGCGTCTGATAAAAATTTGGTGAACTTTGGTCTAGTAACCCCTGAGTTTTGCAGGCGCGTTTGTGCCGGTCGGGCTACACGCTGAGCTTTGCCACGCATTGCTAGTTTTCTGTCAGTTAGTGTGACTTGTGGTCGGTGGATGAAGTCGGGTGACAGTGCCCCAGAGTTACATTGGGGCCCCACATTTTGTACAGATTTATACATACCCACTGATTATATAGTTATTGTTTGGCCTAGTAGTAATGGTGACTGTCGCATCAACGAAATTACTCTGTGTCGTGCTGAGATGGCTGACCGTTAAAAGTGACAGATCAGAAATTGCAAAAACCATAAAAGGTGATACTATCCACCGTCATGTTGCCTGTATGTCAAGGTGATGCTGAGTAGTGTCTTATATTTGCAGTTTTATTACCAGGTTTGAGTACGTTGTCATTCTACGGTTACATAAAAATTAGTATGGGGTTGAAATTTGGGTGATTTGACAGCATCTCGAATGATTTTATCGTATTTTCAATTTTTCACTATGCATATGCAGTAATGGTGGGAGATTTGATCTTATCAGATACATTCTCTAGTAATTTTAAGCATTTATGTATAAGCAGCCACTTAGGTCAGCTTAGCCTCCTACCCTCGGCGGGATGGGATATGAAGGGAGTGCTTTGCAGCCGTGAAGGTCTGGGTTTGCATTCGTCACAGATTATATGTTATACCCAACTATTGGCCTAAGGAAGGGAGGAAGATGTATAGCATGTTTACACTTCTGTCATGCTTCACCTCTGTTGTTTGCTTTTGTGTTTTTGCTACACCGGTTAGATTTTCCCACGAATACCTATCATACGTCCAAAGTTATTTGCTGTGTCTTACAGTATTTTATTATGCTGTTTTTGTGTATGTATTTTGTCGTTGATGTATTTTAATTCCATTTTATCTTATTTATGTTATTTTAGGTTTCATTGCTTTCCGAGTTATATTGTTGTATTAAATAGGTTTCATTATAGTATTATCGATAGTAGAAGTTTGTTTTGAAGGCGTGGTAAAATGATTTTGTTTTGTTGTGATTGTTATGAATATTTGATGTAGTCTCACTGACATGTTCAATGTTTATGGCAAATATTTTACGTTTTACATCAGACTTATGCTGACTTCAGATAGGCAAGTCAAACTGGCGCAGTCTTTGGTAACGTTTAGACACCTGTACTCATCGTGAAGCAATAGATAGCGATATTGAGGTCGCCGGTTCACTCCACGGGCTGTTGTACTTGCACGAAAAATTTTCATCGCTTGATTGGGGTCCCAGGGCCCCTTCTGACTTCACTTATTAGTTATGATAAGGTGGGCCAAAAAAGAGAACTCCTACTGTTTTTAGGAAATTGTGCTAAAATGTGCCAGTTAAGCCTGTTTTGTCAGATTGAGTGTGGCACGTGTAGTGCCACACTAGGATATAATATTTTAGACCATTATTAAATATTCTATTTGTTAAATATTTATGTGCGGTGTCATACTTCATGCTGCTAAAATAAGGGATGCTAAGAAAGTGTTGAAGGAATTTGTTATTAAATAGTTTTCTGTGAGTGGACTACCATCCTTTCAAACAATAGATATGACTTTTAAGGTGAAGTCATTTTGCACACTGTGGCGAATGATAATGAGTCATCCCAGTTTTTGCTAATGGACCATAGAATATTTAACATTATAACAGTAAAACCTCTTGATTACATACTACTGTTCATGACTAAACACTGTTTTTCTTGCATATTTACTAAATTTAGTGTTATTAACACAATAAAAATGAAGAAGGTGGGGGTTCACTTTTGTCCCACCCATTGTATACTTCTTCCACAATTTCGCAGTGATATTGGACACTTTAATCACAATACTTGGTAACCACATGTCATAGTTGCTTCTGAAAATAGTTACCTTATTCTTATAACTAATTATAAAGTAAAAAGTAGTTAAAAATTAAAATATTTGTAACTACATTTTCACTGCTGTTTCAGCCACTTACGTCCGCCATTGCAGCAATTTGATCTTCTGAATGTATCGTTCGTTGTCTTTATCTCTGAGCATGATCACTGATAAATTTGTGAGCGGTTTCTAATGAAATTTTGGAAATGAGTACGTCTCAGTACAAGAAACAGACAGCACCCAATCCGTTTGTGTTTTCTAGTCTGATTACGTTATAAAATGTCGTTTAGTAGCTGGTGAAAGTATTCTGACACTGTGTTTTATGTTGTGTTTCAACTTTATGTTTTACCGTCAGCACTTTCTGAAGTATGTTTTAGCTTTTACGTTTATGTTTGTAATATTTTGTGCAATTGACTAAGTTTATTTTATGCTTCCGTCTAGACGGGCGCATGTGTAATATGGAATATTTAACATTATAACAGTAAAAACGACTTCTCTGCTGTTTACTCACACACAGTTAATAGATGTCCTCGCACTCCTTGATACTACGTTGAAATACCTAATTTAGAATTTACATTAGTTAAAATATAATTTTACACAATTTATTATTGCTCTAAAGGCGCGAAGTGACCTAGGTTGTTTTTCTCGCATATTAGTCAACTTTATTCACCAAGTTAATTGGCAGCAAACAAGAAAAGAATAAATACAATAAATACAAAGAAAAAAAGAAAAACAAATAGTGTCTAAATTGCACATGTTACGCACTCTCGGCGTGAGCGAACAGTTGGCATAATACGTTGTCAGACTGAACGTACGTATTGTTATTAACAACATAAGTGTGAAAAGACGGGGTTCACTTTTTTACTCCACCTTGTTTGCATGGATGAGCCAAGACATTGTTTCCTATTAAGTACGTGAAAAGATACGCTTACATAGAATGACCAGCGTTGAACAATACTGAAATAGAAGTAATTAAAACCGAAGTGAATTCAAATGATAATGAAACTATGAAAACTATGAACAGTCCCCCTGAGTGGGTGTTTCATGATTTCATGGTAATTCGGACCAGAGATTACCAGACTCAAACTGTTGGAATGTTGATCTTTTAGTACATCTAGCTGAAGTAATTCACAATCATTGTATAGCCAGGCCAAAATGTTAGCGATGTACAGCCAAATTCCATATACATGGTGTGAGGGTGCCAGCTGTTCGGGCCGGCGTGTTGTGGGCTAAGGAAATGAAATTTAAACCTTTAAGTCGTGTTTGTGTGATATCGCTTTCTGGCGATAGCTGTAAGCTTTTTAAACCTGTTGATTCAGTTTTATTGCAGTGGACCTTGCAGTGGCAGTGCCACTTAGGCCAATCCAAAAATACTTTGACTTGATTGATTAATTGATATTCAAGTAACGTGACAAAAAGGAACGATCTACGTGGCAAACTTTAGTGACGATTATTACGATGTTTTACTTCATGACTTCTCATTTTATTTCTCGGGCCGCATCTGGCGGTAATCGTAATGCATCAGTCTGGCTTCCGTCCGTCCGTATGTCCCTCCATTATTCCCAACGTTAATAGGGCACGCAGCATATACTCAACGTGGCTCGCAATGGGTCAGCACTTGACGCGGCCAACGTACATTTCTGTCCGAGTATTAGGAGGACGGTCGTGTTTAGTAATGCGCCTTTTGAATGAGAAAAACCTTGGAAATGGGTCTGGCATTCTGACTTATGACGAAAAGGTGCATGTTAGGAATCACTGGCCTAGACTGTAGGCCTACACTTATTTGTGCTACGGTCACGGAACCAAAGGCTCTATATGCCTATAGTGACGGAACTGTAGCAAAATAAACGAAAACTGGATGCATGGCAAAGCCCATTATGAGCCCGCCCGGCGCGCTGCCTCACTAACGCTAACCAAGCTCTTGGCGTCTGCGTCGACCATAGGCGCCATCTGGCGAATATGATTTAACTGAAATGTATCGCAAATATGAGCCTGCAACTCGTCCTGCGCGCAAACTTTATGGGATGGGCAAAACATTATTAGTCAGTTGAAATCACAACTACTGTTTATCCATAGTCAAACGTTCGTGTTCTTATTACGCGCCAGTAATTCGCCAAATTGCATTTGGCAACCGAACTAGTTATGCCTAATTGACTGCCATTACTTTCCGCCAGTCCTGCGATTACCTTCCCTGCCGCATAGCGTCACCGCCCCATGGCTGGTACCAAGTTATACTGTAGTTTAGGGGTGGGCAAAAACTCGCCAACCGTTCTCAGCCGTTTGTGAACCAAAGTTCACCGAATTTGGGGGCATGTAGGAGAGTCCCTGTAGATGGAGAAGTTTCTATCCAATTGTTGATATCATGTTCTGTTGCAGAGATATTTTTGGTCAAGTTCAAAGTCGTTTCCAAAAAGCGTTTTTTGCCCCCAGCCCGTGGGGGTAAACGCCCGGGGGACTTCGGATCAAATTTTTCAAAAAGCGGTCATAAATGATTAATGAATATGTGTCCATGTTTGATTGAGATCCGTTCGGTGACCTCAGAGATTATCTGGCACTTGGATATACGGAACATAGTGAGAGTTTTTAGCTGTGTTGAAGCTAACATCACAGTCTGCACGGTAGTGCAGGACTGTTGTAAGGGTCGTTCCGATAAGTATAGGAAATGGCACTTTTGGGGGTCCTGCCGCCCAGAAACCCCTTAACTGATCAACATGAAATTTGGCATGGATGATTACGTTTGGGATACCACTCGACACCCCAAATGGCATGTCAGTCGGATAAGGGGCGTGACCCCCACGAAT
>Ga0209780_1003946_pt1 | contig 11275 bp, 6 predicted proteins | sample WorMetexBAHAMAS2_FD_187384 | JGI IMG/M metagenome (GOLD analysis project Ga0209780, IMG submission 187384) | Marine gutless worms symbiont microbial communities from Max Planck institute for Marine Microbiology, Germany - Inanidrilus exumae... | ecosystem: Host-associated > Annelida > Digestive...
GATGTATAATAGGAAGCTATCCCGGAAACGTTGGCAACATTTGCTTTATAGGGGCGTCTGGAAAAGTGAAAATTTTGGAATTTTCACCCATGTTTGGGACGCATTGTACCCCCAGCTTGACATCTTGATGCAAACTTTACGAGGCATCACATATGTTGGCAGACTGTCTATGGATCTGACAAGTTTGTCTTCTTTAGCTTGTTTAGTTGTGGAGATAAAAGTGCACAAATGTCCTGAAGCAAAATAAAGCACAGTTGAGCCGAAATCGACTAAGTCCAAAAAAACGTAAATCTTTGAAGGAAGTTTATTACGTGTCAGAAGTTGCTGAATGTTGGCATAATGGTATCGGACCACAACTTCCGTAAAATATAAAAAATTGTGAGTGGGAAAACTGTTAGGAACGTTTTGAGTTTTTGAATTTTATTCCCATAATTCTAAATAAATGCCACTAAGACCTGTTTGAGGTTCATGGCATTTTCAACCAATTTTGGAGTGGAAAACGGGAATATGAAATGAAAACCGGAACTTGAAGTAGTTTTCAATGCGATTTTGACCAAAAAAAAAACAAATTTTGTGTGTTTTCTTGGTTTTTATTTCACTTGCTGTGGGCAACGCGAAGTTGATGTTTGAGGCCATATCTTAGGTTAAGCAGCTAAATATTCCGTGCAAATTTCAAGGTTATAGCTCCAGGTCATCATACCTTTGTAAGGTGGGGCCATGCTGACATGTGGCATGGAGGATATGCGCAATGCACATATTGGCTATGTATATCTAGACATCATACATTTGTTTCCAGTGTTGATATGGCACTACCACCACGTTATGCCTAGCGAGTTTCATCTATGCATCTCGATTTTAAAATGCAAGGTCGGTCAAATTGAGGGAATGTTAAATTATCATCCATCAGTTTTGGATATGCACAATTTTACTAAATCCAAGCTGGAAAATTGTCTACACAAATTCATGTTTTTTGATGTTTCTTGAGGAGATTAATTGATTTAACGTGTTTTCTTGCTGCATGTTTGTTCATTATAAAGTGATATTTGGACTTACTGATTTCATGCTGTGGTGCCAACTTATGATGGGACGGCTCAAGAGCGAAGTGTCCTAGTGCCTGTGGATAGACGTCTACAACACTTTCTACTAGGAAACTGGGTTAAAAGTCAAAATTTGGTAAAAAGTTGAACCAGAAGTAGTTTTTGCCACCATTTTGGATTTGGAAGGGCAAAATAAATAGCGTGAAAGTGCATGTAGGTAGGACAGTGTAGACGTGTGATTCATTTCCAGTCTCAGATTTTGTACAATTGGATACCAGAATTGCTTATAAAAGTGCCAAATGTCGTGAAATTCACCACAATAGCAACCTACATACAAAGAATCCTAGTGTGTTGTCAAACCTGGAAGCAGCAGTGTTTTCAGTGTCTATTTTGGATTTGGCAAGTGGAAAAAGCATTCAAACGTTGGTAAATGACTTTGGAAGGCCACAGTGATAAGTGATAGAAAAAATTCTAAGTTTAGCATAAGTTTTTCCTAAATTTGTCTTAAGTTTATCTCCGGTTATAAATTTAAGATTTTCATAGATTTTTACATGTAATTTACTAACGCAATCTTAAAGACTTGCTAAGTTATTCCTACATATATGCAGACAATTCTACGAAGAAATTTTAAGTTGTTTTTGAGAATTTGCATTTTTTAAAGTTGATTTTACGTTTTGCGTAAGTTTATCCTAGGTTTTTCTTAAGATTCACCTAAGTCAAACTTTATCTATAGTTTTTCCTAAGTTTGTCCTAAGAATTTTTGTAAATCGGGCCCCTGGTTACCGTATTGGGGAAAGTCATGAGCAGGAATTAGAGACCTGCAGACGTCAGATGACCGTAACTGTGTTTTTTACTTCGGCCCCGGTAGGAATGCAAAGTATTGCAGTCAGCGTGTCTGTCTGTCTGTCTGTCTGCTTGCATATATCTCAAAAAAACAGTCCAAATTACACTCAAATTTTGTGTACGTGTTACCTCCGGCTGTGAATTCATCCTTCTCTGACGGTTTTGTGGATGACGCCGTGTATTCGCATAATGGAGGACATGAGCCAGAATCAAAGATGACGCATATCTTTCGTCCATTTTGCCAGATGGCGGCACCAATTGCATCTTGATTTCGACTCACAATCCACAGCTTCAGGTGGCTGCCTGTTGTTCTAGCTATTATGTGGTCTCACAGTGCAGGAACTAGGTAAGAAAATTAGTAATCAATTAGTTGTCAGACTCGGACATTTGAAAATGATGTTAAAGTCCCAACAAAGAATACAGCAATGGAATTATTATTTTCTGATATGTTTTCAACTTCTTTTGAATGTTATTATATTGCGGGTAGATGGGTGGACTAGATTTTGAATTCTAACAAGTCTGCAATGTATATTTTGTGCTGTTTTGAAAAGGACATGACTGATACACTTAGTAAGCTTCAGGTGCATTTGAAGTTTCCTTGTCGTTCAGTATTTATATGTTGATCTCGTTCATTTCTGTGAACAAGGTTGCTACTGATGTGCTCTGAAACTTCTTTGTCTCTGTTTAATGAATAGAAACTTATTTATGGCACGTCTGATGTACTGTGTATCTTGAAATATGCTGACAGTTCATCGTGCTGAAATATGTAATCATTTTTTTTTTGTTTTTGTTGTTGTTTTAACGTGAAGTATTTGCAGTTTGTTTTCTGAAATGTTGGTGAATTCTTGCTGATTACGCATGGTTTCTGTGACACGATGTTTTTAGTAGTGGTGTTGTGTATTATTTACAGTTTTAATTTTAAGACTTGCGTGCATGCTGCTGGCATATGTATACTAATTATCATGATCACATGTGGCTCAGTGGATTTGGCAGTGGATCTAACATGTGTCAGATCCAGTTTGTTTTATGCTATCACCTAAACGAGTCGTTGATGGCATCAGTTAGCCTATGGTAGGTGGCTAGATTTGTTCCTATGCTGCTGCAGAACAGTCCAACTTCGCACATGAACATGTCCAGTCCTTAACAGTGGAGAATGCAGTGTTGAAGATGCAGCTTGGTAGCCCATGGACTCTTAATTTTGTGGTGCCAAAGGGTCTTTGTGGATTTCCAGTGGGGGTCATGTAACGGGGGAGCCAAATACACATGGGATATGAAAAAAATTGCCACTTTTGACAAATGATTCAATGTATCTTGGAAACAGCACAAGATAGAGACATAGTGTGAACGAAACGTGAATAGGAAGTCATGTGGTCTATTGAATTGTGACAGTCCTTTACGGGCTCTGGGGTTGTAATGCGTCCTGATTCATTTGTAAATTTCGGCGCTATATAGATAGTTTGTTTACCTACTTGCTTACTTTGTTCCTTATTTACTTACTTCCTTACTTATTTACTTCCTTAAGAATAGGCTGTTCCGTTTCCATGTCGGCGGTTGTAAGAGGCGACCAAACCTGGCTTTATTTTTCTGTGCTTTATAGAATATTTTGTGGTGGATGCATGTTTGCCTTTGTTGTGTTGTAGATTTAGTTTTTTAGTACTAAGCCAAGATATTGGCTGGGAAGAATGTCTCCAGAATGACCTATTTTGTGTCGGGTGGACATAAAACCTTAACTCGATCAATCAATCGAATGGTGGTGACCTTTCCTGTTGACCTTGAGTTGACTCACCCTAATCACCCAAGTAACCCTGTTTTTAAATTCTGGGTCTTCCTTCATGTCTTTTCCTTCTTCCCTTTCTTCCTTTTTACTGTCTACTTCCCTGATGCTTTCTTTCTTTCTTATTTACTTCCTTACTTGTTTACTTTGTGACTTATCTATCTACTCCTTCCAGAATAGACCCGTTTCGTTTCCAGGCCGGAGGTTGTAGGAGGCGACCAAACCTGGCTTTAGTTTTTTGGGGTTCATTTTGGCTAGCCCTGTGTCATGATATACGATGTTTGGCTATACACCTTAGCGCTGAGTCTGCATTCATCAAACGAACCGGGTGATTGGGGGTAAACTCTCGCAGTGGCTTTTCAGCACCATAAAGATCATCTCACTTATTATTATTATTATTATTATTTTGTAGTAATATAGGAGTATATTGGGGTAGTTAGGGGTTACTCAAGGTCACTGAAAATAACGCCATTTAATAGGCATGCTATATTGGTGTTCCATGGTAACTATGTTCCTATCTTGCTCTGTTTGCGATATAGCGATGAGAGGCACCGCGTCGTGCGGGTCTGTCACTGGCAATGGAGACTCTTTTGTTAATTAAAGTTTCAGTTAGCGACTGGCGAAAATTTGACTGAAGCTGCACAAATCGCAGACTGGTGGGAGGAAGGGTATTGTAAAGACTTGTTCATGATTCGAGGTATTTGACACCTACGTCCGTCAGGTTATATGGCGCCCGCAAGTTCGAGTTGAGTAGAGTAGATATTCTATGCATGCGGTGTCCGTGAAAATATTTTTGGACGGACGGTCGCAGAAATATGGCAACAAATGGCAGGGTTGGGACTAAAAAGGACACTGGCATCGGACCGGTTAGGGTTGGATACTATCAGATGGAACGAACGATAGGGAAGGGCAATTTCGCTGTCGTGAAGCTGGCAACGCATATTGTCACGAAGAGCAAGGTGAGATCCCAGTCCTCGTCTGTCAGCTGTTCAGGTCATGTTGTTATTTACGGTGTAGATAAATATACAATTGACTGGCTCGGATTAGTATTAGAGGGGTCATGCTAAAAGACGCTGACATCGCAAATAAACGCTAACACCGCACTCAGCGGCCGCTGTGACCCGACTCCGACCACGCAGTGTTACAAAAAGGGCAACAAAGTTAATTCCCTCAACAAGAACTAAGGCATATACTGAACGCCTTAAGACATGTAAGTTACCAATATTGGACTATAGACATATCAGAAGAGATGATAGAAATAGGGATGTTAGACGAAGTTCAAACATTCGAAGCTCCACTTTTCAACTCGGAACTCGCCTCAAATTTCACCAACTCGAAACTCAATACAGTTAACTTGAGCCAGGGCGACAGCCAGGGCGTAAGCTTTACAGCAAAGTCATATGATCTGGGGCGTCCTGGTGTAGCGCCGCGACTGGTAGGTGGCCTGTCGGCAGTATTGTTTCATCTTTACGCAGCCGCAGTGAAGATACGTCGATTGTGTCGATGATTACTCAGTAGACATAGCTTCGCAAAGCTGCCACATTCTCATTTCGGTGCCATGCGTGCGCTAGATTATGCTGGCCATCTCATCAGCTTTTGAGCCCACGTAAATCTACTGGATCGTATCATATCGTATCCGCAACATCAAACAGTTGTACGATAATACAGCAGCTTTACTCAAACAATTGTCTCTGATCACGTAAGCCGCATGCAATGTGCTAACTGTTGCGAGGACATCGCCGCTGGCAGACGGGAATTACTCTGTGCCTGGGAACATTAAAGTCAGATGTGCCCGGGCTGCCAGTCCCGGCATGTCAGTCAGCGGCGTGGATAGTTGTCCAGCGGGCAGAATCGGGAAGAAGTGAAGCACATCGGCGCGATGATGAGTACATGCTTGCACTTCGCAGCTGTCTCCGTTCCCAGTTTGCCGGTCACTTACCCCTCTGACTCCGTGGGTTTGTGTTGTGAAGTAGCGTTCTCACTTCGGCTATGGTTGCTCATTACGGTCGTAACGCGCACGTTGTGGTCGTCGTGCGTTACGTATGTAACGACAGTCGACGGCCGCAGGTAACACGCCTTCAACGGTAAATTTTTTAGATCGCCCCTGCATTCGCACACATTTGATTGCGGGCGTGCTATGGCCATAAACGGCTGCTGTGAGAACACTACTTTATACCAGCCAGTACTATGCTGTCTGTCAGTTGTCTACCACGCTAGCCTGTAGAAGGCCTCGTACTGGGTCTGTGTAAGAAGTTAACGAATACCGAGTCGAGTTTCGAATTCCACAATCGGAGCTTCGAATATCAAAACAAACCGAGTTTAACATTCGTAGATAGAAATATACGAAATATTATCGGTGAAATACAATGCAGCTGTAACACCACAGGTTAACATTACTATAGCTATATAACTAGAGGGAATTATCTTAGGTTAAAAAAGAATAGAGTTAAGTATGATTTGCACAAGCACTACTTCACAAACAGGTTAGTAAATATTTGGAATAGTCTACCAAACTGTGTGGTCTTGTCTGACACTGTTGACATTTTTAAAAACAAACTTGATACATTTTAGCAAGACCAGCATATTATATTTGATTTTAAAGCTGAAATTCAAGGAACTGGAAGCCTGGTATTAGATATTAGTATTAGTAAATGTTGTTTATAATATATGATGCAGGCGTAGAGACATAGGCCTGTGCTCGCTAAACCTCTACATCTATGTCTGTTAGCATCTAGCATGCCATAAGATTCTGACAATGCTAACAGCGGCTACAGTGGCAATTAAAATGTTATGCAGTCAGTGATGCTCATCAGTCACCTTGCCCCATTTCTGGTGTCAATCAGTTCAATGCACACACACACGACCTAAAACCAATAAATAAACAAAAAACGTTAAAACCACACAATAACAACATTACAATGAAATTTAATTTAATAAGCAACAACAGGGGCTGTGCTTTGGATTATTGTATGCTAAATGCATGACAGTAAGACTGTCTCCAGAAATACAATGCTCATGCTGGGATACACTCAGTTCTTAGTACACCATACAATGCTGACAATGTGCTCAACGGCCGTTGTTAGCGTCTTTTAGATGCTAACAACAATAGCTGAGTGCCGCTGACTGGCTTAATTGGTTGCGTAGCACAGCAGTAGAACGTAGGTCTTTGGTCACCCCACTTTTCACGTTCTGCGCTTGACCTGTCACTGACGGGTGACCACTGGGTAAACCGTCTGCTCTAGGTCAACCAACCGGGCCAACTCAGCCTTTCATCCCTTCGGAGTCGATAGATGAGTAGTAAGCTGCAACTGGATGTCTGCTACCTCAATTAGGGATGGCGCCATATGGTGAACGCTTACTAAGGAAAGGCAGGCATGGTGTAATTTGCAGGTAAAAACTGTGATCCATGTCTGAGTGCTTTGAGACTATGCATGCATAGTAAATGGCACCGTATCCCCTTTGGAGGTTATCTACCATGCATGCACTACTCCGCACTATTAGTCAGCAAAAGCCGAGCTTCATTCATTCCAAAGATATGATTGCGACTCCAAAATTTGCAAGAGTATGTCACACCACAATGAACACGCACATTAGTATAGTAGCCGTTTTGGTAGAACTCCGACCTGTGACAGAGAGGTAGACACGGCAACAGTACGTACTGCACTAGCATAGCATCACGTTGTAAAAATTAATCGAAGAACTAAAATTAAAAACTGATGAGCTAATGTGATTTAGTCGGCGTCTCAGACAGTCCTGTGAGACGGTTGTTTTTGAGAGAAGTTTGTATGCGATGAAGGTGGCTATAAAGATCATTGAGAAAACACAGCTTGATGATGAGAACTTGAAGAGAGTCATTCAGGAAATTCAAGTGATGAAGTTGCTCAGACATCCAAACATCATCCATCTCTACCAGGTCTGTGCACCGTGTAGACTCAAAACACAACGTGTACTCTTGCTTTTGTTTATTCATTCTTGGGAAATCTTTGCTAGTCGTTGCTACAGGATTTTTTTATATAGATTTTATGCTTCTGCCGCAAAGCTTCCTATTGAAGGCATAGATTTTGTGCGTAAATAACCTTTTGATGTCTGTGCATCATCTATCGAGTTTGCACTACATAACTGGAATATTATGTTAATTTGCATGTCAGTAAGCAAACATGACCTACTTATCGATTTCATGACCTTTTTATTGCAAAGCAGCAGCAACACCATGCCAGACATCATGGAGATGGAGTACTAATTAGCTTATGCTTATTACTACTTGCAACAGCTAGTCAAGTAAACACACTTGTGGACCTTCGGTGGTGTATAATAGTGTTCTGGTGGACTTTGCTCGGCTGTTATTGTCCATTAGACACCATTCTGTCTGTCTTAAACAGTGACTTTTCAGCTGCAAGCTGCAATGTTAGGATTTGTTCTGGATTCTTTCTACTCATTGAGTTCTCAACTTGTGTTGTTGTAAAGTGCCCCTGGCCGCCTGTTTTTGCTTGCTCACTCACTTCACCTGTCTAAGAAGATTTCTTTTGGGATGACAGAGGTTGATTATGAGAATTCAAGATACTTATTCTGGAAATTCAGCTTTTGTCACGTAACCTGGAGTAACCTATAAAAAAGCCAGTTACACAAGGACTGAAAGTAGTAGTAATTTCATGTTCCCTTTTTCTGTAGATTTTCCTTGTGTCATGGAAATTTATGTAGCAGAGGTTTCTTTACACCATGTTCAGAAAAAGTAACATATTTATTTTGTCTTGTACCTTTCGTGGTTTCTGGACAAATTGTGAAACCTACAGTGAATGCCTGTAAGTGAATAGGTCAAATGATGATGGTCTGTTTTGATGCAATCAGTTAAATATTCTTTATGCAGTGATGTAATTATGATGTTATTTTAAAAATGCCATTTTCTGAAGAAGATAGGTAAGGTGCTCATCACTGATGAATAGGATAAGATGCAGCTGATTGACAGTGTTGACTAAGCTGTAACTGATTTGTAGGTGATGCAAACTGAGAGACTCATATATCTTGTCACAGAGTATGCAAGTGGCGGAGAAATCTTTGGTAAGTTTACTACTTTTTCAAAACTAATTTTAAATGTTACGTACTGCTGGGTTGCGTAAACATGTGATTTTGTGGTGTTGATAGAATTAAAAAGATTACGGTGGTTAATTACATTATAAGAAGTCAATACCTGACTGGCATGAATTTGTTTTGTTTTCGCAGTGACAACCTAAGTGATTGGCGTGGAACAGCATTTCCAGAATTGCTTATTGTGTTAAGTGGGATTTTATATCTTAATTCAACTAATGAGCTACTGTTTCTGCCTCTTGTCATTCTGTGAGAGAATGGAATACAAAATCTCATTTGGCTTAACATTTGCGGCTGAACTTCGACCTGGTGGAATAAGTTTTTCTGTTCTTTGATGCTGTTGGTTTAGGGTCTGGAAAGGCCTCTCACCTGTAAAAAAAGTCTTATTGAGCAATAGCAAAAGTTTATTAGTTTAATTGGAGATATTTCGAGTCACGACATAAGTGAAATTATAAACTGCAGTTGGCAGGTTTAAGGTAGGTGAGTTTGTGATTGTTACTAGATCATCTGGTTGCTCACGGTCGTATGAGGGAACGTGACGCACGGCAAAAGTTTAAACAGATTGTTGCCGCGACTGCATACTGCCACGCCCGAGGTGTTGTTCATCGCGACCTCAAGGCGGAAAATCTGCTCCTAGATGCCAACCTCAACATCAAGGTTGCAGGTGAGTGTTACTGTGTTTGTCATCATTGCCAGGAGTGACCACTCGTAAATATAGTGGCCATTTGCGCCATGATCACTGCTTCAATCAGTGTAATATGAGGACGAAACTGATATATCCTAATATATTTAGATCGGCAGTTATCACTAATCTCTTAGAGTTGACTTTAGTCTAAAACCAAATCACTTTATCTATCTTTCGCTTAATCTGAACTTGGTCTAAAACCAGGTTTTAGTCGTTCAGCTTAAGCTTTGGTTGTAGGCTAAGGTTTTAGACTTTGGTTTTAGCGAGTGATAAAATAACACATTGTGTAAAAGTAACTCTTACGATTAATACTACAAACAACCGTAATATATACCCAAACTTAGTGACGTTTCGGCCACAACTGTCGCCTTTTTTGAACTGAGAACTCTCCGCTAGGAGTCGCTGCAGTTGTAGCAGCGGAGAGTATTAAGTCGTCGTAGACATGGGAGAGCAGGAAGACCCCCTCGTCTTTGTTCATGACGTCTTGGGCTTTCTGCCGGATTTTGACAGCCTCTCTGATTTACCTTGTTGTCCGATCAGATTACCGGCCGATAACTGTCGCCTCCTCCCAGTCGATGATGTGATTTTCTGTGTTGACATGGTCTGTGAGCGCAGATTTGTTCTGCTCAGACTGACTGTTTCCTGGTGCTTCTGGTGTATTTCTTGCCTTCGTGTAACGCCACTTCCTTCCGGTGTTCCTTTATACCAACTCCAAAACTACGTCCTGTCTCCAATGTAGACTTTCTGACAGTTTTTTTTATGGGATCCTGTTTCCTTTCAACCGATGAGTTTATTCAAGAATTGTGTAAAAGTCTTTAATCTTGGGTTACTTATACGGTTTTGAATAAGCAGCTCTTTTGCGGCAGACTAAAGACAAACGGTATTGGATCAAATTGTTTGTTTTATCATGTTGCAGACTTTGGTTTCAGTAACATCTATAAATCCGGTGAATTGCTCGAAACACACTGTGGCAGTCCTCCATATGCTGCCCCAGAACTGTTCGAGGGTAAAGCCTATGATGGCCCAAAAGTAGACATCTGGGTGAGCTGTTGCCGTTGCTTATTGTAGCTTGCATTTATGTATTTGGGTTTTTACGCCTTTGCCACCCAACAATGTCGACGACTGAGTCATGTTTTAGGCTGTCCCGTTCGTCCGTCCGTTCTTCCGGTCAAATATTGTTATAACTATATCCCCTGAACAGCTTGAACAATTTCTGATAAAACTGACAGGGAGTATTCACTAGCCCCTACTTGATGACCTGATTAGATTATGGAGGTCAAAGGTCAAGGTCACACCTTGGTTCAAGTTTGTGGTAGTAAAGGCATCGACGTTGGCGCACCAACGTCCATCTGTCTAGCGTGGAACTAAACGACACTGTGATAATTGCATAAAGAAAATCGTATTAATAATAATAATAGTAACAAGTGGTCAAAGAATTTTGACCAAAGGCCACATCAAAGGGGGCGGATTTTTTATGTGGGGGACAATGTAATGTGACACTGACCAGTCTGGAGCACTGCAGCCAGCTGCTGCAGTCTTGATGTTGCCGTTAATGTTTTGTTGCTGCGTAAAGCCCCGCACACTGAGTCCAATGCTTTTCAGTGGGCCAGACAACCTCCAAAATTGCCTCTTATCATGGGAATCTCATCCCCATGTAATACATGATTCTTTGTAGAGATCGCACGGTCCAGATAAAATTGGACCGGCCGATCCAGTAACAAATTGTTACTGTGGATCGGATCGGACCGGTCCGGTCCAGTACCACCGACGGCAAGACATTCGCTAGTTGCGTCAATAAGTTATCTTAGTATAGTGTATATGTAGCACACGTGGTTTAATGACCATGACCTAATT
>Ga0209780_1003947_pt1 | contig 11274 bp, 8 predicted proteins | sample WorMetexBAHAMAS2_FD_187384 | JGI IMG/M metagenome (GOLD analysis project Ga0209780, IMG submission 187384) | Marine gutless worms symbiont microbial communities from Max Planck institute for Marine Microbiology, Germany - Inanidrilus exumae... | ecosystem: Host-associated > Annelida > Digestive...
CACGAAACATTGATACAACATGTCGAACGAGCAACATCAGAACTTACGACTGACTTCAATATACTCCGAGCATTGGTAACTTCGGCAATCAGCAACATAACAAGCTTTATGACAGTCTTCCATGACTAAGACGATATGCGTATCGCCATCGAAGATTTAACACACGGTCAATTATCACCAACACTGTTACCACCCAGATTTTTACTGCAGGCCTTCGCACAGCTAGACAGATACTTACTGGAAAATCATCGACATGTCTCGATAAACGTCCTGTTATCTGACTATTACAGAATGCATCGTTTCATTGCTGCCCGTCAAGGTTCCAAACTACTCATTGCACTTAATTTCCCACTATCTTCCTCACCCAGAGACTTCACACTGTACGAAATTCAGTCTTTCCCAGTACCAATACCTGGTCGACATAATCATGCACATGTCACAGAGATTGTCAACTTACCATATGGAGTAGCATTTCGTTCAACACAGAAGCTGGAAGAATATTTGATCTTGCCATCACCACCAGATACCCACGATGAACATTTCTACCTTACACATCACAAATCACAGGCATTACGTCACTTTTCCATTCACAACACATGCATCAGCAGCCTTCTCCAAAACAACCGTGTCATGATCAATAAACTCTGTCAATTTCAATTACGCCCCAATCACTTGACTCCGAGCATCACATACCTCACTCAGTCGACAGTGCTAATTACAAACATCTCCTCATTAACATACATATGCCCCAGTCAAAATCGCACCAAGGTTCTTGGCTGTCTACAATGTCAAATAACAATTCCATGCCGTTGCTCCATAGATACGCAACATGGAATAATTCCTCCGCGCTTCACAGGATGCGTCAACGATCAAAATCCTAACACAACATATCACACCGTCAACCTAGCTATACTTCAATCATTTTTCACAGAACAACCGCTGCAGCAGCCGCTGTAGCATATAGGCTACGAATTTGATGTCTAGATTTACACACCGTCGATGTCCACAATAGATCATCTACATGTAAAGTTTGTGTTTTAACCGCAATCGACTTGACAAAGGTAACAGTATAGTGTTTCGCGTGTAAAACCAGCGTTTAGGCCTATCAATTTTATAATATAGCCTTGTGGAATAGGTTTAGTGTTGGATTGATGACTAAGTTTCGTTCATGTTAAGCTAAGTTTCGCTCACGATCTATCTGTGTATACAGCTGGGTGATGTGATATGTGTATTACGGTTACTACTGCGGAAAATTATGCAAAATCACTCAGCTGTAAAATTTCGGATGAAAATGATGGTTCTCTGTTGCAATAAGATCTGGACCGTCTTCTGGAGTGGACCAAGTACTGGCATCTGGACTTTAATGTTGACAAATGTAAGGTCATGCGAGTTGGACATGAGTACTCGACTGAATATAAATTAGATGGTAACATGCTACAGAGGGTATAAGAGGAGAAGGATTTGGGAACAACTGTTACCAGTAATCTGAAGCCGCCAGTTCAGTGCAGTAAGGCAGTGGCTAAGGCCATGCAGGTGCTTGGGGCGATTAAGAGAAATATTGTGCTAAATGATGTCGAGGACTTTCGGTTGTTGTTCAGTGGATTTGTGAGACCGCATTTGAAGTACTGTGTACATGTTTGATGTCCGTATTTGAGGAAAGACATTGATAATATAGAGAAGGTCCAACGTAGAGCAACCAAACTGGTTTGAAGAATAAATCGTATGAAGAACGATTGCAATCGCTGGTGATCACGTCATTGGAGAAAAGAAGAATTAGAGGAGATTTGATTCAGGTTTTCAGATTGTGAGAAGTTTCGATAGAGTTTAATTTGACGAATTATTTAAACTTGATGATGGAGGCGGACATGTTCTCAGGGGTCATAATTGGACGTTGAAGGTTAAAAGATGCAGATTACAAGTGAGGAAGTGCTTTTGTACCCAGAGGATTATTAATGTGCTGAACAAGCTGCCGGAGTATGTCGTGGAGTCTTCTTCCGTCGTCATGTTCAAGAAAAGATTGGATGATTGGAGCATGGATGTGAAACTATAAGCTGTGCTTACATCCACTACCAGTTACAAGTTACAAGTTACTCCTTGGAGACCTGAGGACCCTTGACCGCCGAAAAGATGCAGTCTAATAACATTGTTAACACTGGTGAAAGTAGGAAAAAAGTAGAACTAAAATGATTTCAGAGCTAAGTTGCGGACATGAAAGTTGTCATTCTTTGTTTCTTATTCTGCGTCCACACTTTCTGAAATCGTTTGCATGCAATAGACGGGTTTAGCAAGGTTGACAAGTGGAGACCGGATGCTCCTGCATCTATATAGCCATGGCAGACAGTTTCTGTTGGGAGGCTGTGCTATTATTAACAGTGACATAAGCAACTGGCTTATCTAGCCACTGTCCGAGGCACCGGCAGCTATGCTAGAAAAGAATGACTTTTGTTCGGCGTCGAAATTCGGTACTATGTTGTATGCAAGTCTCTGGTGATTAAATTATGTAAAGCTGAGCAAGTTGCAACAAATTAACACATTTGCATTCGTTTTTGACATTCCGTTACGTGTTTATTAACGCATCGACAACGGCGTCTAGGCATGCAAATGCCTGCATGGATTGCATACATTGGATTCTGTGAAGTTGCAGCTTGTTCAGCCTTTGCGAATTGTAACTCGAAATAAGTTAACCGTCTTCAAATGAAGAATTTAGTACAAATATATGACAAACTCAAATTTACTGCAGTTGAGCGATAACATTTGCTGTCGGAAATTGTAACTGGAACGTCATTGGATGCAAGCTTTGGTGCTTCACAGTTTGCTTGTATAGCTAGGCAGCAATATTGCGCCATTTTCATTGCATGAAAAACACGCGCAAATAGCCAGTGTAACATAGGCCAAAAAGTAGACGGAACACTAATGACTGCGAAACTAGTTAGACGACAGAGAACTCAATGTGGGTTTTCTCTGTACAAACTGCAACGCTTCGCTTTGCACCAAACGCTCATCCTCGCCTTTAGCAATGCAAACTGAGTACTTCGATGATGTACTGATGTATTACGGCCACGGTAAGTTGATGTCTAGTAACATGTTTACGGATAATTCAAGCCTGCAGCCAGTCAACGGATACATAGTGACAGCGAGCCTATCTGCATGTACATGCAAAATGCAATCACATCCATCTCATGTTTAGACTATGTAGTGAAATGTGTTGTGTGCGATGCCGTGAACTGTTTTTTTTCAATGCGTGGAAAGTGTCATGTGACACGTGTGTTGTATTGTTATTCCCCTCCCGATTCTTTCTGTTATTACAATAGAAAGTAGTTAACTTTAATTTTTCAAATCTTTCAATCCACATGTCAGCGGCTTCCGATCGTCACGGATAACAGCATATCGTTGCAACCTTTCTATTTCGAGTCAGTTGTGCGGTAGTCGAGACAAGATCGATCCTCGATAGATCTTAAGTTAGTACCAAAATCAGTGGTCGTTTTTTGTACTGGTATTTCGAATTCATAAGATAACAGTATGATCTGTCAGATACCGTCGTACGATCTCGATGCGTTGTCGATATACGGAACCCAATGGTCTGCTATTTATAGCCTACACGCTGCAACTGCAAATCATCGTTTTGTCACACCTTTGTGTGAGACAATATTGTCGATAGTTCTAAGTTGGTACTGGGTATTCAACGTTCTAACGTCCACTTTTGCTGACGCATGCAACGGCAAGTTCCACGGCGCACCTCAATAGCAAGGTTGAGCTATTAATAACTATTTGATTAATTGTACAACTTCGTTGCCAAGTTATTTAAGTTATATTATACGTTAAATGTGCCAGTAGACTTAACTACATTGCCTGTAGGCTATTATATTGAAAAGATCGCTGACGCTGACCACTGTACTCCTTCGCAACCATGTACTGCAAAATGTGAACAAATTTCAACTCATTTCTGCCGTAACGTTGCATGATATCTCACAAAATGCAGCACGCGATCTTTGAAATGGATTGAAATGTCGTTTGGAATAATGACTCATACAGATGGTGTTCGGATCCGCTACGGAATGAGTGAGCTAAGTGACCAAAGATGGTGTTGTAGTTGTATATGACCGGCAGTATCTCCACACGATCAACAGGATCGACTACACTGCTTTTCCGCCGTCGGTCATCCTAGCACTTGTTGAGCTGTTGTGCGAATTTCCGAAGCTAAAGTTGCATGTTAATTTATAGAATGTAGCATACAGTCTTTGCATGGACGGTGTTCACTGTTGCTTTGAAGTGGATACTTCATCAGCACTTGAACTTGCCAACGCTGGTAGACTATTTTGTATTGACAGGATGCCGACAATACCATATGGCCACGAGACTGTGCGATGTGTACAGATCTGATAATCTGATATCTATGTATCGTAGCTAAAATCCACAAGCATTTAATGGATATGAAACTTTGAAGTTCTGCAGCAGTTGATTTTCGAACATCAGTATTTTGCATTGATGCGTTTTACAAATATGGCAATCCGGTATACTACCAGAACAGTTGTTGATATACGAAACCCAAGGGGTTCTTATAGCCTACACGCTGCAAATGCAAATATATCGTTGTGTCAACCATCTTGGTGGAGAGACGATTGCCGATGTTTCTAAGTTTGTCTTAAACATTGTAACGCCCACTTTTGGTGACGCACGCAACAGCAAATTCGACGCTGCATCTCAATAGCAAGGTTTAGCTATTATTAATAACTATTTAATTAATTATACAACTTCGATGCCAAATTATCTCAGTTATATTACGTTAAATATACCAGTAGACCTAGCTACATCGCCTATAGGCCTACTTGTGTTGAAAAGATTGCTGACGCTGACCACTATACTCCTTTACAACCATACGCTGCAACATGTGAACAAATTTTAACACATTTTTGCCTGTAACGTTGCATGATATCTCACGAAATGCAGCACACGGTCTTTGTAGCGCGTTGTCCACAGTATCTCTGAATTGAGTTCTTCGTCAGAGTTGAATTTGTCAGCATTAATACTGTGCATCCGTAAGATACGATTGATGCACCTACCATCACAAGATGTGTATCAAGATGAGTGACATTATGTATGTACAATTGTTATAGTAAACTGAAAATTGAACAATTTGATCTTTAAATCACAGTGAAGCTTTTCGCGAAAACGACTGCAGAGTCTTCAATAACGCGTCTGTCCTGCTTGATCATATGAAAAGCTCCACATCTCTCGCTTTGTTTGTTTTCTGTGACAAATGAGACAGATATCAGTAGGCGACCGACACAGGACACTCAGACGACGCTGAATAAATAGTGCATATACTTGGCAGAGACGTAGTTCAATGAGAGAATACGTCTCTTTTCGCTTTACACATTTTTTGGTCTTGTTCTCGCCTTCTGCAATCGCGTGCTGCTGCTGGTTGACTTCTATGACTGTACTTGTTATTTCGCCCAACCGGCACCGGGCACGGCGTGCCGAAGGGCTATAATGTTCTGATGGTGTTGCTTTATTTTCATCTTCTTTAACTGTCCCCTTGGAAGCCAAAAGCCAATTATTTCAGAATGTACTGGACCGATCTTCGCCAAATTTTCATGATAGGTGCACATACCATGAGTGCATGGGCATGATCAACCGATCTTCTTTTCTCGATGGCGCAAGGGACATTGCTATAGTAAGTTATAAGCGATTTTTGGCACGAATCGGCGAAAATAGGCACACCGCACCTTCATTCTGTGTGCTGGCGTTCCGCAATGGATGGGCGGCTCGCAGCATAGATGCATGCGTTAACACCGCTGATGACCAATTTATGTCTGAGAAATTCGGTGACCTTTTATCCAGTATCCTTCGTTTTTGCGGGCGCATTCGCGCTAGGCAATTCTAGACTTTACTACTGATTTCTAATTGTTATTTTTTTGCAAATCATAAATGTAATCAATTGCTTCTACATATTATAATTAACAATCATTGGTCCAACTGGTACTTTGGGTTCTCGAAATAAGAAGTGTGTCAGTACTTGGGCATAGGCCGGTCTTAAATAGCCTTACAAAATAAGCCCAAGACACCTCTAAATATTGCAAAGTTAAACATTGACAAAGCTTTACAAATTTCTGCAACTGCAAATGCATGCTATCTCAGCAAATGTATCATGTAGTCTTCGCATGCAGAGATGGTGTTTACAGTAGCCCTGAAGTGGATTTCTCATCCGCAGTTAAAAACATTACTAACACTGGGTAGTTTGCATTCATACGATGCCATCAATAAGATACTCTCATAACTTCATAAGATGATTTCTGTGTGGTCTTGATCTGTGGAAATATGTATGTAGCCAGAAGATATAATGACTATAGGCTTACACGGGCCTGGTTTTTAGTTGATTTTCACGTAACCGCAGTCGACTCTGCTGACACAGACGTTTTACATTCATACGCTTTGAAAACTGTAAATAGTCAACAATTCAATATTTCACTGCATGCTTGCCGATCCGTTTATAGTGCACGAAAGCCTACAGGTGCAACGCATCCGCAAATAGAACGATCGACAGGAATGTGGTTACGGTACACGGTATAGTGGCAGTGGCAGGTCGAAACCGTAACGGATGTACGATTGGTTTGTAAGTTAACAGTGATGGTAATCAGTATAATCACCTTACTGGCATGTGATCAACTAAATAAAGCTACGTTGTAAATAATGTTCTAATGCTGTCTCGTTAGGCCTATGGTCGATGACACCGGTATAGGCCTAGGCCCTATACTGCATAGTACTAAGTACTAAAACTCCAAGCCAACAAACGCTCGAGCTAATGGCGATCGTGATAAACGTTATACAATTTTGGTAGCAAATGGGATTTCCATTTTCCAAACATCACCGTATTAATTGCACTGAAATCGGAGGGTTTTCGGTTGTAGTCCACTTATTTTTGTAGCATGAGGCTGTGGACTATTAATATGGGCCTATATAGGCCTACTTTATGGATGATGATCTTCATAATTATGAAAGCATCGACTCGCATTGACCACTTTAAAATCGTGTATCATCACGTCTTGTTTAAATTGGAAAACTCGATTGTAAACCACAATGATGCTGTCCGCAAAAACGACTGCACGGTCTTTATTTGATCTTCCATTTGGTTCGTTTCTCTCCCTTTTTTTTTGCTCTTTTCCATTACAGAAGATGTAAGTGGGAGATCATTAGAGAATACTCAGACCAGTGTAATAAAATAGATCTTTTCGCTGTATTTCATAGACCTCGGACCTCGCCTTGTGCAATCGCTTACGGCGTTTCTATAGCTGCGTTTGAACCATTGCGAATTGTAGTTATACTTGCTGTTAAATATTACAACATTACTCGTTACTGGCCAACTGTGGAACTTTCTGTTTATAGCATACCCTCTCCAGCTATATACGGCATCTATAAACGCATTTTTTCAGGAAACAACGAACACTATACAGCATTGCCGCAGCCATTCTATGATTTGACGCCCGTCATATACCGGTATCCAGACTTAGCCAGCTTTTTGAGCCGTGAAAGCATAATATGGTAAACATGGGTCACTCTTATATGATGTGCTTATATGGCACATCTTGTAAACTCAGAACACTTCTAGTTTACAAAATAAACTATGAGCATAGTTTGCAAGATTCAGTTTATCCTGTGGGTTTTGTGTCTGTCTGTGTGGTTAACGTTGGTGTATTATGGGTGAACGCCTGAAGGGATCGAGCCGTTTTTTGGTTTTACAATTACCACAGAGGACAACTACTTTGTATTAAATGTGGGTCCAGATCCGCCCATGACAAAAGGAGTCTTTTCTTCTCTCGAAGATAGGGTGTTGGACTTAAAATTTTCGGATCTCGCCGCTATTTATGAGTGTCCTGTGCAAAAATGACTCTATATCGTTTGGAATAGGGACTCGTATAGACCCAAGAAACACTGTGTTAACTGCGGTGGGGAGTCCTCACGGATAGAATGACCAGTGATGGTGTTATAGTTGTATTTGACCGGCAGTATCTCCGCACGATCAATACATACATACGTACATACATACATACATACATACATACATATTTTTTGTATATCGCATATAAATCCGATAGAGTCACTATGCGCTTGCGCAATAGAACCGACTACACTGCATTTCCGCGGTGGGTCATCGCAGCACTTGCTGAGCTGTTGTGCGAATTTCGTTAGCGAATGTGGCGTGCTATCTCGCAAAGTGTAGCATTCAGTCTTTGCAGAGACGGTGTTCACTGTAGCTCTATAGTGGATTCTTCGTCGGCACTTGAAGTTGCAAACACTGGTATAGGCCTATTCAATTTTTTATTCACACGATGCCATTTGGAGTGCACCATACGGTCATGAGACTGTGCGACGTGGACGTTTATTAATCTTATAATCTGATATGTATGTACCGTAGTGAAAATCCACAGACATTTAATGAATATAGAACTTTGCAGGTCTGCAGCAGTTGATGCGTTTTCCAAACATGGCAATCCGGCAGCATGCCAGCACAGCATAAGACACATGTAAACAGTGTTTGATGAACGGCATGGATCATTCATTATTTAAGATTATTGATTATATAAGAAGTTGGACTTTAGAGATCAGAATGCAGATTTTACATTTCTTTTTATATTAGAAATTTGGCGGATAACTGGCATCCGATCTTTTACTTACAGTTATACTGTTATTCTTTGAGCACGCATATGACAATGCCATCGGCAACTTACGAGCACGCTATTAGCACAAATTAACACGAAAACTGCAGTGGTGTGGAATAAAATCGCATACAATACACATAATACAAGTCCAGACTTATTGTCTAGTAATATCATTTGCAGTCTATATTGAACTTGAAAATAGCAAATAAATGATACTCATTGATATTGTGCTTTATAGTAAGTGCAATCTGAAGTGTTATTTTTACAGGAAGCGGACACTATTGGCAATGCTGAATGGCTGTTTTGATGCAATCGTGCACTCTGTTTGCATCGTCTTTCTATCACGCTTGCTAAACAGGATGTTTTCTATCTTTTTTCAATAGATTACTTGCATGACATAAGTTTTCATCTGACATCAATTCACATGTGCAATCATCTTACTGCAATGCAGAATTAAAGGAAGTCGATAGGCCCTAAGCTAGTTATATACAGTGTCCCGATTGAAACGAGGCCAAAATTCAAATCTGTATAAATACAACGTAACTCAACAGAAACATTATGTCATTTTAACTACATTAGTTACATTATTCATGTAACGTGAACCAAAAGTTTCAACGAAATATACAGCGTAGTTGACGAGATACAAAACGTAACAAAGTTTAAAAAGTTGAACTTGTAAAATGCACTATAAAAACTGACAGCGAACGAAAGAAGGGTATTCTAAACATTCTAAATATTGACTAGAACGTACTGTACCAGTACGCCGTTGGAAGTCCTAGTCGGAGGCGCAGAAATCGTTTTAGTTACCGATACAAGATTCTATAACAGAATGACGCTGTTTGCGGCGAGCGACGCTTTTGTCTAGTTTGGTTCCTGGCCCCGCTCAGTGCATTTCCCGTAAATTTGGCTCATGGGAGTTTAACGCTGCGAGTAACCGCGTTTGATGCGTTGAAGAGATATTAACCCTTTTGCACTTGACCTCTAACAAATCGAGTCTTTGACACCACCACACGTGTAGCGCTTTCCTGTGATCATCCGTCTGTTATTTTTACTGATGACGATTCTCGCGTCCGTCGTGGTGGTCATTTTTTACATTTCACACAAAACAATTATTTTCGCAGTTCTTCATTTTTCAGGTGTCCAAGATTCGACAATACGTCTTGTAATGACTTGCTTTGCTTTGTTCACCGCCTTTTATTTGCGAACGTATATGTAGGGCCTACTGCTTTTCGACGGGAAAAATGCTTGTTCGTAGTAGACACAGGGCTCTTCTTGGTTCGGTCTGAAATCCACCAGCAGCTACTCATACTGTACGCTCATGGCGTCCTTGTACGCTTCTATCGCAAACTTTGAGGAGACAGGAGACATCTGGTGTCGCCAACGTCGCGAACTGTGGGACATCGTGGGTTTTTTAAGAGAACGAGATGACGTCCATTGAGGCTGATGATTCTCGCATGCGTCTTTTTGTCGAACAAGATTTGCGTCAGATACAACAAGCTCACGTTCCTGTGATGAGATATTTTTTGTGAAAATGTTTGTAGTAAGTTGATTGGTTTTGGACATGAGATCATCAACGATCAACAGAGTCCGTTCTCGTCCATCGAAAACTTTCTCATTCAACTCAGGCAGCCCTTCACGAAAAATGGACGTTGGAATATCTGTTAAAGTAAAACGACGGTTGGAATTCGACGTAACAGTACCGGTAGTATATCATCGTGGCTCAGTCAATCACTGTTCTCACTTTGACAACAGTCGTAGGCTAAAACAAACTCAGTCTCCACCACCTGCATGCTACAATGGCTTAAATTGACGTTGTAACTTGCACGCCATATCAGTGGCAAATGGTTGTTTTGCTTGTGTGCGTGTGCTTTTACTTAACGTTTGCAAATACTGATGAACTTCATTTTTCGACGTCTTGTGTGGTTGACTTTGATTTTCCTAGTTAGTTTTTCTTGAATAAACCTTGACAAATCATCAGTTCTACTAATGCGTGCGTCAAGGTTTCCTTCATGATTACGAGTTTCTGTCACAAATTGACTGATATATCATATTGTTGTTACTATTTACGCGTTTTTAAATATTTAATACGCAATGTCCAACTGTTTCCTATGCAATATGCAACGTGCGAGTTGTGGCGTGGGCGGCTGTCTTCCGGACCATGGCGGCACCTCTGTGCAGGCCTTCAGTCCGATGCCGTCCGTGCTCACTCTACCCAGAGTCGATATCTGCGTACCACACGACACCACTAGGCTAAGCGACAGAGATTTGTTTAAGGCGCCACTGTCGCTGGCCGTCGCGGGTGGTGTCGTTAAATCCGGTTCAACTTCACTGGAATGCTCAGCTGCTCCATCGACCTGGTAGATCTCAAGGTTGCAGGTCCCACTACCGTAGTAGTGGTTTCTCACTTCCGGTCTTACATTAAACGTGACATCACCCCAAGGATTCCATGAAACATCACTGTCTGCACGAGCTTGTTCCCGTTCTTGACTTGCCATATCGTTGGATCCACTTACTGTAGTTGTTTACATACTTCACTGACACGCTGATAATCGGACGCCCGGGTCCTCGACGTGTTGAAGACAGGACACTTTGGTCCTCGACGCGGTGTGAGTAGGAC
>Ga0209780_1003948_pt1 | contig 11273 bp, 6 predicted proteins | sample WorMetexBAHAMAS2_FD_187384 | JGI IMG/M metagenome (GOLD analysis project Ga0209780, IMG submission 187384) | Marine gutless worms symbiont microbial communities from Max Planck institute for Marine Microbiology, Germany - Inanidrilus exumae... | ecosystem: Host-associated > Annelida > Digestive...
ATATATATATAGTATACAAATGACGCTATATAAATACTTTTACTTAATCTTTTCCTTTCGTTTCCTTTCGTTTAATGAGTACTGCGTATAGGTAGATCATAGATGCCGCCTATTGTAAACGACCGAGTAGCGTGGTCTGTCAGTCTGTCTGTCGGTCTGTCACTTAGTGAGCCCTGCATAAAATTTGGAAGCGATCGAGATACCATTTGCGTTAAGGACTCGGGTGGGCCCAGCGAAACACCTACAGTTACTGCTAGGCCGTTGTGATGTGCTTTCGCAAAAGTTATGTGGATTTAGAGGCACGTGATGCCAGTTTTTCCAAGCGGTTGAAGTACTGCATGAAACAGTGTATTTTGTCGTTTTATTCTGACGATTGATGCGTGTAGTATACGTCATCGGCGCATTCTGGGGTCTGTGTCATGAGCCTAGCTAGTCCTAGAGCCACGTGTTGGCAGGCGGAATAAAACGTGGCAGTTTCTGAAAGTGCTCCTCAGGCTAACAGGCGATCTGTTTGCGTTATTCGTACAAAAGTAGTTCTAACAACATTTTCGACTGATACGTCAGAGCGTCGCGCGGGTCTCTCGGCGGCGATAACTGAGCTTTGTTTTACCAGGAGCATTGCGCGCAGCGCATAGCGCCGGTATTTCGGTTACTAAACGCACTGCTCGCGAACTCGCTGAGTCAGCCGAGAACTACGACAGACAAGCTGTAGCGGGCCTCTAAAGACGTTTTTATTCGAGCAGATTACGCATTCAGCGCATTAGAGACGATTCTTTTCGTTTAATGGGCTATACTAGTGTATTTCCTAATTCTAATTCTATTCTAATTCGGTGCTATATTTTCTTATTCGTACTCGCCAGATGACTATTCTGTCGGCCGCCATAATGTACGTTCGCTTCACTTACTGCATGACTGCTTTCTTCACCTTAACTTATGCAGTTTTAACCAATGTTGAAAGATTCCAACCCCTATATTTCGACTGTTTTAGTTTGCATGTCCGACATTTCATTAATACATCTTAATTACCGTTAACTTATATCCTCGAAAGATGTAAGAACCGCGATAACGCCTCTGCTAGCTCAGCCTAATAATAGTCTTATCTCAACGAGCTCAGCGGAAAGCGGAGACTCTTGGTAATTTTTGATTGCGGGAATTCGTTCATTCCTGCGATTTTAATTTTAAATGCAGAAACAGTGCGAGTTCAATGTGATGTGTAAACAAGATGTTGCCCTAACGAAATCCGGGTGTAATATCGGACTGACTCAACGGACTATCTGACCATTTCCGGCTTTACTTCGATCAACGGCATGATTTGTTTACATAGTGTGTTAGACAAAGCCGGCTCTCAGTCGGTTTTCAAACGCACTTAAAATCCTCGCATTTTCATTCATTTATAATAGGCCTATGACTGGCCAGCCGCATGCTGCTGCATGGTGAGTTACGTTTCATACCGGTATGCGCCGCGTTACAGACGACGACAGACGCCGACAGACACCAGCGAGCAAAACAATATTGGCCAATTAGGCGGGCCAGTAATAAGGTCTTAGTGGTAGCAGCGCAACTGGCAAAAAGCAAAGTCAAGTCGCCGAATTACACGTAATGAAAGCGATTTTCTCAGTGCGGCCGCTGTAGAGTCTGGTCAAATACTTCATAAAAGACTTTTTATTATGTATATTTGGTTTGGTACTACCTATGAGCGGTTCGCTTCAGGTTTTAACCCAAGACGAGATATGCGACGGCTCTAACTTTGCTCTGACCAAAACGTGTGACGAAATTCGGAAATGTTGTAAGGTCGCAACGATCAAAGTCAATCGGGAGTGTCCAAATTTGACACCCCGGGGTTAGCAATACAACTGAGGTGTGGTGGGATCTTTAGTGATAGTATTAGGCCAATTGCAAATTTTCTCTTGATTCTGATAGTGAAATGATTTTGAAAATCGGTTAATATTTGGTAAAGTTAAGGCGTACAAAAATTGTGCCATTTTTGGGCCACCCTGTGTAATATCACCAACTTTACTGATGTCGGACACACATAATACTAGAGGTGATGCAAAATCTTTTCTACATCGTGCGCACGAGAAATAAATGATAAGATAGCATTTCATGGGAACGAGATGCTATCATTCACGAGACAACGATTTGCGAGAACGAGATATTTTTTTTTACTTGAGCAAAACAACTTATCTCGTTACTACGAGATACAGCTGTACTACGTCGAATGTATGACTATGTGTTGGTTCTGCACTGGATCTGCCTATATCTGGTTTCGGATCCTCTGGTGAAATTGACAGCTGGTTGTTTCCATGATTTAGTCGAATCATTAAATCACGCACTTAAAATATGGCGTCGTTGTCAAGACAGAAAATGTAAACAACAATATTGAACGCCAGTAACTTGGACAGTGCAGCTGGTTCTAGTAGAATAACGCATAGAGTCTGTTGTAGTATTTTATAATTTGCCGTCTTCATGTTTGCTGTTCGATATGGTATGTAGTTTTACACCTAGCAATATACATCGGCGTGTATGGCGTGTATGTAGCCCAGGTACGTATGGGCGTTAAGCTTCCAGAAATGAATGTAGCTGTACTTGTATGGCTATCGTGTATGTATGTAGTTTATAATTATAATATGACCCTTGCTATGTACACGAAGGCGTGTACAAAATCTGCCGATTTTCTATGCAGTTCTGGTCGCTGATTGGCTGTCGTGTACATAGAATTTATAATATCTATGTACACGACTTCAGGTACACAGACACTGGGTTATAATATATGATGCGGGCATAGAGGCATAGGCTTGCGCTCTCAAAACCTCTACGTCTACATTTACTGTCGCATACACCACTGACTGAAGTGACATATTAAGTGGTTCTGTCTTGGGTCCTATTTTGTTTGTATTATACATTAATTACATATGATTCTATTAATAGTAAGATATTAAAATTTACAGATGACACAAAATTTCTCGCATAGTTAATTCTGTAGAAGGAATTGAGAGTTTACATATAGACTTATGTAATTTCATGTTGTAGTAAACAGAGCGGCAGATGCTATTTAATATAGATAAATATAAAGTTATGCATTTAGGATATAATAATCCCTTTGTACGAAAGTCTTGTTAGACCACATATGATTATTGCATACAAGTATGGAATCCATATTTGGCTAAAACATTAACCTGATTGAAGGAATGAATGTGAAAAAATATTTTTTCGCTATGTACATTTGAACCCTGTGAGACATGCAGGAATAATGTCAATGGGAGTATGTGAGAACTTGCCGAATGGTTCTGTAAATTCTTATGTCATTTGCCGTCATTTCTATGTGAATGAAAATAGCCCACAGAACTGACTAATTTCAGGCTGTGCCGACTGCAAATAACATTAACATTTGCCATCATTTTCTGTTAGAATATGATGACATCAGTAATTGCATTGCATGATTATGAAGTTGATATCATTTATGTTTAGTAATAATAATAATAACAACAACAACAACAACCAATGATAATAAATTGATTTGTATAGTGCCATTAGGTCGTAACTTCAGAGGCGCCATTAACCTACACAGACACTGCAGTTTTTCCATTATTTGACACCATGAATGTGGATCCTGTACATTATTTATTTTTCAAAACTGTTCAGTTAGTTGATTAATATCAACAGCCGACTTGTATTATTTGTAGTGTGATATTTGATTGTTTGCGTGCCTGTTGTTTAAGGAAAATGAGGCTGAGCATGATGCGGAGGCTGCAGTTGCAAGTGATGATGAGAATGAGCCAGAACCAAGCATGATTCAAGGCACCGACGCTCTGATGACTGTGGTCGACATGCCGGAGAACACGTTGGCTGCCGTTGAAGCTGAAACAGGAGAAAATGATGACTAGTAGGTAACTACGTTATAAATAATCATATAGAACGGCCTCTGAGGGCTCATAACTCAGAAAGTTTGAAAGAAATTGTAACTTACTTGTACATGATGATATAATACATTTAGATGCAGCTGTAGTAGTTACATTGTGTGTTGTCTGGCAACTGAAGTGTAGCGTGAGGTCAAAGATGTATGGCAAAATGGTCACATGTCAGGCCCTGTGTTGTCCCATTGCCAGCGTGTTACTTCGATAGCTTCATTGGCTAACAGATTGCAGACTTTTGCCTACAAAATAGCAGTTATTGCCATAACACACGACTTCGGCTTACTTCTGTTACCTGATTTATGATAACCTGCCAGCATGCACATTAATGTTATGTGACATATTGATGCTGTCTATACTGTGGACGCTACCTAAATTGCCAGTGAAAACTTTCAATGATTGACATTACTGCTTTAGAATGAAGCTCAGTGACACCATATAACGGTTGATGTTCTAAACTAGTAAGCAGTTTCAGACATATTTCCAAAACTGAACTCAGCCTAGTCTATGATTCCGATCTGGTCGCGACGTACGACACTATATAAATTTGTTTTTATTGATCGATTGTATGTGGGTACTGCAACGTTGTCATTGCAGTAATTATTGCAAAACCACGAATAGCTTTCTTCTGTATTTCTAATTTATTTCTGACACGTAAAAAAGGTCAAATTTGTGGAATTTGCATACTGATATCTTAAAAGTGCTGATAAACCCTAATCAATCAACCAACCAGCACTGTCGGTCTAAATGCACGTTACTTTTATGTTTGCAGCTCAGAAGGTGATGGTGAAGACATGTCCAGTGATGCATTGAGTGATTGCAATGGTATTGATGAGGACTCGGCAGGCTGCAGAGAACGCCGTAAGACGAATCGGCATACAGGTCCAAATGGTTGTCGACCTGTTGACCTTCGACCACCCGAGAAGCTGTTGAAAAAAGCTGAGAAGAAAGTGGTACGGCATATCGAAAGAAAACAGGTGATTTTTTAATTTTAATTTTATTTATTTATTTATTTTATATTGGGCAGCTGTAAGTGCTGTTTAGCCTTGACAAAAGACGAGAAGAAAGTGGTACGACATATCGAAAGAAAACAGGTGATTTGAGCTTGCAGTTGTGTGACACAGGTTTATATTTACAAGTTATTGTCGATTTTTTGCCTTAATTTATCGACTTGCACATTAAATGTAATTTTGCCATGCCATAGTACCTGTACTTGTCTGAACAGTTTGCCCGGCTTAAGATATTGAGTTTAAAACCATTTATTATGTGATATCCATAATAGATGGACATTTAAATAATATACATTTTCTACTATAATTTTTCTAGTGCAGTATTGTAAAATTAAAACAAATTGTAATGTACAGCTTAATCTTTATTAAATTTTTTACACAGTACCTAGCTTTGTCAAAACTGTCTCTGTGAGTCATCAGTTGGTGAAATTATCTCTCATTATATATTAACCTAATAGCATTAATTCATGACAGTCAGTCACTGTAAATATGATGTGAATGCTGACTTTTTGAAGTTAGTAGTTTAATTAAGTTTGTTTGAAAAATAAATCACCTTAATTTATTGAGACAGAATTGTACTTGAGTGGAAACTTTAATTGCAGCCTTAATATAGTTGCTCTGGAGTTCAATTTACAGCAAAATTTGACCAGACATCATAAAAATGGACTCCAAATTTGAACACAGTTTTAATTTTATTAAAAAGCTTAATATCTCTAGGTGATGTTTGTTGAAATGTAGTTTTTTAATGGCTGTCAGGTTGATGGAGTCATTTATGAACTTGTTCGATGCATGGTGTTATCACGGCTAGTTTACGGTGAACAAAACTGGCATTTGGCACGGGCACACACTAAGCTTGCATTAGCTTATTTTGATCTCAAAGGTTTATTTATTACTTCTTTTGCTTGCTAACTTACCTCAACATACTGTTTATAAAGTTTTGCGATACTAGATCAGCCGCTGTCATTGCAGTGTTACTGCAGCTGCTGCATAGTCCAGTTTTTACACATCAGCAAGTACATCTGGTGACTTTGTATTTAGGATGGTGCAATGTTTCAGAGGCTGAGAGCCCTTCTGGACACCACAACAGCTGCTGCTAAGTATTAAGTAACTTGAAGCGTAACAGGCACTCATTACTATGCAGCATGCAAATAAATTAGCATATTAAAGTATGTTACATAATACTGCAGCATATTGTCTACTTGGTCTGTTTGTCAAATTTTAACATTTTAAAATGAAATTTGATAAAGTTGTTGAGATATCGTACAATGTTCGGAATTGTTGCAATGAAGTTTTATTCAATTTAATTGGAGAAATTAGCCGTTTCACTGCATAATGTTATAATGGTTAGTTTTTTTAGACAGTTCACATTGTTATGTTGGGAGGTTTTCTTACAGAAGTATGTAATCTTTACCAACGCCAACAGCAGTTGCATGTGTAAGGTTGTCACCATTGTTTGTCTGTCTGTCTTTTTTTCCACACGATATCTAAAAAATTGCAGCTAGGATCACCAAACTTGACGTAGAAATGTTCCGCCATGTGTGCTGGAAACTCATGCACTTTGGGGTCAAGAGGTCAAAGGTCATAGTCACGAGTTACAAAAAACAGTTCATTCATGGGTTTTTGCACTCTTGTGAGTGCTGGCTTCTTTTCATTGTTTGTGAATTTGAAGCCTTTATAAACAGCAGTATTTACTGTTTATTTTAGGTTATTCTGCTCAGGCGATTTATCACACTGAAATTGCGGAGAACATGCTGCATAACCATCTCCATTCAGATGAGTACACAACCGATAAACCACTTATCTATGCTGTCCTTGTCGAACTCTACTTTACGCTGGGACGAGCTCTTATGGCAGAGAAAAAGTACAAATTGTTCGCTTCATATTACAATAATATTAGAGAACATAGGCATAAACTGTTCAAGGGCTATTCTGTTGTTTATGTTTACCATTTGTGATATCCATAATTCATTGCCGGATACTGCGGTAGTGTCTTGTAATGAGCTAATCGTTTTTTAGCAACTCTGTTTTTCTGAGCTAATCGGTTTTTGTTTTTAGTTTACCTTCATTTTTTGTTTCTGTGCCATGCGCTAGACTAAGATTGCCATTTTGTCAACATTTGAGCGCACGTAAATATATTGTATCGTATCGTATCATGAATGTTTTTAAATGGATGTTAATTGTTTTGATTCAGTTAAGTAATATATATGTCACATATGCCGTCATAGTAATAATAAGAAAGAATAGGAATGATATTTTTATTTCCATAATGTGGTTGAGAACATATTTTGGGGGTAATTTTTAAATTATAAATATAACATCTTTCGCTCTCTCGATCATTTTGTTCTTAAAGCATTATTATTATTATTATTAAAGTTCACCATTTAACCAACTATCCATATGGGTTTATATGCTTGTATTTTCATTTCACTCTATAAGGGGCATTGATTGTCTATAGTTCTCCAGAAAACTTGGCAAAAGGTCTTTTAGTTGTGTTACGTCTTGATGCATGTCTTCGTTGTTGATTCTCACGAGTGACTGATGGACGACAAGTTTCATGTTGCAAAATGCCTCTGTTCACTAGATGGCGTCCTTTGCTTTTCTCTGTTTTTTTTCTGAGCTACTCAGTTCTTTTTAGTTTTCATTATTTTTTTTGTATCGGCGCTGTGTGCTAGATTAAGCTGGCCATATCATCACCTTTTGAGTACACGCTAATCTACCGTATTGTATCGTATCTGTCAACTAACTGAGTACTGTCGAATGAGACCTTCCTTTACATTCGCCGTCTGACACAAGTAGCATGTTTTAACCATATGTGGTCACAGAATTTTGACGAAAGGCCGCATCATGTCGTACCGTTATTGAGGATTGAATGATTGCCTTCTGCTGTGTACATCACACCAGAGACTTCCGATGATTTTTAGTGGGCTGGACAACCCCCCAAAATTGCCCCTTCCTTTGGGGGATCTCAACCCCATCTAATACATGGTTCTTTGGGCCCACGCAAATCAACCCCCAATCAGCATCTGAATCGATTCAGTTGTTTTTGCAACAAACAGACGCGCAGACAGACCATGCTGCTTCATCTGTACTGTAGCAATAGGCCACATCTAGCCATTGGTGCGATGCGGCCTAAAAATGGATGTTTGTCAAATGTCAGCCTCTGCTGAGGCGAATGCTCTATATTGTTTCCCCCAACCCAGTGATTAATCGTATTTAAACTGTCAACAGACTGCCAGAAGCAGAAGTGGCGCTCACAAAGTCGGAGAAAGTTTTGAGTGAATTCACCGGCATGCTGCTAGTTGTGGACGATGACATTGAAGGCTGGACAATAAAGCTAAGCCTTGCCATTGGAAGGTTTGCTTTCATGTCAACAACATAATAACTAGTGATTGTATGTGATGTTCATATGACTATAGTGTTATCAGTTTTCGAAGAATGGCTGTGAAATTTGACAGTATTTACCCACGCTAACATAGGTAGGTCATTCAGTCGTGTCTGTCTGTTTGTCTGTCTGTCGGTGAGTTTGTCCACGCTGGCACGCTCTACAAGGAAAGCGACTTGAGCGATCAACACCAACTTGGTACACATGTACTCTATAGCAGTTGCTCGGCATGCATTGACCTAGAGGTCAAAAGGTCAAGGTCACACGGTTACGAAAACTGCACCGTTGCTGTGACCATGTGCTACCTGCGGCCGTTGCTGGCGTGGGTCTGCATGTCGATACGACTGTCTATGTTTTCTAGTTATTGTTGGAAACAGTGAAAGTGGTAGAATAAAAGTGGACTGAAAAGCTACATTGTAAGTCTTCACAAGGAAAACAGTACAAGAAACGTTAGCTGTGTCAACAGACCACAAATATACAGCAGTGGCACAGTGGAAGCGCTGCAATGATAAATTGCAAATGAACATGTCATTGGTTGCTGCTAAATTTGATGCAGTTCTCTGTAGAGATATTCTCCGTAAGTATGTCATGCTGAACACGCTAGCTGAGAATGGCCTGTTGTTACGTTTGAATTATCTGTAATTTTGTCGTATCCCGAATAACAGTAAGACACCACAAGACCACGGCGAGTCAACACTTAGCCAACAATAAGTCATACTTCATGCTGTACAAATATATGAGGTGATGAGAAGATTGCTACAACATGCAGAATGATAATCAGTATATGCAAGTATATGCGTTATGTGATGACTTTTTGAGTTTGACTCTAGTGAGTCGACCTAATAAATCCAGTCTCAGATGTCCGTCCGTCAGTACGTAGTTCGTGCGTATGTATGTATGTACGTCCATCCATCCACAAATTTTTTTCGATTTCAATGAAATTTGGCATGTATGTACAGGTTGATGAGTGATGCACGACGATATGCAGTATGACCCGATCCAAGGTCAAGGTCATGAGCCCTTCAAAGTTGGATATCCGGCCATTTTCAAAAGCTATTTCCTCTGCCATTTACAATTGCAGCTGACAACTGACCATAGATTCTTAAACTAGGGCATAACATCTAAATTTTATTGGGCTGGATGTTTGATATTTGTCCTAGTTTTTGTGTCACGTGACTTTAAATTAGGTGGAGACGTCAGTTGTGAAGAGTCGACCGTCAGTCATCATACGGGGCTAATTTATTGTTAACTACTAATCACTTGCTCATGTTTTTGTACAAATATGTCATAACACATTTTTGTTTTATTTAGGTTGAATTTTCGTCAACAGAGGTTCGCCGTGTCGCTGACATATTTTGAACGTGCACTGGACATGATGCAGAAGAAATACGGCCATGACAGTGCACAGCTGATTTCTGTCTATCAGAGTCTTGGCCGCGTATCCTTGCTTGCCAGTGTCACTTCCCGTCAAACTAAACTGACCCTAACCATAACACTAACCCTAACCGACACAGTAACGGTAATATTTTTACGCGCATTTCGTTGACACACATAAAAAAGTTGTATCGCATTAATGAAAGGAATTAAAAATGAAAATGATGGAAAGAAAAGCTTACACGGGATTCGGCGAAACGGGAAGACACCGTTAATGTTACTTCTGCACAGCTGTCTGTTGTTATGAGCACCATTATCGTTTAATGCACACCTTGACGTCTGGACTCAGGTAGAACAGGGCAAAGGCAAACAAGCTGATCACATGCGTGCAATTGAGCATTTCCTTCAGGCTCACTCCGTGGCGTCTGCAAGGTGATCTTCTTTGATATTATTTACCCACGCCGTCGGCCATCGCGGGGGTACGGTCTTCACCGTCGGTTGTCTGTGTGTCCGTCTTTTCTGCACAATATCTCAAAAACCGATACAGCTAGGATCACTAAAGTTGGCGTAGGAATGTTCCACGATGAGTCCTGGAAACTTATTTATTTATTTTGGGGTCAGAAGGTCAAAGGTCACGAATCGCAAATGCATTGCTGGCGTGGGTCTTTGCACTCTTGTGAGTGCTGGCTTCTAGTTTTTATCGTCATTATCGTTGTTGTGACAAGTTATGCACACACTGTCGTGATACTGTATGGCAAAGTGTGAATGTAGTACAAGTCACTGGTGTTGAATTTTGCACAAGAGATCACTTCTTATACATGGTGTATATTTTCTGACACTGAAGTACTCGTACGGGTACTTACAAGTGTAGTGGAATGCTTACCATAAGGAAAATTTAAAACTCGTGGTATTTGTACTTTGTGGTAGCAGCTGTAGACTTGCACTGATAACAGTATCATGAATACTTGATACGGAACTGCCAACTTGTGAATTTTTGAACTCGTAGGGGTAGTTGTTAAAATAGTGAACTTTCTGTCTTCATAATACAAAGCATGTTACATTTACCAGTTAACAAATTGCTGGTCAAAGAGCCTGGAACTAGCTGCCTGGGAATTTACGAGTACGAGGTCTACATGCGCATGCGGCGTTTGACCCCCCCCCACTTTTTGTTAGCTATTCCGACTTCGACCCCCCACTTTTCGTTACCCTCCGCGGCCTCTGGTGAATCTGACTACAGTCTTTACTCTGGACTGAGACTGGGACTGGGACTGTGGTAACCTCAAACTGGGTGGTCTTGACAGCATCACTGTGTGCTTGTGTTAGTTTCTCGGACGATGGAGTGGAGACGGCTGATACGGCGTACGCTTTGGCACTGGCATTCACCAATGTTCAAGATGATGACGCGGAAAGTACGTCCACACATCACTTTTACTGTACAACCACCACCGCCATTACCACCGTTTTGACAGTCGTTTTAGGTGGTGGCGTGGCGTAGCCGCGTAGTGGTAGCGTCGTTGGTCTAGATCAACGAAGTTAACCTATGCTGAGCCCGGTTAGTACTGGGATGGGTGACCGTCCGGGTTCGACTCCCGGGGC
>Ga0209780_1003949_pt1 | contig 11273 bp, 5 predicted proteins | sample WorMetexBAHAMAS2_FD_187384 | JGI IMG/M metagenome (GOLD analysis project Ga0209780, IMG submission 187384) | Marine gutless worms symbiont microbial communities from Max Planck institute for Marine Microbiology, Germany - Inanidrilus exumae... | ecosystem: Host-associated > Annelida > Digestive...
TAATAATAATAATAACCGAGATGATATTTATGGTGCTGTCATCATGGCAAAGCCATTTCGAGAGTTCACCCGGTTCAATTGATGAATGCAGACTAAGCGCCGGTTGGCCGCCAACCCTCAGACCAAGCCAATCAACTTGGACCGTGAGTCAACCGGAAATGACATTTACCATCCACATCCACCATCGCCATTTATTATTACTCAGGCCTAAAGCTGATACTCATTTTACCGTCCCACGGAGGGTAGAAGGCTGAGTCGACCTAGTTGGCTGGTTACATACCGAAAATAAGGTGCCACCTCTGGGAGTCAAACCCAGACACAGTTACCCATCCCAGTACTAACCGCGTAGGTTAACTTCGTTGATCGAACCAACGTGCTACCACTATGCCAAACTGCCAAAAGCTTACATAGTTTACACTGGCAGCCAATGAATTATCAGTATTCATTTAACACTTTCATGAGCAAAGATGCTAATAACTCAAATATTGCTACAGTTTTTTAACTGACACTGTTAAGGTCTGGTTTATACAATGGGATGGGTTACGTGCATTGCTCAGAAGTGTTGGTGCATTGTGGCTGAATGACTAAATACAGCCAGCTGGTTTTTGATATGAAAGCAACCACAAAGGTCAGTACTTTGTACTAGATGGAGGTACAGTTGTGATCTATCCATGGAAAAGAGATTTCCCCTGAAAGTGGTCAGAACTCAGAATGCCTACATCATAACAGTTACTGTGATACTAGTGCTGAATGTGTGGATTGGCATAGGCATGATTCACGTTTGTTTCTGTTTACAACAGTTGGCCATTTCCTGGCTTTGCTGAGTTCTTGTTAAATTTATGAAAAATGTAAGAAAACTGGAAAGTGAAATATTTTGAATATGGAACATTAGTGAATGGAATGAAAGTGCCTGGTTTGGTTTAATGTAACATGCATGGTGGGCATGAGCAATGAAAACACGAAGATGCTAAGACACAGCTACAAGGAAATACTGTGACAGTGACCACAAACATTGGTGACCCATCAGGCCACAGTTGCAAAAACACGGGCACAGTAAGTAAATATAATTCACGGTAAATTTGCTTCAGTTGCAGTACTTGGTGTACTCTAAGAGTGGAACTGCCGTCTGTCATCCCGCCCGGCAAGGTAGACGACCTCACTTGCAGCAGCCGGCAACAACGGATTCCGGTTGAGACGGCTCTTGGTTAAGGTTGACGCCACGCGGCCGTGACTGTGACGCAGCAGACGCGTCTGCCTTGGGGAGTTTCCTTGCTGTGAAACAGTATGACAAGTTGATAACATATTAAGACTGTAAAACATCAAATACTACCTGCAAACAAAAAATAACAATATAGAATAAACAGCAAGTTTCACTATGCATTATCTCTGCATTATCTCACATTCTCTGTGATGTTGAACACCCATTCACGACATGCCATGACGGTTTAAGTGGACGTGGCGTGATGACGTCATCAAGTCACGCCTGGTCATTCAATATAATAATGAGGAAACTGGGTCAATGCATTGTATGGGACATATAGTGGTATGAATTTCACCATGAAGGACCAATTTTGACTTAAATTTACTTTCTTTACCGTTAAGTCGGACAAAACTCGCAAACTAAGCTAAAAGAGAAATGGAGAAATTTGATAATTAATGGGAAGAATTACAAAAACAAACTACGCAGATGTTGGTGTTACTACAGCAACGGCGTACATTGACACAGAAAGAAATATATATTGATGGACGTAAGACAGCGAAGTTCATTTAGTATTAATGGGACTTAAGTTAAGGAAGTATATAGAGATAAGAGTGTAGTTGCACACCATGGGCAAAGTCTGAGATCTACGATTAACAGCTTGATGAATCTGACAACTGGTAAATACACTCTGACACAGTATTTTTCACAACTGATCCACATACAAACCTATCGCCATGAATATCTCATTCACGTTGCTGGCGGTTTTTGCTGATGTCTCCATGAAAAGCAAACCATTGTCATCTGCATAGGCTTGAGCTTCCTGCAATTGACAGTGTCATTAACCCTTTCAGTGCAGTGACAACTAGAATGCTGCATCTAACAATATCCACTGGCATAAAAAAACCTAATCCATCGGCCATTGCAAAACAAAAAGGACAAAATATTTTGCAAGATAGTGAAGTGACAAAGTTAAAGTGTGGTGGCATAAACGAGAACTGATTGATTAAGGTTCTATGTCCCACCAGACACAAAATATGTCATTTTGGAGACATTCTTCCCAGCAATCTCTTAGCTTAGTACTAAAAAAACTAAAACAAACACAAGAAAAGCAAACATGCATCCATAGCAAAATATACTGCAACATAAAATAAACCCAAACATATAAAGCAAGGTTTGGTCGCCTGCTACGACCTCCAGCCTAGAAACAGAACGGGTCTATTCTGAAAGGACTAGATAGATAAGTCAGGAAGTAAACATGTAAAGAATTAAATAAGTAAAAAAAGCATAAAGAAAGACAAAAAAAATAAGGAAGAAAAAGAGGAAGGAAGTTAAGTAAACACACAAGCAAACTACATGGAAAGTACTCTGAGAGAGAAAACAAATCCCCACGAAAGCGTTTTTGTCGCCAACACTTGCCACACCTACTATTTTGCGGCCCGCTATTTTCAAATTTCCCGACAGATGTATTTTGTAAACAACCACCGTTTTTTTGTAAACAATTGCCATTTTATGGAGATTTTTTACCGTTACTTCTACATTCCTCTACTGATCGTAACGAAACACGAACTTGGTCTTCCCTTTCCACCTAGGAACCTTCGCATAAAATTTGGTGCAAATCCGTCCACAACATTTTAGTTATCGTGCTACAGACAGACACACACACAAACCAACGTCGGTGAAAACATATTCACATATTCCCTCGCTTTCGCAGGGATAACAATTTATACAGCGCCAAAATCAACACACGAATCATGCCACATTACCGCCCCGGAGCCCGTGCAGGAAACATAAATGAGAAGATTTTTTTACAAATTTACTGCCACGTCTCACATTGAAATGATCTTGAACATCGGTCTGCATCTGATCAGGATTCGGGCAGGAGCTGATATAGTGGCACGTTTTTGACTTACAGAGGCAAATGGACAAGTTTTTTGTGCCATTCTTTATGATGTTGGTACACGTGGTCCTTGATGAATGCACACTCAGCCATGTTTCTCCAGAGTACCAAACATAACAGCCCATGAACCAATGACTAGTGTATAACCATCATATGAAAGATTAAACAATCCAAACAAAAACAGATGCCTTTTATGTTGGTCTTCCCTAATAAAGCTACTCGTGTTCTGTGGTGGTGCTGTGGTAGGGCGTTTGACTTGCGACTGACAGGTCGCAGGTTCAAGTCCCGGCCGGTCCGCTTTCATGTAACATAGGTCAACTCAGCCTTGCATCCCCCGGGGTCGCTAAATCGAGTACCTGCTTCGGCTGGGAGTAACGGTGGGATTCTAACGTCTGCTGGGTGGCAGGTAACACTGTGTGATCCCATACGGCATGTGAGTTTCCTGTAGCGGTGAAAAAGTTATTGCTAACTGCTATACACTGTTTACTTTACTTTACTTACTCTATGGATCGTGTGTGGATAACTTTAGGTCGGAACTGGAGCACTGCTCATCCGCTGTTCTTTCTCACATCACTGACAAAAGCCGCTAGATTGATGTCGAATACTAACATTTCCCACAGCGTAAAAGAACAGTATGTAAAAGGCCAATAACACCATTAGCACTGAAAATGAAGTCAAAAGGAACGCCATGTGTACCTCAGTCTCAACCAGACGTTTGTCGGCGAGGTCGGACTTGTTGCCCGCAAGAGCAATGACAATGTTTGGACTGGCTTGTCTCTGCAGCTCTTTAACCCAAGACTTGGCCCTGACAAATGTGTCCTAAGCAAACATATCACAGCCACCAATAACAACATACATGCACAGACCGTTCTGGTGCGTTTTTCTAGGCGAATCAATGTTAGACGACTGCCCACTTAATTTTCCTTTCCCACTTATTCTGGGCCGGTGCATTATCTCGGCCAATAACAACAAATCATACATTTCCATGCAGCAAATCCAATCAAAATCAACAACTGGAAGGCATGGTAATACCAGCAGGTACAGATGAATCCTTATTTAATTAAAAAATAATGCAAATACCATGCACCATACCTCAAAATGACTAACAATGCACAATGTATCTAAGGCTAGTGTTAAAGCATCAATGTTTTTATATATCATTTCATGCTAGTACTGCCATGTCCTCAAGCCAATGCTTTTGACCTGGGTTATATGTCTCAATGTCTGTTAGGTTTTAAGTTTGTACATTATCCCAAAAAAACTTCCTAGGAACCACTCAAGCAAAGCAACACAATGTAGCTAATATCTGTGCAAAATTTCTAATTTTCACCATTTTGCCAGCTGTAGAAGTGCACCCTTGTACAGGTCAAGGTGTACCAAATTTCACTTTGATCAGTAAAATTTGTCACTCCTGTGTGATGAAAACCCAACAAAATTGACCCGTAACTAAAAACTCAACAGTCACTTAGTTCTATAAAAATGCAATGCTATTACTTGCAGCTTGTGACAGCACTGTGCCAACCCTTTACACCAGATACTGTGTTTAATCCAGAACGAACCTGGCTGGATATGTCATACACGACTATGGCGACTTGGGCACCGCGGTAGTACATCGGAGCAAGGCTGTGATAGCGCTCCTGACCTGCAGTGTCCCAGATCTCAAATTTCACCGTCGTGTCATCCACCACTACAGTCTGTGTAAGGAAAGCAGCTAAACACATTGCAAAACAACAACAGTTACAACTGTAAAACCAATAAAATAAAATCAAAACTAACCATCTCTGCCTACACCATCACCTACACCACCATCACTACCACCACCACCACCAGATCTCTTATGCAAGTTCCATTACACTGAACTCTGCACTTTGTATATACATCTCTTATAACGTATGCGATAATACATGCAATTATCCTTTCAGTGCTATATCTGAAACACATGTGCATCGAAAAGGCACCCATTCATAAATTTCATAAATAAAGTCCAGTCCAGCAATCTCCCAATAACTTTTTCCAGAACTTTACCTGCAGTAAGCAAAGAAACCAGGCCAGTTAAAATGACAAAAGTAGTAATTTAAAATATAATACAAAATGTGTGATTACCTACATTACTGCCAAAACTGCAAGTACATAACCAAGGCAGGTATCACTTGAGAATTTATTCAGTGCAATAAAGTAACAACTAATTAGTTACGTAAATATAACAAATCTTTCAGTTCAATCAATTACAAATGAATCACTCAAAAACAGGAGCTGATGAAGACTCATATGTAACACAATCAGCCTCATGCAAATGTAGTGTGTGCAGTAAAATGTGTACATTGTACTTCAGCATAATTGCTACACATACCACCAATAGTGCTTTCTTGATACTCGTGAAACTGTCCTTTGACAAAACGCAGTACCAGGCTGGATTTGCCGACAGCCGATTCACCAAGTAGCACCAGTTTGAACTGGCAGATGTGTGTTTGTGTGTTTGCTGTGCCATTTGCACGCTGCTGCTGACTGCCTGATGTGCGTGCAGCCATCTACTACAGACAGTGCAAGGTCTTAGCATGACACATAACAACGACAAAAGATTCTGTTCAATCTTTACTCACTCAGACTCTGCGGAGGACAGTGCGATGCCAGGCCTACTGTGACCTTCCTACCGCAGAACAACACTATCCACTGACCGGCACCGAACCATACTGCTTAGTAAAATAACACAATGGTGTGAACAACTTGCCCAGCCCAGTGTCATCAAGCAGCCGTGCCGCAACCGGTAGTTGAACCCACAATCTCTGGATCCCAGTCCTATGCCCAACCTATGGTGAATCTCGCCATCCATATTACGGTGCAGCGGGGGGCTGTTGATAAGGACACAGCCGTTGTTGCCAGTGAAGCTGTCCATTCATTGGCAACATGTCCACCAAATGGCTGTGCACACGGCCAGATTTGCGCATCTAATTACCCGTGGGTATCAAGGAATGAACACAAGCAATGTGCAATGCAAGCACTCAGGCCCATGACGACATACTTCAGCATGGCCTGATACGGTAATCTGATACACAGCTGGGAGACTGACAGCTGCCGACGCCACGCTGTCAAAATTCCAGCAGCCGTCTTACACTCAGCCAGCTGCTTAAGTTCCAAGAATGACCCACTGCATAGCACTGCCTCATCACAGTGCTAGCAGTGCATCTTCCCATTGAAGCCTAACGTATTACAGAATTACATTACATATAGGTTTGCAATGTATTTAAAAAACAATTTCCATAACAGTTATTAACCATTTTTATTAGCTATCTACCCAAATTGAAATTAGAACATACAGTAAAAATTTTCGAAAAAAGTCAAATAATCACAATATCTCACACACTGTGTAGCACCACTGCGCCACCCAGTCAATACCAGTCGAAACACTGTTACGAACGTTACTAACCGTGAAAGTAACACTTAACGCTAAACCCTAACAATAAACCTACGCCATAACCCCTATGCATACGTTGCTGTGCCACTACCCACTTTCTACATGTACACGGACACCGTGTCCCACACAATGTGTTACAGGGCAGGGCTGCTGTGTCCCTACCCAGTACCCACTTCTTGAAAAAAAAGCGTCAAAAGTGATTTAATTAAAATATACAAAATAATAAATGGCAATTATGGTATCAATGGATATTTTTTGATCTTGGTAATTATGTTCTGACGGGACGGTGTGAGAGGACAGGTGACAAAATTATTCAAAAGAAGGTTCAGATTAGAAATTAGGGGTCATACTAAAATACGAAGGCACCATGGCACCCATGGCACCGATTTTAATGGTTGCAGGCGGGGCGAAGGCGGAGCTAGAACCATTTGCTAGCACAGGAACTGGTGCCATGCGAGATCGGTGCCATGTGCAAATAATCAGGCATCAGTGCCATGGGTGCCATGGTCCTATATTATGTAGACTACATTGCACCGGAATTAAATAATATTAAACGAATATGTGTTTGTTAGTGGTTATCTGTATGTGAATTTCATTATGTAATTCCACTGCAAGCTGTAGGCCTGTGTTTGTCGAAGTATAGGTCAGTGCTAGATGAAATATATGAGCCAGATAGAGAATTACGCAATAAGAGTTTATTATCAAATTAATTCACATTAGGCCTACATCAGCGACAGAATTAGCTTTCTGCAGGTCTACTAGTAATACTTTCTTTGTGAACATCTCACTATACTCATAGGCCTATTTTTATTGCATTTCGACTGTTATTCGTTGTTCCTACATTGTTGGTTTCCATCTGTTGTTCGTGACGTCTGCATTGCAGGCCTAAGTTGTAACAGCAGGGCCTATACTTCTGCAGGCGGACAGCGGCACCAGGGTGCCTGTATAGTTCGTTCAATTTTGTTACATGGCACCAGTGCCTGGGCTAGCTCTGCCTTCGCCCCACCTACAACCAACAAAATCGGTGCCATGGGTGCCATGGTGCCTAATATTTTAGTATGACCAGAAATTAGAAAGTTTAGTAACAAAATGATTAATGACTGGAACTCACACCCACAACAGTGCATAAACTGTAATGCTATTAACACATTTGAAACATATTTCAGTTGTCCTGCAACCGGAAATAAAACAATGCGTATCTGATTCAGTGATGTAGTCCTCGAGACCACAGTCTTGGTCTCGAGGCAACTCGATGACAAAGAATAAAGTCTTGGTCTTGGTACCCAGAGTCTTGGTCTTGGTCTTGAGGTAAAAGTCTTGGTCTCGGTCTTGACAAAAAAAGTCTTGAGAATTAGAATTTACAAGACTGGTGATTCACATAATGCAGGGTCATGCCCACCTCCTGCTAAGGTGCCGAGAACCTCACTCTTTGCCTCATACTGCAAGCCTCTGCCATCAGCAGAGAAAGCAGCCGTGCCACTAACGAGCGCGGTCAGCTCGTATCTCGCATACGTGCAGCTGATACTTGACGGCACTGAGGTTGGCACTCCATGGCGTCTAGTGAAGGACAACAAGCAGTTTGCTTGTTTGCAGTGGTTATTTGAGAGTGTTTTCTGCTCTGCACACTCTGCACGTCAGCACCAGTAGAGCGTATTTTCAGCCATGGGGGTCTGTTCATCAGGCCTCATAGATCAAGGATGTCTGACCAGCTTCTGAGTGATCTCATGCTGGCAAAGTGCAACAGGCAGTGACAGTGACAGTGAAATGTGCAATATGAGATTGCGTTTTAGTGTTGTTCAGCACTGTTCTTTTGAGTTGTTTTAAATAAGACCTACTGTCTTTATGTCGTACACAGCTGTCTGTGTCGTGTGTATACTGCTGTGTTCATTTTGTGACCCTCTGAATCTCCGGACTTTATGGCGCTATATAAATTAGTTTTTAACTTTAACTTTAATTATATCGTAACCTGTGCAGTAGTCCGAGTAAAGTCTTGGTCTTGGCCTTGAAATAAAAAGTCTCGCCTTGGTCTTGACCAAAAAGTCTTGGTCTTGGTCTTGAAAAAAATTGAGGTCTTGGTCTTGGTCTCGAGACCTAGAGTCTTGGTCTTGGTTTTGAGACCTAGAGTCTTGGTCTTGGTCTTGACAAAAAAGTCTTATTGAATGACACTCACATTCACACTCACATGACATTCTCACTGAATGACACACAAAAACAGCACAAACGTGGGATTGAATATGTTTGTATACATCATCCAGCATCATCCATATATCAGCCCTTGACATAACACAGATCAGGAACCAGCTTTCATGGCTAACATGCACATTCTATGCATTGCACAGATTCACTTTCTCAATACAATATCATACAGCAATGCAACTTACCTGTGCAAGTATATTTTCGATCAAAGCAACGGCTGTCATTGACTTTCCAGTACCAGGTGGACCTTGCAGCAGACAGATCTTTGAGCTGGCATAAGGCTGCAACACTGCATTAGTGATGCAACTAACTGCCGACATCTGTGAACTATTCAAATGGCCCTGACAACAAAACAACCAGATGATTATACCTTATCGCTACCGGCATAAATACCTACATTCTAATAACCATATTCCAGGTGAACCTCAGTTAACCGATTTCCCCTCAGTTCTCCTGCTCCAACTGTTTCGGAAGAGTGCCTTTGGAGATAAGTGATCAGGTTTTCCATGCGCCGACTGTCCTTCCTGTCGCATAAACGTTAGTGTCAAAGCACTGACGTAAAGACAGAACGCTGACCCCAACCTGTGGCCTTGCTATACCACCATCGTGTAGTGACTCTGGGTAAATATTTCACGTGACTGATATTGCTGAGGTAACCACAGATGTCATCGAAAATAATGACGGCTTTGTCACAAGTGTCACATGTGCTCTGGTTAGTTAAAGTCCAGCATCAACTTCGGCCACAACACTCATGCTAAATACAGACAAGCATCTTCTTCTCTTTTTAAAGACCAGGAATATTCATAATCTGGTTATAAATGAGTATGCTTCGATATTCCAGCAGAGATGCAAATGCACGCTCATTGTATGAACATTACCTATTCAATGAGGAATGAAGATAAAGTAAGAAGCTATCAGCAATGCAAGAACCACACACGTGTATAGACACACACACACAGCTACTGTCTCAATGAACCTGGGTCGACTAGCTGCCGCCTTCATAACTGGCAGTGCAGCTAGATGCTCTTCCTGACGCAAATCACAAAACCACTCACTGGACAATGAACATAAATCATTTGTCATCCACTGACCAACTCCTGAGGAGCGGATACGTTTGCTATCCAGCACCAGTATCCAGAACAACATCCAATCCAGTGCAATGAATATTCAAAACTCAAAACATATTGTAAACAAATCTAATAACAGAAACAGTTGTGACAGATAACAAAAACTGGCAGAACAACTGACAAGGTTGACAGGTCTTTGTCTGTTTGGGTTCAAGTTGTGAATAAAGACATGCTTATTGACTGGGCGGAGAATGTCTCTTGCAAGGTGACTGCGCGGCAGGTTGACAAGGGCTGCAAACTGTCGAACAGTTGGCACCATAGATGAAACACGCTAAAACAAAACCACAGGCAGCATATCAAAGTCAACTACTGAAAGATAACCAAATTCTCACCAGTGTCTTATACTATACTATACCACATACAATATTTCGAAGAGGACGAATGAACGTAACTTCACTGACCACTGAAGTGAAATGTGAGAAACAAGCCAAAAAATTATGCCCAGGAATGACTGACAAAACAAACATGCTTTCAGTTTTTGACAAAGTTAGGCAAATAAAATATTGCATGATAATAGGATATTCCTTACACTAACCAATACTAGATATTTATCTCTCATAGGCCATTCAACTCCAGCACTAGAAATGAGGATTGGCAATTGATCATTGCATTTATTTGCAGTTAAATGTTCCATTAGCTGGCCATCCCAGAGTACTTTTAATAGAATTGCAGCAGACAACTCCATTTTCAGTTCTCTGGTCACAGTCATTCACTTTGTCAGGACTCTACAAGAGAAACAGTGTAACGTATGACTCTGTGACATATGATGAAGAAAACCGAAATGCATGATCAGTTTGCCAATTCCTCATGACTTACTATTACTGATATTTCCCGCAGGGCCACCCCTAAATATTATCCGAATTCCACAAAAACATATGTACAATTTCCCTCTATTAAATGGAACAAATGGGAGGGTGAGAAAGATAAATATCCACTGTTGGTTTTTAAGGGTCACCCTACTGCCTAATGAGAAAAAGATAACTGCATGTGTCTGCAGGAAAACTTTACTAACTAGAAGAAACCAGTTCTTGCAAGAGTGCAAAAATCCATGCCTGCACTGTTTTATGTGCCTCGTGACCTTTACCTTTGCCCTTCTGACCACAAAATAAGTGGGTTTCCAGGACTCATGGTGGAAAATTTGTATGTCTAGTTTGGTGATTGTAGCGGTAGCAGTTTTTGAGATACTGTGCGGAAAAGCAGACTGACAAACACATGCACAGACAGAAAGACTAATACCACTAAAAACCCGACCCCCACGACTACCGAAGGCACGAGTACCATATATACTCGCGTATAAGCTGACAATGTTTGGCTCAATTTCGACATTCAAGTTGTGGGGGTCGGCTTATACGCGGGTCATGCCACACAGCCAGAGTCGACAGTCAGCATGACGGCTATCTGTCAGCGACGCTCACTGTGTGTGTGCCGCACACGGCGTGG
>Ga0209780_1003950_pt1 | contig 11273 bp, 7 predicted proteins | sample WorMetexBAHAMAS2_FD_187384 | JGI IMG/M metagenome (GOLD analysis project Ga0209780, IMG submission 187384) | Marine gutless worms symbiont microbial communities from Max Planck institute for Marine Microbiology, Germany - Inanidrilus exumae... | ecosystem: Host-associated > Annelida > Digestive...
ATGTCACCCGGCAGATTCTCATTATATATGTACTAAACATCAATAATCAGCATTTAAAAAAACTTTATACTCTAAAGCCAGGTTCCACCATAGTTCTGCCGGACTAACGTGTTGTGTTCAAATTTCGTGAAATTTGACCGACGGGAAATCGGTGAGATTGTGCGTTGCTTATCTGACAAAAAAATTCGCCTGGCTCTCCAGCTGTCGCTACTGCGCGCATCGAGCCCAAAATCTGCCAGGGCCAGTCCCGGACAATGTACTCAGAGTGCTCCAGAATCCAGATTTCATTCGAATCGGTTCACTTTCGCCCGAGCCGAATGCATGGACACCGCCAAAACGCGCCGTAAACTTAGTGAATCCAATATTCGGCTGAAGCCTAGCTTCGAGCCGAATAAACGAAACTGATTTGAATACTAAACAATAACGAAACAGAAAAGGATCACAAAATGAACATACATCGTACTACAATCAATACAATGTCGATTAATTGTGGTTCATTAAGGACTGTGTGTCAGCAAACTCGATACAGAACTGTGACAGCATTATAATTTACGAGCCAAAATCGCGCTTTGGCTCGATTTGGGCCGTCGGCCCGGGCTTGCCCGTCTTCCCAGCCCTTCCGTCTGCCCAGCCTTGCTTGTACCCGCGCTCCTCGTAAGTCACGCCCCCGCCGCCGCCCGAGCCACAGCTCGCCGCTTTGCCTGTGCCTGCCGCGCTCGTCCGTCCGTCTATCCAAGCCACGTTCGTGCTCACGCATCGCGACAGTCCTATTTTAATATATAGATTGACGGATATTGCAGCAGTTAAAACATAGTAAAGCGTACAATTTCCAGAAAAATGTATGCTTAGCAAAAGCTGATTGTGTGCAGTTCCTGACACAGTTATACTTTGTCCCCGTTAGGGGTACGAAATATTGCTATTAACGTGTCTGTGTGTCTGTGTGTCTGTCTGTCCTGTCGCATATGTTAAAAATCACAGGTCCGTCACCCCCTGTCTGAGCGATATCAACTCGCCTTCATCCGGCAGCAAACGATTTGATTGGGTGCTGTGGTGGGCGGCCTTATTACGGGGCGGGAACGAAGTCTGCCGTCTCTGACTGCCTTGTTTCAGTTTTTGAAAGCATTCTTGTCAGAAAACTGCCGATTTACGAATATGGCTATAATAATTCCATACTCATAGTCATACCACGTACTATGTCACGATATCAGTTTTGCAGTTTTAGACGTGTGATCTGGCTTCTATAACACCATACGTCAAACTCAAACTTTTTACATTTATAATACTAATAAACGATGATGATGATGATGATATGCGTCGTTTTGTTTGTCAACGTTCAGTTGTTGTATTCGTTTGTTTATTGTAGGACGAGAAAAATCAGATCATGACAACAAATGTCTGGTTGGAACAGGTGCGATTTCATCGACGTTCATCGTGGTAGTTCACATTTAATTCGACACATCCATACCTATTATCTTCTCGGAGTATAATTTTGGACTTCGCAAGATGGCATTGTAAGTAAGCCGAGAGGGCTCGAGCAACCACGACACGATTTTGAAAAGTATGTCGGTACTGCTGATTGTCTGGCCGAAATATACGCTGGCCGCGTCACATGCTGCTCCTGGTGTGTCACGGTGAGTATACCGAATCGATGGGACAGACAGACGGACGGACGGACGCCTGACTGTTACATTACGCGGCCAATGTAATAAGTACTGACTTCATTATTTTGTAAGCTTCTACATTTATTTAAGTACATTGTCAGGCAAAATGAATTGCATCATTCATTTTGTTTTACAGTAAGTTCTATCAAACTGCGGTTCTGTGTTGATTAATTAAGGGGCTCGGATACCGAAACGCATTCGCAACAGATTTGAACAAAAGGCCAGCGGAATTGCCAACAGCTTAAGCTTATTTATTTATTTATTATGAAAAATCGTACATCAGTAAACATGAACTAAGAAACATTGTTGTAGTTGTAGTAATAACCGCTACCAATGAAATGAGTGAAAAGAGCTTACGGTAAACGTAAGTCAAGCGTCAGTGACGCTGCTACCGTGCGTATTGTGTTCGTACAGTCGTGGTATGACAGTCGATTGTCCTGGAAGCCCGAGGACTACGGAAGCGTGGGAAGACTGTATGTGAAGCCTACCGACATCTGGCTGCCTGATATCGTCCTCTACAACAGGTGCGACCAACCAACGCCACCACGTCCACGAGCACTATCTCTGTATCTCAGAAACGGTACAAAATAGGGACATACTTCCCATGGAAGACTAACGACTAACGTATTCAGAAATCCTATTTCACTTCGCCGTTTAAGATCTTTTAAAATCCCATATCTCGGAAAACATAGCACAGCTAGGATTTGTTTGCAGAGAAATAGGAAATCACGGCACCCAGTGGAAGGACTTATCATGGTCGCAGGCCGACAGAACGCAATATTGCCGATGGCTGCGTATGTAAGCCACGCTAGGTTTTCCCCGCTGCTGTACCCCGCCGCACACGCCATGTCGATAGCATGGCGTGTGCGGCGGGGTACAGCAGCACCAGGTTTTCCCTGCGTCACTTCCTCTCGGCCGATGCTGATGCCGCGAGACATTTTCCATGCGCGACAGACAGACCGCGGTTTTTTCCGTGAGTGGAGTTTTTCGCAGTCAGCCAGCGGCAAAAACGTTGCCGCCGTGAGTCGGGGCACTCTTGTGACTGCTGGCTTTTTCTAGTTCGTATACATTTCTCTTTTCGTGTATACCGAACAGCTCTATTTGCCGCTGTGTAGCTTTTGCTGCCAAGCGATTAATAAACTGATAATGATGATGATGATGATGATGATGATGATAACAGCGCTGACGGCAACTTTACGGTGAAGCCGAAAACGAAGGTGACGATCCATTTCAACGGACTCATAGTCTGGAAGCCGCCGGCGATCTACAAGAGCCTGTGTCCGATCGACGTCGAGTTCTTCCCGTTCGACGAGCAGACGTGTACGATCAAGATCGGCTCGTGGACGTACCACGAGTACGCGGTCCGAATAAGACACAAGAGCCTGTTGGACCACGAAAAAGACGTCAAGGTTGTGGAAGACGGAATCAACTTGGACGACTACAAGTCGAGCCACGAGTGGGACCTGCTCGCGGTCAGGTCGAAGAAGACGACCGACTACTATCCGTGCTGCTCGGAGCCGTACGCCGACATCACGTTCAACATCACGATCAGACGCAAGACGCTGTTCTACGCCGTGAACCTCATCATGCCGTGCATCGCCATCTGTTCGATCACTCTTCTCGTCTTCTATATGCCGGCCGTTTCCGGCGAGAAGATAACGATGGCCATCACGACCCTCAACTCGCTCAACATCTTCCTGCTGTTCGTCGTCGAGATCAACCCTCCGACGTCGCTCGCCACGCCGCTCATCGGCAAGTACATCCTCTTCACGATGGTGCTCATCACCTGCTCCATAATGTTGACGATTCTCGTGATCAACATTCAGTATCGGTCGCCGTCGACCCACGTGATGTCGCCGTGGGTGAAGGGACTGTTCCTCAAAGTTCTTCCTCGACTGCTGTTCATGCAGCGACCGCAAGACCAGAATCAGCTCGGCAGCAGGTATAAGAAGGTACGTTTCAATGTTGTGGCATCTTGGAATTTTTACTTCGTTTTATGCTGGAGCGCTACTTGCAGTCAACAAAAAGGGCTGGCGGGCACGGGCAGTGAAACTTTGCTCCAACAAAATCGTCCAGTTCTTAACAGGGCGTGCCTGCTAACACAGAATGATGACCTGACGTAGTGGGGAGTAACGTCATAGTAATCTGTGGTCACGATACGACCTCCATGTCGCGGGCCCTCTCGGGGAAATTTTATTCTCCTCGTTTGCCTGACGGTAATGCAATACGTTATTTATTTTCTTTCACATTAAGCACGAATAAATTTCTCTTCTTATAAACTCACATTGTTCATGTGCCATTCTGACTTGCTGAGTGAATTATTCCTTATTGTGTATTTAAACAGTATTTGTTTCTTAATATTTGTGAAAACCAATATAGTTGAATCTCTTAGCCAACATTATACGGCTACGGTGCCGATTACTCTCTTCATGGGCGAAAGACCCGCCTGCATAGGCTGTGTAGGCGGACTTCCGCTTATCGATGGGATAGCTATGCCTTCTGGGCGTGGAGTCAGTCAAATTCCATGTTGGGTTCCCCAAAAATAAGTTTAACTAAAGTTTTCATCGTTTGCGCGGTTCTAGCGGAGTGTCAATACTTGCAGTCGTCGGCGCGGACGGATGGGAGTGGCGACAGTTCGGTGCCCGGCGGTGTACGGTCGTTAGACATTCTCGGCAGACAGCGGCGACACAGCGTACTGCCGTCGAACGTGATGCAGGCGGTGATCGGTGTCAAGTTCATAGCGGATCACGTCAAACAGCAGGACGACGAGAACGCGGTTCATCTCCATCTACTCAATCTCTCTCCGTCTGTCCACGCCAGTGCCATCCATCAGTCGTGGCAAAACAAGTGGTCAAAGAATTTTGACGAAAGGCCGCATGGCCATCTTGTCACCCCTCGCGGTGGCAAATGGAGTAGCCCGATCATGATACCTATATAACACATGGTTCTTTGGTCCCACATAAGTCAGCTCCCCGAACGGCATGTCGATTGGTTCAGCCATACACTGCACCAATGCTTTAAAATGGGGCGGACAACCCTAAAATTGCCGCCTCTCCTTGGGGATCTGGGCCCCCATCTAATACAAGGTCCCTTGGGCCCACCCGAGTCACTCCAAAACGGCATCTCGATCGGTTTAGCCGTTTTTCAGAGCTCAAGAACGTCACCAACAGACACACACACATACACACCGATCACGCTACTCCGTCTGCAGCAATAGCCGCATCTTACGCAATGCAATGCGATGCGACCTGAAAAGTGTGGCGTGGTGACGCAATAGGAATGGCGTTGGACCAGCGATCTGGGGGTCGCCGGTTCAGTCCTTGGTCAGCAGTGACCATTGGCAAGTCGTTCACAGGCACGTGCTAAGCAGTGTAAATTGGTACCTACCTAGGTCGGTGAGGCTCTGAAGCTAGGAAGGTAACCGCTGGCCTGGTACAAAGTAATGAGAGCCTACTGCTGCAGCCTACTACAGCCTGCTGTGTGACGTCACCTGCGAGCTGTCTGCCAGAGATCAGCACCATCCCCTGGGGTCCTTTGCGGACTACGGAAGTACCTTTAAGCGACAAAAGAGACTTTTACAAGGTCCACGATAATAATAAAGTACTGTGGTAGGAAAAAACAGCAAACAGTTCACGTACGTTGAGAATAACGTCCAAAAATAAAGAAATTGTTCTGGTATGATGACATATTTGGAATCTTTAAAAAGTGGGAGCATACATACCCCACCTTCTAAAACTCAAACGTCGTAGTTCAGCCGTCTCTGTCCACTCACTGTGACTGGACTTTTGAACACGAAGCTATCAATTTTCCACTTTAAAATTTATCATAACTTTTAAAATGCAGTCCGAGGCGTAAGGGCCGCCTTCAAAATGTCACACAATAGACGATTCGGAATCGGTAATTTAATTAAGAACTAGAAGGCCCTCACTGGAGGTCGCACCGACACTTCAGCACCATTTTAGCCGACCGTCCATTTTACAGTTTCCAGTTTGGGTCTGCTTTTAGCCACAGTGCTGTACTTCACTTTCACTGTTCATTAAATCATCATCGACTACGTCCGTAGCCAAAAAGGAAGATTTTCCTCTAGTGACGTTGAACTGTGACCTTGACATTCAAACTTCACCTATATATTTTTAATGTAAACCAGCACGCCAATGCGTCATGAAGATTATTTAATTCAAAAGTTATTGTCTAGGCACACCGACACAGACATACCAGACCGATTTCTCTACCTGGACCACTAAGGTAATCGGTAAATATGCGTGCTTAGCCTAAACTAACAAAGCCGTTAACGTTCATTTTATTCAAGTTGTTGATCCACCTCAACCCGTTTTAATGGAAATTACTAAAAACTAACAAAATTACAACGGGACAGGTAAAAGTAGAGCGGTAAGGTCAAAACGTCAATCAGACTGGAGTTTTGGAGTGTTGAAATTGCAGGACAGGATATCGCATACTGGACATTACGCATTCGCGTGAGTGGACATTGCGTGACAGGACATTGGCGGACTGGACAGTGAATGACCGAACAATACGGAATGGACAACGAAACGACGGACGGATTTTGCCTGCTGCGAGTTGAACAAGGTGCCGCCCTAACAGGACGTAACACGACTGGCCCGCCGTGCAGTGTTACCGTGGAGCTATTATTAGACTGCAGGCGGCATGACGTCATCGCCTGGCATGCGCGGGTGAAGCCGCCTGCAGGTTCGCCGTGGAGTGTTACAGACGGCGACAGACGACGACGACAGACGGCGACAGACACCAGCGACAGTATGGCCCCTACAGCATGTGTAGGCGGGCCAGTAATAATGTTGCTGTATCAGCAACAGAAGCCAACTCTCGTCCAATATTGGTTCATAAAAGGAGTTTATATGATTTTACCGCGCGACGCTATGCTAGCGCGGTATATGCTGTCATCGTATATGTCCTTTCGTCTGTCGTCTGTTCCTTCCATCTGGCGCCGATGTGGAGCTTCTGGGATTTCGGCGCCGTGATACAAGGCTTACATATTTACTGGCGTGGAAGTCTGTGACACTGTTTGCAGGTGAAGCAGGACTGGCAGTTCGTGTCGAATGTGCTCGATCGGCTCATGTTCTGGCTGTTCACGGCCGTCTGGCTGGTCGGCACGTTCGGCATCATCATTCAGGCTCCGACGCTCTATGACGACCGCGTTCCGATACAGACTGCCAAGGCGGGACGAACCTGCTACGAACTGTGAGCCTCTACGAACGGAACAGTCCACACGATGTGCTGCGCTGAAGTTATTTATTTACTCGCCTTCGTGGGTCGTATAACAACTATAACTATATCGGTCTTCCTGATACGTAGGGTGAAGTGGCGTCACAGTAACGTATGATCACGATACGATCTTCATATTGTAGGGCACGTCGTACTGCGTGAAGTTAACTGGTGAAGATTTGTCAGTTATTTAAATAAAATTCAGGTTGAAGAAAAGCTTAGTGCTAGCGTCAGATCGGCGATCTGACTGTAAGTGCTGCTAAATGTTTACATTTCCTTGCCCTAAATCATAGCAGTCAGAAAAGGCTGGCAGAGATAGGAATGAAGAAATTACGTCAATGTAAACTGTGCTAAACTATGTATTGTCCGGCCGAAATGTACGCTGGCCGCGTTGCATGCTGCCACCTGGTGTGTCACGGTGAGTATGCCGACGGGACAGACAGACAGACGGACGGACGACGGACGGATGTCAGACCGTTACGTTACGATTTCCGCTAGACGCGGCCAGCATTCAGATGCTTCAAAATGCTGGTGACACGGTGTGTAGGCTGCGCTAACAAGTTCAGTCTTGAAAACAGTCTTGAATGAAGCGAATTCAGTGGTATTTCATTCGGCAGAAGGTAGACGGTTCGAATAACAGAGGCCGGAACGGCGAAGGAACTCCTATGTTGTTCGACCCCCTGAAAAGCAATAACGATTGCCGTTCTCGCATTTAATCTACTCGTCTGGTTTCGTAATGCGTGTATAGCAAACTGCGGACGCATTTAATGCGTTATCAACGTTCAGCGAAAAACGCCGATTTAATTGCCTGATAAAATATGTACTTACAAGCACAATGCGACAACTGATACACTGGAATGTGCACAGGCGGGATGCCACGAACCTGCTGTATCGATCAACCCAGCAAACAAGAAAGCCATTACTTGAGGTCGCACCGACCCTTTAGCAACATTTTCCTCCAGTGACCGTAAATTGTGACCTGCGATCGTGACCTTTGAAACTGACCTAGATAATGTCAATATGAACAGGTATGCCAAATATCTAGGTCATAGATATATCTAGGTCATATGTCATTTAGTTTTAAAAGTTTTTGCCCGGACACACACACTGAATCAGTAACAAGGATCACTCTACCAATAAACTAATTTTATCTTATCTCATTATGCTGGGGCTTTGTAACGATACTTTACGTCACTCGTCCGTGTGCATGGTAAAAATTTTAACGTTTCACTTCTACAGAGATTTTCGACTCTACGGCGTATGCGGTAAGCATGCGTAATTGCATACCGGCTAGAAGTTTAAAGGAGGCAAACAGTTCACAACACCTATAAAGAGTATCAAATATTTTATTTATATTGTTTACGCAGTGTGTGTCTACTCTAGCTCAACATTATCTGGTCCCAATGGCCTAGTCGTTAACAACAAGAATATGAAAAATAATTCGTCACGAAAATACTTACCGCATAAACAATGTATTACTCTTCGCTGTAAGCTGCATAAGCTTGCATAGTTATTTTAATGAGACAGACAGTTAATGTTAACGTTGATCTTCCAAGCGTTTAGAGATCCATTCCATTTGGGCTGTTACGCGCTGCAAAAAACGAAGACGCTATGCGCAACGTCATGCTTACCAGAGCATCCAGTCAGTGACCGAAACTAATACGAGCTTTGAAGTCGAGGCCGTAGGATTAACACGATCGCAGGCGTATCAACAGAAAAAGGCGGCGAGTTTGCGCCGAGCTGCCATCAGCGAACAGCGCGCACGGTTCTTGGCGCGCTGTTTATCGTAACGCCGAAGCAACTGTGACCGAGGGTCGTACCACTGTCGTACGCACTTCCCGTGTTCACGTGCCATGTTGACGGCCCGTCAACATGGCTGGTGAACACGGGCATTGTGTACGGACGTTAATGGAGCGTATCAAAAAAAAACTATGACCGCAGCCGACGTCCTTCTCAGCCACATCTTCGAAGCATGACCACGTTACTCCACTACGGCGCCAGCTACATTGGCTGTAAGTTCCATGGCGTATAGACTATACAAGCTGTCGGTACTCGTCTTCAAATGTCTTCACGGTTTAGTTATGTTATAATTTGCGGATAAACTCCATCACCCTGCAGAGTCGGAGTTTCGAAAGCGTCTGTGGTCTGCATCGTCACACTCATTGTCAGTTCGTCGCACTCAACTATCAACCGTCCTTCGGTGTTCTAGCTTTTCCAGTCTCCGCAGCTCGCGTGTGGAACAGTTTGCCACAGCATGTCATCACTGCACCGTCTCTTCATGTCCTCTGCTTCCGTTTGAAGACACACTTTTTAGCCTCTGCTACTCGTTACATTTATGTCGTGATCTTCGTAAGAGATAAAGACTTCAAATTTGGTAGATAGTTTGATCGTAGCAAGTGCTTGCCCGTGGATGGCAAACTATCCCTGAAAGGGGCGTGCTAAGGTCATGTGAACTATTTAAATTTTGGTGGGCACCAACCAAATCTAGAGTGGTGGTCGAATTTTGTAAGCATGTAGGCCATGTCAAGTCCCAGCATAACACACCGTTAAAAGTGGCGTGGTCAGGGTCACGTGACCAACTTTGAATTTTGACGCCCCCAATAATATCTCTGGAACGGCTGAAGCACGCAGGTAGACTGTATCAAATCTTAGCCCACGGTGACGAACCACCCCTAAAGGGGCGTGGTCGGAGTCACGTGACCCGTTTTTAAAATTGTACCCTAATTATCTTTGTAATTGGTTAAGCTAAGCACTTGAAATTTCATGTACTGATTGCTACAGAGGAGTACGAGTGCATACGTAATATATTACTCCCAAAAGGATGTGGTCAGTCACGTGACCTCTTTACGTTTGGGAAATAAGTGATACTATCTCGGAAACGGTGCAAAATAGAGACATAGTTGCAATGGAAGACTAATAGTAAATCGTATGTGGCCTGTCCAATAGCACCATTGCCAATGCCTTTGAATGACATTGAAGACCACTTTCGTTGTTTGAAACCTGTATAACTTACATAACTTGTGAAACATAGCACGAATTCACTAACAGCGCTCTGCGGTAGCTGAGCTTCTTGTTTAGCAGGACAGCACACCTGCGCATCGGGCGCGTGACACAATCGAACTCCTGCAGCGTGAAACAACCTGATTTCATTTCTGCAGAGCTATATGGCCCCCAACAGTCCGGACCTGAACCCCGTTGATTACAAGATTTGGGAGTCATGCAGCAGCGTGTGTACGAGATGCAGATCCACAATGTCGACGAACTCAAGCAGCGACTGGTTGACGTTTGGAGCGGTCTGCAGCAAAGTGTTGTCGACACTACTGTCAGTGAGTGGAGAAAGCGTCTGTAGGCGTGTGTTCTCACGAAGGGAGGATACTTTAAACATCTGGTGTAGGCTGTTTCGATAACGGAATGAAACTGACAGTCCATGCACAATGTGTTTTTGAAGTTTGTAATAGAATAATCATGACATTGAGTGAAAAATACAATTTTTGTGTTTGTCTGTTTTGCAAGGTAGTGCAGAAACACTGTGTAGGTGAGGTGGGAAAATAAACAACTTTTGATTGTCTAATCTTTGAGTAACAGTTTTGCCATGAATTATTTAAATTGGAAAATGTCAGCTCAAGTTACAGCTGATAATGTCGGGGATGTTTTTTTAAACACAGTGTAGAAATTTACAGTCAGCATTTCGAGGCAACATGTGCGCCACATAACGCATGCACTGCAACGCAGCGCAGCTCCTGCAGTAGAACTCCAGTTTTCATTCGATTTGTATACTTTATTTACTTCTCGGTTTATGATATGTATAGGCCTATTTTGGGCATTCGATATGCGACAAACAGCGGAGAAATACGTCATAGGCTCAGCCAGAGGTCAACTGACTAAACATTTTCATGCGCGTCACTAAATTACGAGCAACTTTTCTACAACTGTGACGAGTGAAGAGCGAAGCGTGAGAATACTGATCGAGTCGCGTCGAAACATTTAGCTGTTTCGTTTAAACGAATAGTAAATTAAACTATTCGTAAATCTCTAGTGCGTAAAAATACGTTGAACGATATGTACGCAGGTATCTCGGACTAAAAAGAAAGTCTTGATTTTAAAAAGTAGAAATCCAATAGTCAGAACCGCCCCCGCCGCACCCCACCCACACCACTGTAAAACAGGGTGGGCCAAACAGTAAATGCCATCTGTTTCATTCTTATGATGTTGTCATGATTACTTATTTTACACTTGTCAAGCTTGACGTCATAGACAAAATATCTAACCAATATTTAATAATACGTTTAGCATTATTTCATTATGTGGTACTATCTGCGGCTTACACTCAAATCTGACAAGCTTTACTGGCATACAGTTTGGCACAACTTG
>Ga0209780_1003951_pt1 | contig 11273 bp, 9 predicted proteins | sample WorMetexBAHAMAS2_FD_187384 | JGI IMG/M metagenome (GOLD analysis project Ga0209780, IMG submission 187384) | Marine gutless worms symbiont microbial communities from Max Planck institute for Marine Microbiology, Germany - Inanidrilus exumae... | ecosystem: Host-associated > Annelida > Digestive...
GCTTTTTCATTACCTGTAATACCTACGTGACTTGGAAGCCAGCAGAATATAATATTATAGGAGTGAGTAAAGAGATTGTGATATTTTAATAGAATTTGTAAAGTAATGGGATGATCAGGCCTCCACACACGCCATCTCAACGGACATGTGGATGGCGTCCAGGAACAGCTTGTATATGGGTGTGACTGCACACTGGCTGGACGACAACTTTGGTACCCACAACAAATGCCTGACAGTCACGTCTGACGCCGGGCAGCAACACCGCCGACTTTATTTGATGTAATTCGGCAACAGTAATATGAAAAGGTTTAGGCCTAAAGTAACGTTCTCACTGCCGCATGCTGTAATAATAATAATAATATACACATTTGTATAGCGCCATATGGTCGTAACTTCAGAGGCGCTAAATGTGATATTTGGCACTTCAAATTTCATGTGCTGACTGACTATCATCTAGAACTCCATGGTCTGTCCGATGCGTCCGCCAGCCCTGGAATTACTCCCCGCCCGTCATTCTGTCTCTTTGTCTCTGACGCCGATAGCGCTAAGCGCGACCTGTTGCCGACGACGCGCGTCAATAGAGTAGTGCGGAATATCGATTCGTTTGAGAGGGAATTATCTGCAATAAAGATACGATGCGATACGCCTTTAATATCGCAGTATTCTATACGATGCAATGTATCGTGCCATCACTGCAAAATATCCCTAAAAGGGGCGTGGTCAGGTCACGTGAACCATATAAATTTTGGTGGGCACCAACCAACTCCCTGGAACGGCTTAAGCTACAGTCGTCAAATTTGGTACACAGATAGGCTATGTCCATCCCAGCATAAGAATGACAAATCACCCTTAAAAGGGGCGTGGTCAGGGTCACGTGACCCATTTTCAATTTTGACGCCCGCAATAATATCTCCAAAACGGCTGAAGCGAGATTTGCCAAATTTTGTATGCAGGGGTGGAATATATCAAGTACTATCTTTCGGATGACAGACTGATAGGCGTGATAGACTAATAGACGCCTAATAGGCGTGGTCTGGGTCACATGATCCATTTTTACAAGATTTTGCCCCCAATCATATCTTTAGAATTGGCACTTCAAATTTCATGTGCTGACTGATACACGGGAGTACTGGTGCATGCACAGTATATTATGATCCCCAAAAGGGATGTGTTCAGAGTCATGTGGCCTCTTTATATTTTGGGAAATAAGTGATAATATCTCGTTAACGGTGCAAGATAGAGACACAGTTGTAATGGAATGGAAGACTAATAGGAAATCGTATGTGGCCTATTGAATGGCACCAGTGCCAATGCCCTTGAATAACGTTAAAGGTTACTTTTGCTGATTGAAACCTTTCTAACTGCCATACCTTGAGAAACATTGCATGAACTTACTAACATAGAGCGTCACACACACAGTCCATCCGTGGTTGCTGAGCTTGTTGTTGTAGAATAAAGAACAGAAGTGTGGAGGTTAAGAAACTAAGATGGAAGCATTTAGTCAGCATAATCTAACTGGGTTTGAAGAAAATCTGGGACTAAAACCTGTAAACTACAAACAAGAAAAAAATTGTGTGGCTGAACTGGTCAATGATGTCAATGGATGCTTTGCAGTCGTCGTAACATTTTACCTAAAAACCACACAAACATGTTTCATGTGTTGAAATGGAAAATGTGCGAGTTTCGAACCAGTAACGTTAAAAAGTTGTAAATGCAGTTACCATGCAGTGAGTGAAATGTGTTGTTTGTGACCTTGATTGATTTTTGGCAGAGACAAGGATTTAAAGAGACAGACAGACCATTAATATGAAGTCATCTGTCCCTATTCAGTGATTACATATCAGCTGATGTTGAACTACTCCTGATCCTGCTTTTACGCCATGCTATGTTTCAGCATTAAATATACTGAAAAACAGCACTGCTTTCTGACACAAGTTGCTTTTATTACAGACCGCTAATAGGATGTCACATCTGCCGCACTGAATATTAGCATTTCTAGTGACCTTGAATGGCTTCTAATCGAGATGTAATTTTAGACAAGAGCCTGTTTACCAGTGAAAGCTGTTGCAGTGACATCAGAGAGTAACGCATTCAGTGCTACAAGTTGTGAGCACGTGATGGCCTAGGTGTGGTCATGTGTGATATTGGGTTAATACTAGCTTATGTACACAGTAAGCAGGATGTAGATGCAGGGCTGCCAGGCTGCTCATATCAGCGTTGCCTGTCGCTCTCTCTCTTTGTGTGGGTGTGTGTCATTGTCATTGGACACGTGACTCGTAGTCTGTGTCCAGTACATTGCAGTACTCACGTTGATTGACAGGTGACGATGAAGGATCTTCGTGAGTTCCTTGAGGATGCGGAGCTGATACACTACTACGACAGTTTGCGCACACAGCTGCAACTGACTGCTGTCACGCAGCTCAAGTGCATCGACGATGACGAGTTGACTAAGCTGGGTATGACTAAGCCGGAAGTACGCCGCCTGCGACAGTTCTTTAAGAAAGAATGTCCACAGAGTGCACTCGGCCGACTGAAGAAGGTGAGAGCAGGCGTGTCTGTCTGGTGGTCAGTGCTCGGGTCACCACTCATGTGGTCTCATGCCAGTTAAGTGTAATGTATGCGTGAAGAAGAGTTTTGTATTTGAGAGAAATATGTTTTCCGTTATATCATGCAGGTTTGTGATTTTGAATGTCTGCTGTTAGTAGTCTGTGCTATGCTGTGATGACAGATGCTAGTGAAGAATGCTGCGGAGGCTGGTGATGGAGCTGTGAATGACATGTCAGTTTGCCGATGTCTTGTCAAAGACGACTCTATTACAGTGCTCAGAACTGTTGGTATTGGAGAGTTTGGTGTGGTACAGCATGCCGTCTGGACCAAGGACACCGCACAGCAGGTCTCTTGTGCTGCCTCTCTCACTCTGTCTGTCTCTCTGTCTGTCTGTCTGTCTGTCTGTAGGTCTCTTGTGCTGCCTGTCTCACTCTGTCTGTCTGTTGTACTGCCTCTGTCTGTCTGTCTGTCTGTCTGTCTGTCACGTGTTTCTTGTTACTTGTGTCTTGTCTGTCAGTCCAGCAGTCCGTGTCTTGTTATGTCTTTCAACAGTGGAACTGGAAGTCTGTGGAAGTCTGTTTTTCTGTCTTGAGGTCTTTCTTCCATGTTTTCTTTGTGCATTCTACCCACTGTAATGTAATGTTTGTCAGTGACCTTGAGTCGCCTGTGAAGGTCGTTTCATTGTTCAATACTATTGCAGTTGCACTGTGAGTAATAAAAGTGCTTTCTTTTTATTTTGACAACAACTTTGCCAAAGGTAGACCACACTCGATAACATTTGGCAGGAATGTTGAATAAACATTTTGTAACACACTCGTGTGAAGGCTGCCCACCACACCTGTTTAATGTGATTACTGTACGTCGCTGAAGCAACTTACCAAGCGATGGTGCACATACACCATACGTGTTCCGCTAAGAACACCTGAAATAAATTACAAAAACGTACAGTGTGAGCAAAATCAGTCAAAATTGCAATCCACAAATTAACACTGTGACAACCTGTGTTCAAAATATCTGCCTTGAGTCTCGGACACACACAGCCTAACTGCAGACATATTCACCGGCTCACCGCTCGCTCGGCGACGGCGTCGTTAACAGTAACACGCTGCTGCTGCTGTATTCCTGTCCGCGTCTCAATCAGCAACGGTTAGGGTTAGGGTTAGCTGTTACTGTCAACAGTAACACGCTGCTGCTGCTGCTGTATTCCTGTCCACGTCTCAATCATTCGTTGCTTCAGTTCGTTTACGTTCACTTGTAGACATGTTCTTGCATCAAAGCCAAGATCTTAATCCGGGTTCTCCTCTGGACTGTTGGGAGGCCACAGTTCTCGTCTGATGAATGTGGGCATCTCTAGAGCAAGCACTTACACGGTGCATGGTCCTGCTGGAAGATGAACAGTTTGTCAGCGCTTGAGTGGATTGCACGCAGCATTTTCGTCTCAGTAGTAAGCGCCGTTTGCCTTTGTAGTCGACTGAAGATGAGATGAGGTCAGTGCCACTGAGACGGAAACCATCAGTGACTTGTTGAATGTTCAAAGCAGTCGCTTGGCGCTGAGGTCACGTTCCTTGATCACAGTCGGAACATAGACTCTGTCATTTGAAGGTTGATTGTCGTTGCCACAGTAAACACTTTACATTGCTGAAGAAAGTGAAGTCATCTTCTGCTGATAAGAGCCAGGCAGTTGGCCTCTGTCAGCTGCTGTTCACGACGGCAACGCAGATGCAGGTCCCTGTGAATTATACTGTACTTATGACAGAAGTCCTCGATATGCCGCCAATTCTCTTTCTGCTGATTATTATTTTGCAACAAGTGCTATTCACAAACCTGTCAAAAGCGTTGATATTGCAGTCAGTGCAAGCGAGCACTGCATGATTGACAGCTGCCTCGTCGCTCGTCGGGTTTTCCAGTTTCTAGCAGTTTACGTAGCCTAGTAAATTGTTTACTGATCATACTTTCCAAACCTTGACCATAACCATTTAACTTGTACAAGTCTGAAATTAAGATGTGATCTTCCTTACTAGAAATGGATTGTTGACAACGAAAAGTGTCTTCTGCTACAACAACTGTCTGTGTTATATGATACGATGCGGTATATTTACAACGTCTAGACTGTTTTTTTTTGCATCAACGCTTTTCCGCATAGATAGAGAGTTAGCAAGCATTTAAATTATTTACTTAACATTCCTGCCAAATATTATCAAGTTTATTCTACATTCGGCCAAGTTATTGCAAAAATAAAAGGGTGTACTTTTTAAGTCACAGTGTAGAAATTACTAATAGAAATTTGTTTACTTTTGGATGTGTATTGAAGGTCATTCAAGGTCAACATTGGAAACGAATACAGACGTTGGGCTGAGTGTATTGTCGTTTTGTCTCATTTTTTGACACAGTGTGTGAGGCTCAGCGTGGGTCAGAGGTCACAATGTGGGTCAGAGGTCACAGCGTGGGTCAGAGGTCAGCTGCTGAGGTCAGAGGTCACAGCGTGGGTCAGAGGTCAGCTGCTGAGGTCAGAGGTCACAGCGTGGGTCAGAGGTCAGCTGCTGAGGTCAGAGGTCACAGTGTGGGTCAGAGATCACAGCGTGGGTCAGAGGTCACACTGTGGGTCAGAGGTCACACTGTGGTCAGAGGTCACAGCATGGGTCAGAGGTCAGCTGCTGAGGTCAGAGGTCACAGTGTGGGTCAGAGATCACAGCGTGGGTCAGAGGTCACACTGTGGTCAGAGGTCACAGCATGGGTCAGAGGTCAGCTGCTGAGGTTACTTGTGATTGTGATGAAAGTGAATTCTGTTGATTGGCAGTTGAGCAATGATAGTGCTGTTGTGTTGTGTGTGTTTAGGAGTCGGTTGCAGTCAAGTGCATTGCCAAGTCTAAGCTGTCTACTGAACCGATGGATTTTCTTCGTGAGATTGACACGTTGTCAACTGTGGATCATCCGCATGTCGTACAGTTGTTTGGTGTTGCTAGCGGCAACGACAGCTTCATGCTGGTATCATCATCATCATCATTATCATCATTGTCCACATTATGTCATTCCATCTGTGCCTCTATTTTATGCTGTTCACATTTACTGTTGCCTTCTATTTATTAAACATTTTTGGCCCGAGCTGTTGAGGAATGATTTCATGTATGTGTGTGTGTGTGTGTGTAGGTGATGGAGTTGTGCAGCCTGCGTTCAGTGGTCGAGTGTCTAAGGAAGCCGTCCTCTGGTCGTCCGTCGTTGTCTGTAGCATTGATCTCTGACTTTGCCGTGCAAATAGCTGATGCAATGGCGTATCTTGAGAACCGTAAAATTGTTCATCGCAGCCTTGCAGCACGCAATGTCCTCATGTTTGACAACGACAAGGTTTCTCACCGGCACCACGCTGTGCTAGCCTAGTATATGTGTCAATCCGTTTGTCCGTCCGTCTGTCACAAGTCAGATTGTATGAAAATGACGTGCCAACAGCACTGCACAATTTCCACCGACTCTAGTTTTCTGATGCCAAACACAGCAGCAAAATGCCAATGGGGTCACCGCCAACAGTAGTACCAAATACGGTTGTGGTAGGGCAATTTTGGTTGGGCAATTTTTAACCAACATTTTACTATATCTCAGAAATGGTGCAAGATAGGCACATAGCTTCAATGGACAGATAATAGGAACTTGCAGGCGCTCTGACAAATGTTGATATTTTTAGTCACTTTGAATGATCCGTCACTACCCCAAACCAAACCATTTTGTACATTTTGCATCACGTTTTATATCGTGTTTGAGAAAGACAAGGTTTACAGACAGATTAAAAACACACAGAGAGACAGACAGACAGACAGTACACATTACTGTTGACAGTACATATCAGTACAAAGAGTACTTATCAGTACTAACAGTACACGTTGAGTACTTCATTCTGTGAGTGATATTGGTCATTAGTGTTGAGGTTAGTTTGTTTGTGTGTTAATACAGGTGAAAGTGAGCGATTGGTGTTGGTTAAGGTGTGTGTTAATACAGGTGAAAGTGAGTGATGTTGGTCTAATGCAAGCGGTTGGTTGTGGTCCTGACTACTATACAAGTCTGCTTAAGTCCAGCCTCAAGTCTTCCATTGCATGGTCAGTTCAAGTCATGTCTCATGTCACTCTTCTTGACACAGTTGTATGTGTGACATCAGCTTGACACTGTTGTGTTGTGAAGTTGGTGATGAGACAAGTTCTTAGTTAGTAACATTAGTTTCTTGTGTGTGACGACTGCTGTCTGTGTGTGGTCTGTTTGTTAGGTTGGCGCCTGAATGTCTCACTAGTTGCTGTCTGTGTGTGGTCTGTTTGTTAGGTTGGCGCCTGAATGTCTCACTAGTTGCTGTCTGTGTGTGGTCTGTTTGTTAGGTTGGCGCCTGAATGTCTCACTAGTAACAGTTTCACATCAGCGTCTGACGTCTGGTCGTTTGCTGTCACGCTGTGGGAAATGTTCTCCGGCGGGTCTCAGCCGTGGCCTGGCATGTCTGGAGACCAGGTTGGCAGATGTCAACTGTTGGTCTGTGCTGTAGTCATGAGCTGTTTTTTTAACGTTGTACGTAGTCTGGATTATCACGTTCTGTGTGTTTTGTGCTTCAGCCATTCGTCTCTTTTCTGTCACCAATTATCACACAGTCACACTGCTACGTCATGGTCGTCGTTCTAGTTGCTCACTATATTACAACATGGTCACACTCAGTGGACACATTTGAGTGTAAATGGTGTAGTTTATACCGCGTGGCACTGTGCTAGTGCGGTATATGCTGTCGTCGTGTGTCTGTCTGTCTGTCTGTCACACGCTGGTAGTGCACCGAAATGGCTAAACTTAGGATCACACAAACAACACCATAACCCAGGGACTGTAGTTTTTTATGCCAAAAATCTCCGCGAAATTCCAACGAGTCATCCCAGTGGGGACACCGAATAGAGGTGGGGTAGGTTTAGATCGGCAATTTTTGACCAATATCTCGCTATATCGCAATAAGAGTATCGGCTGCCGCTGGCAGACCTGTGCAACGCAGAGGCTCATCGCATGCTAAATATTCCATATCACATCATGTGGTAATCAAACCATTTCTTCTACTTGGCCTAGATGCTGAATAGAGATCTCGATAGTGGGTGTGATCAACAGTTGTCTGACGACCATCAGAAGTTTATGACACTCACTGACGAACTAAGTTAACAGCGCTTGAGACGATCAGCTGTTCCAGAGATATGATTGGTGCCTATCAAAACTTAAATGTTTCACATAACCTAACCACGTTACTTTCAGGGATGGTTTGCCACACATGGGCTAGCACTTGCTACCGTCAACCTACCTACCAAATTTGAAGTCTCTAACTCCACCCACCACTGATTTTACGTACAGGATTTATAGAAATTATTTTCGTTCAGCGCTGTGGCAGGGTTGGTTTGCTGTCATCCAGCCTGTGAGTTCATGTCTCACAAAACACTTGATGAAGACACCTAGCGGCAATAGGCTGACTGACCTAGTTTGCCTGTAAGTAAGTAAGTAAGTAAGTAAGTATGTAAGTTTATATAGTGCAGTTATCGTCAAGAACCTCAAACGCGCTGAATGCACTAGTATCGAGCAAACAAATACGTTTTTAGCAATAGTCTGAAACAGTCTGCACTGACGGTCGGGTCCCGGATAAAATCCGGGAGAGAATTTCAGGCTGTGGAAACTAACCCTAACCCTAGCGGCACTAGGCTGACTGACCTAGTTTGCCTGTGGAAACTGAGCTGATTGTCTTTGTAAAATTTCATTAATTACTTAATTGATTATAAATTCGTGAATGGTGGCTGGCCATAACGAAACAGTCCATTGAATGAAACATTTCTGACCTTGGATATCTGTTCAAGATCACTCTTGGTCATACGTGGGTGGTCAAAATGGGAAATGAATAAGTACATTAAGAAGGTAGGTGATCTCAACTTTCTTGCTCTACTTGTTTCAAACTAAGTTGCCAAATTATCACTGTATAAACACATACGTGTTTATACAGTGATAATTTGGCAAAGAAGATGAAGAAAGTTGGGATGGCAGCCCAGGTGTGTGTGTCTGTGTGTGTGTCTGTCTGTGTGTGTGTGTATGCGTGTGTGTGTGTCTGTGTGTGTCTGTGTGTGTGTGTGTGTAGATACTTGAGTCGTCGCAGTGTTCACAGCGCCTTCATCAACCGTCTCACTGTCCTGATGACTACTATCAACTGATGCTCCGCTGCTGGAGCATGCAGCCGGCTGAACGTCCCAAGTTTTCGGAGATGTTTCTTGCTCTTCTGCCTCAGGTTCTCATCTCTGCCTCCGCATCAACCTGTGGCTGTCGTGTCATCTTGGTACACGCCAACCACCACCCGTCATTGTTCTACACTGTGTTGTTGTAAATATTGACCACAGTAACATGTAATTAGGCCGAAACCTTCGATGTTTTCTACACCCAAGAAGCCACGAGAAGCTCACAATACGTGACACATGATGCATCTGTGCTGTCTGGACTGCTAACCAGCTTCATCAACCACTAGCACTGTTTCCAGCATGTACACCTGTGCTGTCTGGACTGCTAACCAGCTTCATCAACCACTAGCACTGTTTCCAGCATGTACACCTGTGCTGTCTGGACTGCTAACCAGCTTCATCAACCACTAGCACTGTTTCCAGCATGTACACCTGTGCTGTCTGGACTGCTAACCAGCTTCATCAACCACTAGCACTGCTTCCAGCATGTACACCTGTGCTGTCTGGACTGCTAACCAGCTTCATCAACCACTAGCACTGCTTCCAGCGTGTAACTACAGTGTGTACGTTCAGCAGATTCATTACCCAAACCTGACCAGTGTTGAACTGACTGAGTGTCACGTCAATGTTAACAGTTACAAACGTACTGTGTTTCTGTGTAGAAGTTGCAAGGTGAAATAAGTGCTGATGTAGTTGGATGAGGCAGAAAGTTACGCATATGATTATTTAGTATCAGCAGACGATGCTGTCAGTTGACGATTGCAGCTGAAGCCGACGCGAGTCTGTGTGACGAAGGCTGCATGTAGCGACAGTGACACCGGTGACGACTGGCTGCCACTCAAAGTAGGCGACGTCATCACCGTCCTGTCTAAGACGTGAGTCCACAGTCCACTGTCATGCCATGCTGCTGCTGCTGCTGCTGATAGGACAACAGCCACTGTGATGTACAGCCACACACCTTTACTGCAGTGCCTGGGTTGACTCAGCCTTCCACCCTCTGTGGGATGGTAAATGAGTATCAGTTGTCAGGTTGAGTAATAATAATAAAATGGCGATGGTGGATGTGGACAGCTGCAGCCTTTACCAGCAGACTCACATCACAGTAGCGCTGCACTGTTGTAAGGCCCATTCAAAAATCAATAGGAAAATGGAAAGTTCGACCCCCTGTAAAACCGTAACCCCTGAAAATTTCATTTCGAAACTTGGCACACGTGATTACGTAAAGAACATCACCTACTAAACAAATTTTCATGTACATCGCTTCAGTGGGGGCTGCCCCACAAACAGGTTAAATATAACCCTTTTGTGACTTTTCCTGTCTTGTCAATGTCCCAGCTCAAACCACGCGACCAATATTCGCGCTGTATGGCTCAAATGACGTCGTTCAGCCCAAAGACGGTCCTTCTTGGGGTTAAGACGATGAGTGACATCATTCGGGGGAAATATGCCCCCCAAAAAAACCAAAAGGGGGCGTGAATAGGCATTTTCATGCCAAGCTCGCGTAATATTGAAACTGACATAACTTGGCCGCGGTTCGAGCGATTTCGACGGAATTTAACACAGTGATGCATTTCGACACCATGACTTGTCCGACCATAAAAATTCGAAATTTCGAAAATCCGAGAGGGCGGCGGCCATTCTCTTGAAAAACCAAACACCATAGCTCGGCTGCGGTTTCAGCGATTTGGACGAAATTTAGCATAGTGATGCAGTTTGACCCCCATTGACCGTTCCGACCATTAATAATTTCAAATTTCGAAAATCCAAGCTGGCGGCGGCCGCTGTCTTGAACAATCGCCATATGTCGGCCTCGGTTCGACGAAATTTGGCATGATGACGCATTTTGACCCTCTTGATTGCTGCGACCGTTAAAAATTTGAAGTTTCAAAAATCCAAGATGGCGGCAGCCGCCATCTTGAAAAATTGCCATATCGCAGGGATTCGAAGTCATAACCGTTAATTGTAAGTCCAATGCCCCACCACTAGACTTCCGAGCCACAAATTGCCACTTGTTCATTTTAAGCTGTATTTCTATGCAGTATATTGTACAGTGAGAATTTGCTCCATAACCTTCCTGGTAAATTCCGATGCAGTTCTTCAGTGGGATGGAACAAGTAAGTAAGCGTGGCGTGTGTTGTAGGTGTGACTCTGCAGTGACCACTACGTGGCGTGGTGTCGTGGAGTCGACAGACTGCGTGGGTTTATTTGATTCTACATTCACGGTGTTGTGTGTGGATCGCAGTGTGGCTGTCAGGACCATTAAAGTTGCTCGCGCTGGTGAGTGACACGTTGTTGTCGTTTGTTCGGCTAACCCTTGAATGTCAGTTGCTCTGTCAACTTTCACTGTCAACCCACTTTCTGACTATGATGAGTCACGTGACTTGCTGTTGTCATAAACATGGCTTGTTCTTAGTATTTGCAGATAAAAGCTGTTTTAACCCCTTTACCGTGAACCCCGAGTTATCTCGTCCAACTAAATCTTTCGCACACTGGGTACCCCGAGTTAACTCG
>Ga0209780_1003952_pt1 | contig 11272 bp, 5 predicted proteins | sample WorMetexBAHAMAS2_FD_187384 | JGI IMG/M metagenome (GOLD analysis project Ga0209780, IMG submission 187384) | Marine gutless worms symbiont microbial communities from Max Planck institute for Marine Microbiology, Germany - Inanidrilus exumae... | ecosystem: Host-associated > Annelida > Digestive...
GGGGGGGGGGGGGCAGTATTGCTTTGCTCTCTGGCGTCTGTCGTCGTATGTAACACGCCACAGCGGGCCTGCAGGCGGCTTCACTCGCACAGGACAGGCTATGTCGTCATGCCACCTCCAGTCTAATTATAGCTACATGGTAACACTGCACGGCGGGCCAGTAGTGTTACGTCCCGTTAGGGCGACACCTTGTTATTATTACATTGTTTATTATGGATTCTAGCATCAACAAGCAGTGGCCCTTCACTCAGTGGTCCGTGGATAAAGAAAGCAGAGCATGATTTTCGCAGTTTGCAGTCGGTGTTTTTGAGTTCCTTTCAGTTGCTCTGGCACTGTCATTTGGCCTGAAAAACCTCTCTGCAATTATCCCAAAGGTTCACTTTTGGACTCACTCTATTCAGAACTGGAGTGACTTCATTAATTAGCTTACTACTATGATGTTCTATGTCGTTTCTGGCAAAGAAATTATTGTCATGCAGGGACTCAAGAGCCACGCCGTCACGATGTTCGAAGTTGGAAAATTAAATGACGAGTCGCTTGACAGCTTTCTAGCGGAACTCGGGAAGGTGAGTTGGTGGCAGTAACTGTATTGCATACACTGACATAACGTGTTGACATAACTGTTAGAGGAGTTTAAAATACTGTTATCACTGTTTAAAAAGCCTTGTTTGCTAACATTGTTACAGTCTGTTAGACATATCTAGACTTATTTGAATAATTTCCGACGGTCGTTTATTGCACAACTAAATACATATGTGGTTTCACGGCAGATTCGTCTGAGTTAGCAGATCTGATTCAGTTTCCACTGGTAAACCTAATGAAGTTTGACCAAATTTTCTGTAATGTTGCAGAAAAAAAAGTTTAGCTTAGCATACGGGTACAAACACAGTGTTTTGTTAATTATTTTTCAAGTTAATGTGTGTTAGCCAGTTGTCCCTTGATTTTTCTATTTTGATTACTCTGGAACATTGAGTCTTATAACAAATTAAAACTTTTTATGTCACCTTCAACAACACTTATGTTCCTTAAATGTTTCCTGTGTCTGATTACTTTTTATTGTACTGTGTTAAAAGGCATAATGGTCTTTTATTGTTGTTGTTGCTGCTGATGTTGATATTGTCATTATCAAAACCTGCGAAGCTTCGCAGGTTTGGTATATTTACCCCCACCATATTTAAAACCCCCCAAAAAGGGGCGTGAATAGGCATTTGCAAGCTAAACTAGCATAATATTGAAACTCACATATCTTGGCCGCGGTTTGAGCGATTTTGACGAAATTTGGCACGATGATGCAGTTCGACACTCTTGACCGTTCTGACCGTTAAAAATTTCAAATTTTGAAAATCCAAGATGGCGGCGGCCGCCATCTTGAAAAATCGTGATATTTCTGCCGCGGTTCGAGCGATTTCTACGAAATTTGGCACACTGATGCACTTATCACAACCTGCCATGGTACTGATATTGCTTTAGAGGGAGGGTTCGATTAGGCAGGAAAGGCATGTTTTGGTGTGCTGCATGCAAGTCAGTTAATCGGACATGCAGCACGTCTACTTTAGAATTTTGGAACCCACAAGCACAGAGCTGCAGATAGTCAAAAATAGAGAAAGTGGTCAATGAATTTTGACGAAAGTCCTCATTGCAGGGGGGTGGAGAATTTTTCGCTGAGACAGTGTAGTGTGACACCGACCAGTCGGGAGCGTTGTAGTTGGCTGCAGTCTTGTCGTCATGCCGTTATTGACTACTAAATGATAATCTTTGCTGCATGTGCTGCAGCAAAGACTCCCAGTGCTTTTCAGTGGGCTCCACAACCCCCAAAATTGCCCCTTTCCATGGGGAATCTCCACCCGCATCTAATACATGGTTCCGGTTCCATAGGCCCATGCAAGTCAGCCCTCCAAAGAGCATTTTTCGCAGCTCACTTGTGTGCCCAACACAAACACAGACAGATCATAGATTATGCTATGCGTGGCATCCGTAGCAATAGGCCGCATCTATGCACTGCATGCAGTGCATACAGTATGGCCTGAAAGTATTCAGATGAAATGATACATACTACATAACGTGGCTAGTCATCCCTAAAAATCCACTGTGCAACAGATGAGACATAAGCACCTGCACAGTAATAATTGTACCGAGGTGGCGGTTTGGCGTAGTAGTAACGCGTTGGTCTAGATCAACGAGGTTAACCTACGCTGAGCCCGGTTAGTACTGGGATGGGTGATCGTGTCCGGGTTTGACTTTCGGAGGCGGCACTTTATATCGGTATTTAACTAGCCACCAGGTCGACTCAGCTTTCTACTCTCTGTGGGATGGTAAAATGAGTACCAGCCAAAGGGCGGTGATTCTTTGCAGCTGGGAAGGTAACCGCAGGCCTGGCTGAAAGTAATGGCAGCCTACCGCCAGGTGGATGACTTAAGTCACCTGCAGGCTGACTGCCTGTACACCGGGATCAGCTCCGGGCCCAACGCTCGGTAATGAGTATGGGAAGCCTTTACCTTGTTTACTGTTGTATCGTATGCATTTATTTAGCAGAACTGTGCAATATGTTCAGGTGGATTCGACGGCCGAAGGTGAAGCTCAGCGGTACTTTGATCACGCCATCACGCTGCGAGACACGATTCTGTTTCTTCGTCACAACAGAGAGCTGAACCTCGACGCGGCTGATCAGAACGGCGGCGGTGGCAGCGCTGGTCTTGGAGTCGACCTGCTGCGATGTGAGAGCTTGCTGGGACTGGATCCGGCAACCTGTGCTCGCGTTCTCAACAAGAACTACGCGTATGCATCCGTTGAGTTCTTATGTAGTCAGCTGCCACTCTGTGTTAATAACAAACCGTCCTTTGATTTCCTTGCATACACACTGGGTGACTTTATCATTCGCTGAATCCGAAGTCTAAAACCTTAGTTTAAGACCAAAAGTCAGGTTTAAGACCTAATTAATGCTAAACGTGAAGTGGCGCTAAACTTTAGTCTGAGACCAAAGTCTAAAACCGAACTTAACGCTTAAATCAAATTGGTCTAAAACTAGACTTAATCTGAACAATCCTATCTCAAACCAAACCATCCTAATGTATTTAGATAGGCAATTATCACTAATCTCTTAGACTTTAGTCTAATCTCTTAGGCTTTAGTCTAAAACCAAATTACTGAAAACAGTTTGAATGCAAGTTGCCCATTCTTTACTAGCTGCAACTTAACGAGTAGAGATGTTGTTGAAGCAATATGAAGAGAAGTGTCTCGTGCAGTAGTTGATAATGATTATTATAAGCATGGTGACTGGCCATTTCCATTTGCTACCGATATTACCTAGAATAGGCCTACTCGGCCTCAGCATGTCATCACGGCGGCATCTGAAAACCTACCACCTATGTGCACTTTCCATCTCATGAATTTTATACAGAGCGTGCATATTTATTTCAGACACTAAACTGTGACTCAAAAAACTGCCGACTTTATTTTTAAGATAACTTTGTCCAGTCTGTACAGATTTTTGCTATTCTTTTGCTGCTGCGATCAGAAAGTATTTTTGCACAAACTATTGAAAATTTTAGCAGTACCTGATAAAATTAAGTTTAACTAACAATACAAGAATACCACTAATATGAATTGCTAGCAACTTAGTAACGTGATTTTGTAAAATGTATCCTGTTAACAGTTTGCTGCTGTCTGTTGCTCCATTGAGCAATGAGATTCGGCCAGTGAGTAGCTGTTCACCTCCTCACCTCGGGCCCGCTATACCTGAGGTATGATCTCTGCGTTGACAGTCAAGTAACAACCCAAATTGTGCATTACTTTTCATCGTGATGTGCTACATATGTTGTTGAGCATAAATCTACTCAGAATGGATTCAACAGTGTAGTCACCGGCTCTTTAAAAAGCCACACTTAAACCACTTCCTGTTTCATAATGCAGAAATTTGCTCTCCTTTAATATAAGTTTGTGTGTGTTTTTAATATGCATATGACGCTGGCTGCATCTAGCAGAAAGCATAATGTAATGGTCTGGCGTCAGTCCGTCTGTCTGTCCCATTGGCATACTTACCATGACTCACCAGGGAGCAGCATGTGAGGCGGCCAGTGTACATTTTGGCCCCACAATAAGGAGAACTAACATACTTGTACGTTTTGTTGTCGTTTGTACCATGGTGTTTGTATATCAATGGCTCTTGCATTTATTTCATTATGTACTGCTATTTCTGCTGCATGGTTGTTCACAGATTTTTGATTATCAACGTATTTGCTTTTAATGTGTACATTTTTATTAATGTCCTTATCTGTTTAGTTGGAGTGATCAAAAGCCCCGTAGAGGCTCTAGGGTTGTAAGAATAGTCCCAGTCCATTTCATTGCTGGACATTGTACAAGGTGACCAAACTTGGTTTAGTTTTAAATGTTTATTCAGTGTTATAGTATCTTCAGGTTTACTGATGCATATCTGGTTTCATTATGTAAGTTTTAGTTTCTCCATCACCAAGCTGAGTGATTGGCTTGGAACAACGTCTCCAAAATGACCTGTGTTGAGTGGGACACAAAACCTTCACGGAGTCAATGAGTGAGTCGTTGACGATCGTGTTCAGGTGAACTCGGCATGGTTCAAGCTGTACATTTATCACGTGACAGGAAGTGGACCACCGTCGCTGCTTCTTGTCAAAGGCACAAGACTTCGACGACTTCCTCGTGTCTTCTATGTGAGTAGTTTTCAGTCTTTCACTACTTCTCTTTCGGTCTTTGACCACTTCTCTTTCATGTTTTGCCTTCCTTCGCCAGCCGACAATATCAGTGAAGACATTATGTTTTTGAGCGGACATCTGTCTGCACAAAACTATTACTGACTTTAAATTCGGAACTAGTGGGCTGCAATCATGAGGAGATGTGACCGAGCGTCGTAGGTTGGAGCACTAATGTTGTCGTATTTATGAGTCTGATTGTTGCTAGACGTATGACCGGCTGCTGGTGACAACTTGGGGTCACGATCCTGCTATAATTTCCACATCAAACGTCCTCCTTACGTTGAATGATGCTCTCTCTCATTCTGCCATTCTCGTACAGGTATGTCGTGTTTGTTCTCTCTCTCGTGCAGGTAAATACTGTTCTATGTTGGCATGACTTTGCATGCGTAAATTATGTGTTACAGAACAGTGTCGTTTTCAGGAGCAGGAATGAAATAGAGAGCAAAAATGAAAAACAAGACCCACAATACTCAGACCAACGTGTAGCCTGCTCGACATGTGCAAATGCGACTGTCCATTTCTTTCTAACTTACTTACCTACAGACTGGCTTTGCCACTACCACCTAGTGAATGACCTTTAAAAACAGCACTTAGCGTATGTTAACCTATGTGGGCTCACACCCATGCAAATGAGCCACAATATCTCAGGGCTTACTGGACCAAAGTTCACCAAATTTTGAGCTATAGTGATCTTTTCATAGACGGATAAAATGCAACAATCAGTTTTGCGATCCGTCCACCCATTGTCGATTGACACGGGTGACATTTAAAAAAGAAAAAGTAACATCGTTAAAACATAACCCAACCGTCGGCATTGCGATGCCGGGCGGGCTAATTACAAATGATTCAGTTACAAACTTACAATCACCTACCGTTGTACATTAAGCGCAGCTCCTTGATCATGCTGTGATTAATTACAGTTTGGTTGCGATTGTAGTTGTAATTGACCCGTATCTGCTTACCACTAGATGACTGCCAGCATCTCGGATGACATCATGTGCCTGTTTACATTGTCGTTGTCGGTGAAGTTATAAGGCTGTATGCTTGCTTGTAGGGTCATGGTTTGGGTCAGAATGAGGGCGAAGTCGTCAACGTTCCGTTTCCGCTTTGTGAAGCCGATGACGATGAACGTAAGTTTATGTGCAGTGATAGAATTTGCCGGCAGTCGATCATCATGTTGCACTTGTCGGTGACGTTTTACTGGCTCGTTTAATGGCCAGTGTTCTTTTGCTGGCTGACGTCTGTCGTCGTCTGTAACGCTGCTGGCGTGTGGGCTGACCCTGGCCGGGCACATGGGACTGCTGCTGGGGTCACGCTGGCCAGGCGTGTGGTCGGTCAGCCGGGCGCGTCCACTCTGGGCGGTCAACACTGCACAGCAGGCCAGTATGGTTACGTCTTGTTAGGGCGACGCCTTGTATCATGAGTTGGTAGCTCATTAGTAGACTGAGTACAGTGTTGTTAATGCTTCTCATTCTGTGTCTATTACAACTTTGACATGCCATTTTTGCACCTCGCAGGTCGGCAAAGTAGTTTGATCACCATTTCTGTCTGTCCATTCGCATATCTCAAAAACCGAATGTCTGATTTACACAAAATTTTCTATACCTGTTACCTGTGGTGATGGTGCGGTTTACCTCTGATGACAGTACAATATGTTATGCACTTCCAGTTTTGTGGATGACGTCATTTTTACATGAATAGCTAGTCGTAATAGAAACAGATTTTGGTTTGTGTTTCCAGATCTTTGAATTGTTGGTTGCGTGGCACAGTGGTAGAACGTCGGTATTTGGCTAGCAAACTTTCCCTGTCCTGCGTGAGACCTGTAGCTGACGGGTGACCACTTATGTGGGTAAACCGTCCACTATAAGTCAACCAACCAGGCCAACTCAGTCTTTCATCCCTTCAGAGTCGATAAATGAGTAGAAAGCTTGCTGTAATCGAATGTTTGCTACCTCAGTTAGGGGTGGCGCTATCTGTTGAACGATTACGAAGTAAAGGCAGGCATGGTGTAAATTTGCAGGTAAACTGTGTGATCCATGCCTGAGTGATTTGAGATTATGCATTATATAAATGGCTTCATATAAATACTTTTCCTTTACTTGGGTGGGCAAAGTCTGCTGTCCTTGTTGTAGTAGTTGTGGGTGACGTTGGTGTTGTCGTGGTGGTGGTGGTAGTACTAGTGTGGTTGTTGTTAGGTTGACTCTTTGACAGAGTGGACCTAATAAAGCCGGTCTCAAATGTCTGTTTGTCCGTCCGTGCGTGATGCACGACAGTATGCAGTATAACCTGATCCAAGGTCAAGGTCACAAGCCCTTTAAAGTTGGAAATCCAGCTACCTGCTCTGCCATTTCCAATGGGAGCTGGCAACTGACCACTGATTCTTAAACTAGGACTTAGTGTCTACATTTTATCGGGCCGGATTTTTGATTTTTATCTTAGTTTTTGTGTCACGTAACTTTGATGTTGGCAGTAAGTAGGAGTCGACCACCAGTTCTGTACAGAGCTAATTTATTGTTGTGGTTGTTGTCAGTGTGTGATGACCCAGTCATCATGAAGCTGTCACGTCACGATGCTGTCAGCGAGCTAGATGCCGCAATTGATCTGCGGCACACGTGTGGATATGTGACGATGCTTCGTGCCACGGCCAGACGTCGAGTGACCACCGGCGCAGACAGCAGTGGACCAAGTCCAACCACTTCGGCTGGTGACCCTGCCATCACCACGACACAGGTTATATTATTTCAGTTAACTGTAAAAAAGTAAAGTAAACAGTGTATAGCAGTTTAGCATCAACTTAGCTCTTCACCGCTACGGGAAACTCGCATGCCATATGGGATCACACAGTGTTACCTGCCACCCGACAGAGGTGAGAATCCCCCTTTACCCCCAGCCGAAGCAGGTACTCGATTTAGCGACCCCGGAGGGATGCAAGGCTGAGTTGACCCATGTTGCGTGAAAGCTGACCGGCCGGGAATTGAACCCGTGACCTGTAAATCGCAAATCCAACGCCCTACCACTGAGCCACCACGCAACACTGTGACTGAGTGCTGGCCAGTGTCGGAGAGCCGGCGTAAAGCCAGTAGTGCGAAATTCCCTGAGGAATGTGGAGCTGGATAAAGAGATGGGGCCAGTGAATTATTTTTTTCTAGTTTAGATGAGTGCTTTGAGTGTCCTTAGGTGGTTTGACACTGGTGTTTGGATGACAGGAAAGCCATCTTGTGCAACTTATTCCAAAATATTCTATGCTAAAGTGTCATAAATAATAATAATAATAATTCCAGAACAGATTGAGGCAAAAAAACTGTATAGTGTATAAAGCAGGTGCACTTGAAAAAAGAGGTAGTCAATGGAGATGCTCAGAACTAAAATATCACTGGCTGCAGGTCTATCGTGGCCAGTCAGTCGGCATTGATGACGTTGCGCCAGACACGCTCTCCACCGGCTCCAAGGATGACCCGGCTGATTCCGGTGTCGCCAACTTCTGCGACCTGGAAAAGGCGTCCCTGCCGGATGAAGTGAACGGTCTTGACCGGAGCAATCCAGTGAAGTACGGTGCCGGATGCAGTGATACGGAGGTGGATGAAGGACAGTGGGTCCTGCTGGATTGCCACTTCGGAGTTCCGCTCTTTGATGCTGATGTGAACCGTTCAGTCTGTCGCCGCATTGCTAAGCACGGCCTCTGTAACCAGGCCAGGTAATTCATGCTTGTTTGCACCGCTGGAAAGTTGTTAACTGTTCAGTTTTTAACCACGCAAGACCCGCCATTTAGGGGCCCAAGGAACCATGTATTTGATGCGGTCTAGGTTGCACGAATCCATTAGCCACCACGAGGGGTGACAGGTCAACGATTTGGGGACACGGGTGAGCCCTGCAAAAATGGCTCAACCAAGGAAGCATTTATTAGATGGGGGTCAAGGTTGCATGAATCCATTTGTCGCCATGAGGGGTGACAAGATGGCGATGCAGCCTTTTGTTAAATTTTGTTTTCTGGACATACTTTGGTTGATGGTGGTGTGGCAGGAAGGACGTCTGGTTCATAAAAAAATCCCATTCCACTAGTTCCAGAGATTCGGTTTTGAAACAGCTAGGGGAGGAGAACGCGATGTGGATTGACCCGGAAAAAAGACGGTCACTAAATGGAAGTAGTCGTTGTAGTGTCTTGGGCACATTGTAATGCAAAGTCAAACTGATGTCTGACTGTGTGACTCGGTGCTAGCATTTCCTATTATTACCCTTGCCAACGGTAGTCGCATGATTAGTGATTTCAGTGGTGTTTACGTGTTTGTTAGTCTGTCTGTTTCTCCGCACGATGTCTTAAAAATCCGATGACATACAAATCTCCCACCATAAGTCCTGGAAACCCATATATTTTGTGATAAATAGATCAAGATCACGAGGCAAAAAAACATTGCCGGCGTGTGTCATGGCGCTGTTGTGAATGCTAGCATCTAGTTGTTTTACTTGTAGTGTGTGCATGAAAGTGATGATGAATCCGTGTTGTATTGTATTGTATTGTCCACTCCACTTGATGACTTTGGGATGAGGACCTTTGCAACCTTAACGTCAGTCATCCAGTGACCATTACCTGACTTCATAAGCTTTGCTACAGAAACATAAACTCTGAAACGATGATTGTCGTGAGTTTTTCCCTGCTCAGCCACTTCTGACAAGTTTTAGTTTCTGATAAGAATCAAGTGGAGAAAGGGAGCCTCTGGGTAATCGTCTAATCTGGAAAACTGCCGTAAAATGGAAGTAGTTACCCACGCCGGCATAGCGACTGTCATGGGTATTGTGTTCAGGTGCATCTGTCTGTTTGTCTGTCTGTTTGTCTGCACTCTAAAAGGAAAACAGCTTGAGCTATCAACACCAAACTTGGTACACATATACTGTTTGGCAGCTGCTCACCATGCATTGACCCTGAGGTCAAAATGTTAAAGGTCACACGGTTACGAAAACCGTCACGGTCGCATGGTAGCTAGTGTCTGTCTGTTTGTCCGGACTCTACGATACGACTGGCTGTGTGTGTTTTCTAGTTGTTTTGGTAGTCGTCAGTGTCAGTTAGATTGATTGCCTCATAAGACTTGTCTGCAGCATATCCTACTCTGTTTTGACAGGGATGATAAATTCTGCTAGTTGAGTGAACTGTTTGATTGTTTTGATGTCTTTGTTGCTGAATCCCATGGGTCGTGCTGTACAGCAAGCCAATGATGCTGCTGTCTTGTAATGTTCAGTTGCTATGTGTTGTGTCAATGAACTGCAGTCTGCATGAGCTGGTGTCAAGTAATCGTAAGTTGTCTTCAGAACTGCTTGCATTCGTCGCCCGACATCAGGTTACTACCTATCAAATATCTCTAATATGTCACCTGGTAGTAGCATGTCCTCTTGATGTTTGATACTTGTAGAAGCATCACCACAGGGGCTGCTCCACTGTGAGAAATGGCATCCAACAAGCAATAGGTTCAGTGTTCAGTGTGTGAAATATTATTTGATGGCTGCAATAGGCTAATTTCCTCACCACAGATTTTGCTGAAAACCGGAAATTCTCTTTGGCTATAAGACTGGTAGCCAAGTTGATGTTCAACCAACGTGACGGGCTTAACATAATATTGCTGAAAACAGCCATGATGTCCACTCCAGTCAGTTTTTACCCGCATGGCACTAGCGATGAGCCGGTATTAGCCATTGTCGTGTGTCTGTTTGATTGTCTGTCACACGTGGGTATTGTATCAGAACGGCTAAACGTAGGAACACGCTAACAACGCCACGTGATAGCCCAGGGACTCTAGTTGTCAAAAATGTCATGGTCGCGTCTGCCGTCAGCAGGTGTTATCAACCGATTCTGTTTGTTTTGTTGCTTTTACGGCGTTGGTTTGGTAACAGGAAGGCAGTCCGGTTGATAGAAAACTGCTTTAATTATCCCTACAAGTTCTTTTTTGAGAGTCACAGCCCAGCCTAGAGTGGCTTCCTTGGACCCACGTGAGTCAGCCCCCCACCCCCAAACAGCATCTGGATCAGTTCATCTGTTTTTGTACAGCTCCCCCATATGCCAACATCTGCGACATGTCACCTATGGTGGCAGTATATGGATTTGTCTGACCTTTACCACATATGGTTCCTTGGGCCCACATGAATCAGTCCACAAAATGGCATCTCGATTGGTTCAGCCATTCTTTGCATGCACTGCAGCAAAGATTGTCTATACTTTTCAGTGGGGCAAACGACCCCAAAAATTGTCCTTTCCCTGTGGGTTTCTGCACCCCCACCTAGTACCGGTGCATGGTTCCTTGGGCCCACCAAAGTTAGCGCCCCCAAATGGCATCTCGATCAGTTCAGTCGTTTTCGCAGGGCGCACAAACGTAACCAACAGACAGACAGACGCAAAGTTAGACCGTCGACGGCACACCACGTGCAGCAGAAAAAATACAATATACTAAATTTTATTTAAAAAATCAACTATAAATTCTAAACAGAAACCTTACACAAGTTATACTTTTTAAATAAAATAATCTACCTAATTTCAGTTCACTTATTTAATCTAAATCTCATAT
>Ga0209780_1003953_pt1 | contig 11272 bp, 8 predicted proteins | sample WorMetexBAHAMAS2_FD_187384 | JGI IMG/M metagenome (GOLD analysis project Ga0209780, IMG submission 187384) | Marine gutless worms symbiont microbial communities from Max Planck institute for Marine Microbiology, Germany - Inanidrilus exumae... | ecosystem: Host-associated > Annelida > Digestive...
CGGCATAAATATTCTATAACAGCAAGGTGGACTGTAGCATATTCATAAACTCAAGACTGAATGCACAGTACTTGGTTAGCTATCGTCTAATGGTTAAACGAAGTAGGTTCTCTTTTTTAGTATTTTGAAGTACGTACGTGCCATATCGTCGTAAAAAGTTAACGTTTGCTATCTCATCTCCTGATGAGTTCTTGTTATGTATATTGTTTACTGTTTTTTATTGTTTTCTGTGGCTGCCTGTTTGGCGAATAAAGTTGTATATGTAAAAGTCGGACTGTTACAGTGAATTTCAAATGATGATTATGTTATTATTGTAGGCTAGATGACGCCATGAACATCAAAGTCGCCGACTTTGGTTTGTCTCGTAACATTTACGAACGCGACTATTATAGCTGTGACGGCCGGCGAAGCAGACTTCCAGTGAAATGGATGGCTCTGGAGAGTCTTGAGAAAGGTGTCTTCACTTCCAAAAGTGATGTGGTGAGTACAGTGTTATGTTATCGGTCACTTTGTGCACCACATGCAGCACTGAGGTCTGAGGCGGTTGTGTAATCTGAGCGTTTATCCAGACTGTAACTTTCAAACAAAAGATACGATATGAAGATATGATGAAGAGCGAGTACTATGAGGACGTTGAACAGAGATTAGGTTATGAAGGTATGGAGGTTGGGTAGTTATGAGAACTTTGTAGGTAAGTGAGAGGAGCTTATATTCCTTCCTTCGACCTAGATATTTGGCTTGGTAACCATATCTCGGTCACGTTCAACGGTCAAGGTCATTGGTGAGAGTTAACAGTCACAGGATGAAAAGTGAAAGTAAAAGTGAAATTGGGAAAACCAGTCAGAGCCCATAACTGATAAGCACGCCCTATTGGAAACTGTAAGTAAGTAACAGCCAGCCGAAAATTTGCGGTTGGTAGAAATGTTGCTGCAGTGGTTGGTGCGACCTTGTGTGATGGCTTTCGAAGTCATATTGGTGTTCAGTTACTTTTAGTTTGCAAGATCTTTCATGCTGATGCACGAGACTTGTTCTCTATAAGTGTTAACACAAGTTCATCTCACTTACTTTGATGTCTGCCATTAGAAGACTTGTTGACTTTAGTAAAGTAGTGTTTGCATATGACGCAGTCGCGCCAGGTGAATGTTAATGAAATTAAGTAAATGAAGAAATTAGTGTTAACTTGCTGGGATAGAATGAAATGGAACTATCGGTGTGTGCACACAAAGCTACAGTTTGGACATTTTTCATTGCGATGTTTGTTGAGCACTTTTTTTTATTAATTAGCAGTGCCAACAAAATTGTTGTCAAATACTGTGGATATAAAAGAATCCAAACCGTTAAACTCAGCTTGATTGCCTTTATTCCTTGTCACATCCAACACTTAGCAACATTTTCCTGCTGTCACTGCAGTCTTTGACTTATGACCTTGACCTTTAAATTTTGACCTACACAGTGTGAAGTTGACCCAGCATGCCAAATATCTAGGTTCATAGTTCATTAATTCAAAAGTTATTATCTGGAAACGCACACACGTATAAACACGAACCATTTGCTTTACCTGGACCACTAAAGTGGTCAGTAAAAAAACTGAAAATTAACAAAAAAACCTCCATACGGACTGACGGTCAACTCCTACTTACTGCCAACTTCAAAGTCACGTGACACAAAAAGTAGGTCAAAAATCGAGAATCCGGCCCTGATAAGCTGTAGATATTGTGCCCTAATTTAAGAATTCGTGGTCATTTGCCAGCCCCCATTATAAATGGGGGAAGAGATAGCCTTTGAAAATGGCCGAATTTCCGACTTTCAAGGGCTCGTGACCTTGACGTTGACCTTGGATCGGGTCATACTGCATACCATCATGCATCACTCGTCGACTTCTACATACGTACCAAATTTCATTGAAATCGAAGAAACTCTGTGGACGGACGGACGTACGGACGGGCGGACGGACATTTGAGACCCACTTTATGAGGTCGACTCGGAGGAGTCGACCTAACTAGTTTAATGCTCGCCTGCCTGAAAACTTCAATTTTCTCTACCATAAACGTAATCACCAGATATTACTCACGCATATCAGTTTCATTCCAATCAAGTACTAAAAGCGGTATTGTGCTGACAGAAATTATGTGTGACTGATTGACATGGGGCGACAATATAGCTCACTGACCCAGCAGCGTCATGATACTGTCTCAATCTCACTACCAATTTTTAGGTTGACTCTTCGACAGAGTCGACCTAATAAAGCTGGTCTCAAATTTAACGTCCATCCGTCCGTCCGTACATGCGTGCGTACATACGTACATACGTACGTACGTTCGTCTGTCCACAAAAAGTTTCTTCGATTTCAATGAAATTTGGCACGCAGGTAGAAGTCGATGAGTGATGCACGACGGTATGCAGTATGACCCGATCCCAGGTCAAGGTCACGGGCCCTTGAAAGTTGGAAATCCGGCCATTTTCAAAAGCTATCTCCTCCACCATTTACAATGGGAGCTGGCAACTGACCGTCGATTCTTAAACTAGGGCACAATATCTAAATTTAATTTGTTCTGTCCAGATTTTTTTATATTCGGCCTAGTTTTTGTGTCACGTGACTTTGAAGTTTGCAGAAACGTCAGTTCTGAAGAGTCGTCCGTCAGTCCCGTACGGGGCTAATTTTTTATCTGTCCAGCCTACTTTTCAGATGCTTTTGTCGCTTGTGGTCCAAGCAGAGTAGTTTGTCTGTGTGAGTGTGTCTGTACAACAACTTTTGATGATCCTGCATTTTGGAGGTCCCAGTTGGTGTGAACTACATACTCCATGGAATTTTCATGAAAATGTTTTCCATGGAAATTTCACATAAGCAAAAGCATATGGTCAAAACCGTGTGTTATTTCCTGCATGCCGGAGGTCCCAGTTTGTTTGGACCATGTACTCAGTGGAATTACCATTTACCAAGGAAAACAATATGTTGCTAAAGTGGCCGCTGGCCGGTACGACCTTAAGTGAGGGCTTTTTCTAGTTTCTTTGTTGAAGAATGTTATAAAATACGTGGCAGATTTTGCTGCCTAGTTTGTTGCTAAATTGAACTTACCGGCAGTGCGACCTGCTAAGTTACTAACAGTGTAACAATTAAAGGACTGCACACAGCGGTGTGAATGCATTGATGAAGAAGCCAAACTTTGGCTTTAAAGATACAAAACCTTGATTTCAAATACTGAGAACTCGAAGAGAACTAGAACCCAGAAGTTCCAGTTCATTTTTCTTTACTAGCAAACTTGTTTGTCATGTACCGTTGTTTGCAGTGGTCGTTCGGAGTAGTTTTGTGGGAACTGATGACGCGAGGAATCAATCCGTATCCGGACGTGGACAACTGGGACGTAATCAACTTCCTGGCGTCTGGACGTCGACTCTCTCAGCCGCCTTACTGTCCCGATGCACTGTCAGTTCAACTTTATTTCTCGGCAGTTTTTCCTGCTTTTTACTAGTGCATACGAGAACGATGTATTTGCAGTGATGGGCATTAACTACTTGAAAAGTAGTTACACTACAACTGTAGTTACTTTGGTTAAAGAGTAGTTAAATTACATAGTTAACTACTTTTAAACTACCGTTTATCTATATGTCCAAGGAAGTTCTTCTTCGGACAACTGAAGTAAAACTAGAGGTCACTCAGTAAAGTGTATACCTCCACCATACGACATTGAAATCAGTACAGTATAGTTACCGCTGAGCAGCGGGTACATCAACTCTATGGATAACCCTGACCCTAACCCCAACCTTTTGAAATTTAGTCAGCTTGTCTCTGGTCCACAGTCTACCTGTTCCCCAAATTTCATGAAATCCACCCATAACTGTTCGAGTTGTCCTGCTGGCAAACAAACAAACAAACAAACGGCGTCAAGACGTTACCTCACCAGTCTGTTATAGGTAAATGCTACGTGCCGTACTCCTAGTGGAGCGGCCTGCTCATGTCAGTTTCATAGGCCTTGAACCCGTAGGCCACTGAAGTCTGTAACGCATGGCCAGTGAAATGCCAGAAACCCACGGTTACCTTCCCAGCCGCACAGCATCACCGCCCATTGACCGGTACCAAATTATACTGCTTGGTGACAGGGACACGGGTGTGAGCAACTTGCCCAGATGCTTTGACGCGCTTCGTCAGTTGCGGACAATCAGACGATCTGTGCCAGATGACACCTTCCAAGGACTCGTGGTGGTGTCACTGGTTCTGTCTCGATTAGATTACAGAAACGTCACTCTAGCCGGCCTATCAGCCTACCTGCTCAATCACTTGCAGGCGTACTAATGAACGCTGGAGCTTGTCTGATATTCAACGTGCATGGATCGACAAACGCGAGCACATTACACCGCTCTTACGTCATCTCCAATAGCTTCGTGTCCCAGATCGGATTACTTTTAAACTGACGACACTGATGTTCCAGTACGTCAACGGGACTGATCCCGGTTACTTGTCATCACGTGGCCGATGTACCCGGCCGAAAACACCTACGTTCGGCAGCATAATCCTTACTAGCCATCCCTGCTGCGCGTGGTTTTTCCATCGGCGACCGCGCTTTCGTCGTCGCGGCCGCCTCGTGTCTGGAACAAGTTTCCTCAGGACATCAGATCCGCCACGTTTCTATCTGTTTTTAGACGCCGGCTGAAAACTCATCTGTTTGATAACGCTTATAACTGCTGACTATGTAAAGTGATACAAGTTTTTCGAAGCAGTTATCACTATAATGTAATGTAATGTTACGCAGCCGTGCGCCAGTCTGTGGCAGAGGTAGAACTCATGGGGTCAGCCGGATAACGCGGGTCCACCAGTAATGTTCAGTGTCGACGGAGCGGCGGAGTCAGGGGAGGTCAGCTGACCCCCCCAGTGTTAGTTGTGGGGAGTCAAAAGTTATATCTCTGACCCTCCCAGTAATCCGTAACAGGTGTGGTGCTGATGTTCATGTCCAGTGTTGAGGAAGGAGCACATTTTCTTACCAAAAACGAACCAGAATGCAGGATTTTGACAAAAAAATCCGGTGGTGCTATCCCGGACTCCAGCGGCGGGATGGGGCCACACCTAACCCCTCACGCACCCTCCCTGTCCCAGCCGATGCTTCCTGAACCCCCAATATTTTCGACGCTTCGCCGCCACTGAAAATGTCCATGAACCGGTGTCCGTGTGTGTTAGGTACAGTGTGATGCTGACGTGCTGGCATCCGAACTCCAAGCAGCGACCGACGTTCCGCCAGCTGGTCGAGTCCGTGTCGAACGTCGTCGACGCGATGCAGCGCCAGGTTTGGTCGCGGCACGCCGCCCACTACGTCAACGACGTGGTCGACCAGGCGTCGACCGGCTCCGAACTCGCGGTCACAGAACATGCAGTGACGACGTGTAGAAGTACGACCGTCTAGCCGGCCAACTCAGTACTGTACAGTTTCTACGTCGAACATCGCTCCACGCCGGCCACGAATCAGTTGTTACCGTCGTTTTATGGCGTTGTATTGAACTACACGGTAACGCAATAAAAACCCGGGCCTATCGCCACCATTAGTCAAAAGGAGCCAGTTGTTTCGCAGGGTAGTGTGGCGACACGTTTACATGTAAGGTGTGATGGGATCATTAGTGACGACTTTATTACGAATTTTCTGCCGCGTCTGCTGTTGAAAGAATTTTGAAAATCGGTTAGCATCTGGCAGACTTGGGACTCGAGTACATTTTTGCCACACTCAGACTCAGCCATCCTAAAATCGAGTCCTTGTTCAAGTCCGCACTCAGCAGATAGCTGCAGTGCCGTAGCAGCAACATATACAAGTCGGGGCGTACATTTCTATTTCAGACAATAAAAGGCACCATAAAGTGGAGTCCATGAAGGACAAGCCCGCCGGGCAAGAGAGTGATTTTTTCTGGGCAAACATGGACCAGATGGCTGATTATCGAACTTGGCCTAGATATTATGACTTAATCTCGGATTCGAATCTGGACTCGCACTCGGCAGATGCTGGATTCGTTACATGTCTGGCATTTGGCGAAGTTACAGGGAAGAACACCTTTTGACTCACGATAGCCAATGGCTCGGGTTTTTTTGCGTCACCCTCTGTTAACAGTAGACTGACGTAATTTAAGATGAGGTTTTATGGACTCAGATTGGTGTTCATATTCTTTCTGCTGCAGTTAGTACAGTAGTTAAACATTCGGTAATTTTTAAAGTTTTGTTTATTTCTCACAAAGTGTTTGAATAATCAAAGCTTTCAGTAAATTAAATTTTGCGGATTCTAACTGCAAATGTTGCCAGTTTTATATTGTCACACCGTTTTTGTGGAGTTGTGTATCAATAGATAGATTAGTCAGCTTTGGATGTAAGAAAGTGATAAAAACAAATATTTAGCGAAAAACTATGACACATTATGTCAGCTATGTGACAATATTCAAGATTTAAAGGGCAGAAAAGGTACAGAAGCAAAAGCGTTCATGATATGTTGTTTGCGTTTCTATGCAGTGTATGTTTGTCTTTCTAATGACAAGTCACTTGAGTAAAGTTTGTTGCAGTTAAGGTTTTAGTCATTGTCCTGTTTAACTGCAAACATTCGATACAGCATCAGTCACTGTCTAAATTTGTCAGATTTGATTGTTGAGGATATTCTACGTTTGGTTCGTTTCTTTTTGTTATTTTTCACTTCGCCGTTTGTCATTGCAGCTGTAATTATGCCAGGAACGAAAAATGCTCTCGTGTTTGAATCCCAATTCTACTTTCTAATACCATACTTCGACACATAGTTCGTTCTTTTTTGCTGTTTCAGGTAAGCATAAATAGCACCTTCATGTTTACCAACCACTTTAGTGGTCCAGGTAGCGCACTTGGTCTGATATATGTATGTGTCTTTTATCCGAACTTAAGAAGTAAATGACCTTTGACCTAGCTATCTGGCACGCTGGTATACCTAAGTCATATTCGAAGATCAAGGCCATAAGCAGAAAAACGAGCTCAGATGATGCTGAGATGGCTGACCGTGGTTGAAAAGGAGCCCGGAATTGGAAACTAGAGAGGCAAAAATTTATGTTGTTAAAGTGGTCGTTGCGACCTTGAGTGAGGGTTTTCTAGTGTTTTGATTGTGGACGAGGATAAAGTGTCACGTTATTTGAATCTCAGACTGTGACAACAGCTTCAGCTTTTGTTATGGATTTCGTTCAAGTTGTGGTATGTCCGTGCTGCGTGTGCACGTTATTGTGAGAAGGCGAGCGGTGTTTATTTAATGTCTTTGTTGTTTGAGTTGTGATACGTGGCATCGACGTTGAGGTCCCGTGTCTGTACATTTGACTCTTGCAGTTTTCGTTTTTTTTCGCACGTGACAGACTTCCGACCAAGACTTGTTTCGACTTGAATTGCCGCGTTTTTTGTTTGTGATGATGAATACTTAGCAGTTTAGTGCGTTTTTGTGTGTACTTGATCGTTTGATTGGAATTTCTTGCGTCTGTCACAACGCAGGACACCAGACGTGAAGAATGCACCTCTGCTGCTACCGACAAGATAACTGACGAGGCTGAATGAGTACTTTTGGGTTTATAATTGGGAGCAGGAGCCGAAAGTTTATGCGCCGTTCGGACGCTATTTTGGCAAGAATATTTAATGTTCTGTTCTTTAGCCGTCATCGATCCGAGGGTTGGCCACACCATGGACGTACTTTCTCCATTTATCTCTGTCCTCTGTCATTCTGATTGACTCTTCCAGTGTCCATCCAGGCCGTGCGTGGTCTTCCTCACCTGCATCCGTGCACCTGGCATTGTTCCTTGCATTATTTCTTTCTCCAGGCAACTCCCTTGTTTCCTCATGATGTGACCATAGTATGCTAGCTTCCTTGCTTTGACCTTGTCTAACAGTTCCCTCTTTAGTCTTTACTCGGCTTTGTTAAGAACCCACTCATTTGTTTTCTTTGCTGTCCACGAAAGCCGCAGAATCTTCTCAGCCCTTTCATCTCAAAGGCGTCAAGACGTGTTTCTTCATTTTTTTCTGATTGTCCAGCTTTCACAGCCGTACGTTGCTGCATGCCACACTGGTTCTTTCATTAGTCGTATCTTTGTTGAAATCAGTATGCTGTGACTTTCCAAATTTGCTCCAGCGATACCCCGATCGCCTGCCCCGTTTAACCTGGTTCTGAATTCCGTCGTACACTCTCCATCTTCTGTAATCAGGGACACAAGGTACGGGAACGTATTCACCTGCTCCAGTTGTCAGTGCCCCGTTCAGAGAAAATAATTTGGAATATCTGCGCATCTGGATCGATTTTCGATTCGATTCAGTGGCGTAAGCATGATTCAACACAGGGATGCCAGACGGGAATGAAAATCGACATTATATGCAGTATTTCGTCATTTATCGACTTTAAATGGAGTGCTTTTTACAGCATTTTATGATGATTTTTATTATAAAAGAGTAACTTCATGCATAAAATCAGAAGTAATGGGAATTTATTTTTTGACTTTCAGATGGGGATGCCATGGCCCGTGGCCTATGGCATCGCTGTAAATAGGCCACTGAGTTGGTTAAAAACCTACCTCTTTCACAAATCCTACCCCCGTAGTTTCACTTCTTCCTCCCGGACTGCCTCTACGGACCTTTCCCTGGACCGTTTCTTCTGAGTTACTCGGTTTTTGATTTTATTTTTTCGTTTCTGGGCCGTGCGCTAGATTAAGCTGGCCATCTCGTCAGATTTTGAGCGCACGTTAATCTACCGTATCGTATCGTCGACATGTTGGCATACAGTAATGGTCACAGTGCATTTTTGTAGAACGCCTATTACGATATGAACATAAGGACAGTACAATTAAAAACTGGAAAACGAAATGAGTACAGTTAAGGTAACGAGGTTTTTGCGGTTTTGTAAAGTTTACAAGGTAGGACTGTACACGGACGTCCTCGGGTAGTGCGTCTGTGACCGCAGGTGAGAAAGTGCGCTCACCGAACTGTAGCAATGCGTTACCTAGTCGACTGATACTGTTGATGGCTATTCAAGTGGACTAAGGTTTAACACTATAATGTGATGGCTTCACATACAATACTTTAATGCTAACAAAAATAACGAACTTCACAAAACTGGCAGTCAAAGCTAGCACTGGCATAGTTATACTGTTAAGTTTGCACACTTGACACTATAACAACGCAATGTATCAAAAGAAACTTGTCAAACACCGACAATAATTAATATACGATTTTGAAGAGTATCCTATGGTAACTTTACAGACAGTGGAATTTGTGCATATGTCCCCAGACGATGATCACGTTGGAATGACTCCATTATCTCTAAGTTTCCAGAAAACCACGCTTTTTTGACCGTTACTTCCACATCCATCTACCGATCGTAAATAAACACGAGCTTGTTCTTCCCTTTTCCCCTAGGAACCTTCCCATAAAATTTGGGTACAAATCCGTCCAGTCTTTTTAGTTATCGTGGTCACAGACAGACAGTCACACAAACCGATGCCGGTAAAACGTATTCCATCGCTTATGCGGGGATAATTATTCTGCAAATGCACCAAATTAATTTGAATAGCGAAATGGACAGCACTTGAGCGTGTATTTTTTCATGTTCTTCCAGCTGCATGCAGAGTTTATTATGTTTACATTACTGTACGTGAGTTATAGTATTGCAGTTTATTTTCCAGCCGAATCTTACTCGCAGCACTTGGTCCATATTCTCGCGTAGTGACGTGGCGTCATCTTTAGCTAACATGACAGATTCCAGCTGGTGGACCAACTGACGTACACTTTAGAAGAGTTAGCTCGTAGTCTAGCTTATGAATGAGTTCACATTGTCAGTGTTCGTGCCGATGGCAGCAATTGTTTTGTTTTCTTTGAACAACTGTGTGACGTAGATTTATGCAGTCAGTTCGCTACAGTGATGTGCGTAATTATTATACAACATAATACAGTGTGTACACTCCACATGTGTTTTCAAGCCGTCGTCATTATTCGGCTCGAAGCTATGCTTCTGCCGAATATTGGATTCACTACGTCGCGTTCGGCTATAACTCCGCCGTAAGTGAACGGATTTGGACGAAATCTGGAGCACTCTTGAGTATATTGTCGGGGTCTCGCACTGGCAGATTTTGCGCAGTAGTGATAGCTGGAGGAGTACCGGGCAAAATTTTTTGTCAGTTAAGCAATGCACGATTTCATCCATTTCCCGTCGGCCAAATTTCAGGAAATTTGAACAAAAATTTTACAGTACGGTAAAGGTTTCCAAAAAAGTTTAAAAAAATCCATTTTTTAACGTCTTGCGACTTCAGGCCGCCATTACTCCGCAATGCTTACAGATGGCCGGAAATTCACTATCAAATAACCCTCTACGAGATTTCTGTTTCCATTTCTACCGTTGGAATCAATTCAGTCATTCCCTGACCTGTACACTCTGTACAAGAAACCTCCCCAAATTTTGTGTGACGTCCGACGCGGGTTGACAACACGACAGATAACACTGATATCAGTCTGTTGCAGGCAGCCAATCACCATCGACTATTGAGTCATGTGACATTAGGCCTCGTCGAATGTAGGAATTAAACAGCTTGTGCACATACAGTCGAGCTCTTCGACCTGAATACTGTATTGTGGGCATTCACACAATACAGCCATCCATCTAGTTGACAATCGCCACAGCTAGATTTGTCGTTGGCACACAAACGTAACAAGTGTACGTCTGAAACCAAAAGATAAGTAGCTATTGCAACAACTGGTTGTCTAAAATACATTTTATTTGTCATTCTTCTTGGCACGATGATAACCAGAACAACCACTGCTTACAACAGTAATCACAGACTTGCAGTCAACAAAAAACGACATAATTTAAGTTAGCTGTGAACAGCTGCAATTATTTCCCTGACACGCTAAACGTAACCACAGGTGCATGTTTCCAGCCAGTCATCTTGAAGCTAGCCTACTAATTATAAATTAGCCCCATACGCGACTGACGGTCGACTCCTACTTACTGCCAACTTCAAAGTCACGTGACACAAAAACTAGGGACAAAAATCAAAATTCCGGCCGGTTAATTTTTAGGTATTGCCCCCTAATTTAAGAATCCGTGGTCATTTGCCAGCCCCCATTATAAATGGGGGAGGAGATAGCCCTTGAAAATGGTCGAATTTCATGGGCTCGTGACCTTGACCTCGGATTGGGTCATACTGCATACCGTCATGCATCACTCGTCGATCTCTACCTACACACCAAATTTCATTAAAATCGAAGAAACTTTTTGTGGAAGGACGGACGGACATTTGAGACCCACTAATGTTATTAGGT
>Ga0209780_1003955_pt1 | contig 11271 bp, 6 predicted proteins | sample WorMetexBAHAMAS2_FD_187384 | JGI IMG/M metagenome (GOLD analysis project Ga0209780, IMG submission 187384) | Marine gutless worms symbiont microbial communities from Max Planck institute for Marine Microbiology, Germany - Inanidrilus exumae... | ecosystem: Host-associated > Annelida > Digestive...
AGTTTTATTCCTCTAGGAAATCAATAACCCGGGATTGACATCCTATGAATCAAACCGCATAAAAATCGGTTCTCCGGTTTAGTCTCGGGACGCGAGCAAAAATTGTGGTCACAAAAAAAATTAAAAACCACGCGAGAGTGATATTTCACCCATTTGCCGGGACGCCCCCACTGGGGCGATCGGTTTGAATTTTGGCTTGCTGGGCCGTATCGCCGACGTAATCACCCATGCCAAATTTTGTGACAATCGGTTTAGGGGTTTTGGAGTTCTGATACCCCCAATTTTGCCCTTCTCCATAGGAATAGCTGGTCGCCCTTACAACAGTGTAAGCACTACCGTGCTACACTGTGATAGTCTAACCATCTCAAAAGTATTCGAGCATTGCATCCTTGACCGTTATGCTGACTTTTTAATTACTAATGACAATCAGTTTGGTATCAAGAAGAGACTATAGCTGCTCACATGCCATCTACTCGATGAGATGTGTTGTCGATTATTACGTTACATTTGGTACTACTGTCATTCAACTTGTGCGCCCTTGATATCTTTAACCCTTTCGCTGCCTTGCCCGCCAGATATTTCTGGCAGAGGAAATAAATAATAATCTCCAGACTGCCGGATGAATCCGGCGATGCTAGGTAGGCTATACTTATAACCGTGGTATGCTTATGTGATATAATGCTGCCTGCGGCATTGGCTATTACCGATACATTGACTACGTGTTATGTTTTTTCCTGTCTGGCAGTTAAAGGGCTAAGGCGGTCACTAAAATTAATCATTATGGTTTATTTTTAAACCTAATGCATAGACTTGTTCCGATTAACCTGCTTCGTGTCTTGGAGACTTGGTTTGCTATAGGATCAACGTGTGTCAAATGGTGTAATTTCTTTTCGCGATCTTTTGTTCATAGTTGTGGAGTAGGGCAAGGCGTCATCCTGTCCCCTTACCTGTTTGCGGTTTATATAGATAGTATCTTCGATAAGGTTCAACGTTGTAATTTTGGCTGTAATTTAAAATGGTTTGTTTAAATATAATTTTGTACGCGGATGTTATCCCGCTGTTGGCTCCGACTGTGTCCTCTCTACAACAGCTGTTACACATCTGCGATACCGAGTTCTTATTGGCTTGATATGTCGATAAATAAGAAAAGGTCGTCGTGTCTACGCGTCGGTCTTCGCTATAGTAGTCTGTGTTCTAATCTGATCACCTTCGGCGGTCGTGAAATTATGTGCATCACTGGCGCAGTCTTTATAAGTTGACGTTTGATGCAGCGAACTATAAAGACACTACGAGACTGATCCAATTTCGTGCAAATTTACGATACGATACTATACGATACGGTAGGCTATACTTACGTTCGCTGAAAAGCCGACGAGATGGCCAGCTTAATCTATAGCGCATGGCACAGAAAAGAAAAAATAAGGAAAAATGAAAAGAAAAACCGAGTAGGCCTAGCTCAGAAGAAACGGTCCGGGCAACAACCCTTTGCCCTTTTACCTTTTATCTCTTTGGGCATTTCCTCCATGTGTTCTTCTTAATGTCCTCTCTGCTCCTTTACTACCGCAATAAAAACTAATTCGTAAACCGATGAATCGGTCTGTTGTAAAAAGAAGTACGCCTTGGTCTGGGCCACTAGGTTTAGTTTAATTTTCGTATCCGTGATTGTGATTTTAAAATACGTTTTCAGTTAAGCGCATACGATTTCTATTGACCTTTCGTAAAAACTACGCATCTGCATTGTACCTTTTTTGAGATATTGCAGGTTATTTGTGAAAATCGCAAATTTTCCTTACCCCAAGTCTATTTTGCGTCCTCTTTGTGTGACAGCGTTGGAATATCATTAAGACGTGTAGCATAAAAAACTATAGAGCTATATCGTGGCTGACATCTCACACACTGTTTGCGTGATCCCTGGGCTATCACGGCGTTGTTTGCGTGGTCCTATGTTTAGCCGTTTTGGTACAATACCGGCGTGTGACGGACGGATGGACGGAATAATAGTGTTCGTTTATTCAATTGACGACATAACACGCAATCTACGTCTACAGAACAACATCCGCCACGCAGGGCGGCACTATATAAAGAATGGTTAAGCTCGGCTATATTGCTGCCACACACGGCGCACAACGGTTGATAACCGCACCGGCTTAACCTTGTGAACATTCACCAGATAGCGCGACCAGCACACATCCGATAAAGTTGCTCACTACTCAATTTATCAAACCCCAAAAGGATGAAAGGCCGAGTTGGCCTAGTTGGCTGACCTATAGCGGACGGCTTACCCACATAAGTGGTCACCCGTCAGCTACAGGTCGAGCGTGGAACAGGGAAAGTTCGCCGGTCAAAGACCGGCGTTCTACTACTGTGCCACGCAGCCAGACGGACGAACTGACACGACGACAGAATACCGCGCTAGCATAGCGTCGCGCGGTAAAAATGTCAAAATTCGGGGTTCGCCGTCGTTTTGACATTTTAACATCGGGATGTAATATTTGGACGTCGCACTCAGTATCGTGAATAATCTGAATATAATGTCGCGTGGGTCGAGTAGACTGTTGAATCCGTGTGACAGATGTTCCTGGCGTACAGCTACATGCACGACATGGGACCGCTGCACCGCTGGAAGGTCTACGTGGTTCAGCTCTTTACGGTGTTGAGTTACGCTAACAGCGCCATCAACCCCGTCATCTACGGCTTCACCAACGACTTCTTCAAGAAATCGTTCAGCGACGTCTTCGGCTACCACAAGCCGTCGCCACGTCGCAGCAGCACTGTGCCGCGACAGAACGACGTGTCGGCACAGCGACAACCGGCACTGTGTCGGCCGTCTCGGCGCAGGATGACGACGCTATCAGGTCGAACGGACCTGCTGCAGGTTGTCTACCTTGTTCGACACGCGTCTGACGTCAGTCCCATTGACGTCATGGCTCATGACAGTGACGACGAGCTGAGTGGCACTGTGCCGCAGTTGAGAGTCGACACGGCCGTCTGTGTGCCGGCAACATCGACCAACTTGGAAGAACACGAGTTGTCAGCATTCACCGCCACCGTCGCTCATGAAACCACGCTATGACTGACGAGTCATGACTTCTTGTGAAACCGTCTGAGAAAACTATGTATAGAAACTACAGAAACTAGCTGGAATACTGGATGAAATGTAGTGTGATGTTTTATTTACAGGTTTCTCGTACGTGGCTCGCCCATAGGTCAAACCCTCGACGAGCTTTGTCGCGTGACGGCTCAAAACGACGCTGAATCGATCGCGCAAGGTTCTACCTTTGATGGTTAGAAAAAATCAGCGTTAAAATTAACATTTAAACCTTGTACAATACACAACTTGTAAGGCGCTTCGACGAAATATTCGGTCTGCGACAACATCGTTGGCCGTCAGAAGTCGCATGGTGGTTGACACACTCGCGATACACGCCGTTTTGCCAAGGAGTCAGTGATGAGTTGCGTTAGCTATGTACCGCAGCGGCAGTAGCAGCTGGTGGTGTGCAGTTACGTCGTGTGTACTTACTAGCCTGCTATATTATACTGCTAACGTTTTACACCGACCAACAACAAGGTCGCAACTAGAAGAATCCAGCACTCACAAGAGTGCAAAAACCCATGACACCGGCAGCAGCAGCAGCAGCACATGTTTCTTATTTACTACACAACTTTTGTGGGCTTCGATGAACATCAAAGGCAGTTTACTGGTAAACAGGACACTAGTAGCGGGCTTTTGCTATGTCTTCACTGTGCGCTAAATTAAGCTGGCCGTCTCGTCAGCTTTTGAGTTCACGTTAATCTACCGTATTGTATTATGTTCTGGAAATTTTATCAACTTCCGGTTCGCATTTTACCGTTTACGGACAAGTGAATCAGCAACAGCTCGGCAAACATACATACCGCATTGGACTATGTAAAGTAAAAGTAAACAGTGTATAGCTGTTAGCATCAACTTAGCTTTTCACCGCTACGGGAAACTCACATGCCGTATGGGATCACACAGTGTTACCTGAACCCCGGCAGTGGTGAGAATCCCGCCTTTACCCCCAGCTGAAGCAGGTACTCTATTTAGCGACCCCGGAGGGATACAAGGCTGAGTTGACCTATGCTACGTGAAAGCGGACCGGCCGGGATTGAACCGGCGACCTGTAAATCGCAAGTCCAACGCCCTACCGCTAAGCCACCACGCAACGTGACGGACGGACGGACGGACAGAGCAGTGAGCAGTGCGTAATGAGACATTCAGTGGGAGAACCTCGTAACAAGCGAGCCGGTTGTGTCAATACAGCGTCGATGAACGCGTACATGGATGCAAGATGGATACAACGGACCCCTGTGGACGACCGTTGGCTGATCCGGCCAGCACTGCACAGTACTGGTGATGCTATCGAATAAATATTGCATGCAGGGCATTAGCCTAAGTCGGACGGCATCACACGCTGAACGTCGGCCGAGTCTATACGATGTAGCAGCTAATGGTGGCTGTGGATGTTAGGAATTCGAATTAGAAAGAACACTTGTATAGCCCATATTAAACGAGGAATCGTCTCAAATGCGCCGAATATGCGTGATCTGCTCGAATAAAAACGCGTGCCGGTCCACCGCCCGCCTTCTGCGTTTCACAGTGACTGTTTTGTTCAACGATTACATCACATTGATGCAGGTTTGGACAACGCACTCCGTACGTTATAACCCATAGGCGCACACGACTTGAATGTAATGTATGCATGACAGCATGAGCGAATTACATAGCAGCCGGCGTATAGTAATTTCGGTTGTCATCAGTCGGTAGATTAGACTTACTATCGTAGATTTTGTTTTACGCTTTCAGTTAAATGTTAAATGTCCGTGTATCCTCACAGCCATTATTACATTGCTATAAAATTCCTATGTTTGCCAAATCTCGCTCGATGAGATAACCAGAGAAATTATTTTATGCTATATACATGTCGTAGTTTCAGTATGATTGCCGTTGCCAGTACTATTTCTGCTAGGCCTACTCAGTCCTAAATATGCATGTAGGCCTAATTATGTCGTACAAGTCTAACTTGAGCTAGCTTTGAGATGGTTGATTCGCTATGAGAATACGAAATGTAAAGGACCAAAACTTTATTGCTCATGTCTTCAAAACGCTTTAACCAATTTGCATAATTTTTGTCACCGATCGGCCATTTTATTCTAAATGTGTTTTGAGTATTGTCGTTGGCCAGGTGATAGCTCCACTTTAATTACGTGGTACACTTGATTAAATAAAAAGTTATTATAAATGTTAAGAAAAAAATGTGGCGTTTTGAAGTATGCTGGAAAGTATGCAAATTGATTCGTTTCTGTTGAACATAATATTATTGATGGGCAATTAACTACATAGAACAGAATATGGTTTATAGCTAATAGGCCTATGGTTTATAACAGTAGCGAGAGAGATCATATTTCATACTTGCAAGGTCATCACTAAACTCAGTAACGTGGACATGCAACACCATAGGCCTAAGTAAACTATACTTCAATAGTGCATGATGTTTTTGAGATAATGATGCACTCAGGTTGTTCCACTGGCAGGAAAATAACCCTTTAGTAAGCAAGGAAATTTTAGAATAGCAATAATTTTATTTAGATGGTCCAAAATATCAATTTAAACAGTACCAATCTCCACAAATTTACGTCTGTTGTTCCTCGGCAAAATAGTATTTTTGTCCAAATTTAGTGCAAAATTACGTACATCAGGAATGTTCTGAACTGGCGGAGGTGATGGATGCTGATGAGCGACGTAATGCCAATCTGTACACGGGACGGACATGGCTGAAACGTAGAGATACAGCGGCAGAGAGACGGAAACCTAGATGGAGTAAGTAGAGCAGAAGGCTACTGAGTGTACACAGACACTAGCGTCAATTAGATCAATGACGTAACAGCTCTGTACGCAGCACACTGTCCGAGCTGTATTGGTCGATTGACCGATCATTTCAGCAGCAGCAGCAGGCTAGCAGTATAGCAGAGCGTCATGACACGCTGTATACCGTGTAGATTGTTAACATCTCCTGCTGATGTGACGTTTTGAAACTTTATGCTACGAAATTCAAGCAGTTTGACTGTATTCGTCGACTTGTCGAGAACATATTGTACAATGCTGCGGCTTTAAACGGTTTTTCGTCGATTCACTGATCATTTAGCACAGCACGTAGGCTAAATACTATTACATGACCTATAACTTACTGACGTTATCATTTAATGTGCGGAAATATTCGTGTTTATTGTCATCCTCCTCCTATTACTGCCATTATTATTATTATTATTATTATTATTATTAGGCGGCATCGCACAATAACTAGATGTGGAATATTGCTACAGATGGAGTAGCGTGGTCTGTCTGTCTGTTTGTCAGTCTGTTGGTCACTCACGTTTGTGAGCCCTGCAAGAAACGTCTGAACCGATCGAGATGCCATTTTGGGGCTGACTCATATGCGCCTAAGAAACCATGTATTATATAGATGGAGTCCAGATCCCCCAAGGGGAAGGGGTAATTTTAGGGGTTGTCCGGCCCATTGGAAAGTATTATGAGTCACTGCTGCGTTGTACGTTGCAAACAAATCAATAACGGTATCACAGCTCCACTGCTGCAGCGGACTGCATTGCTGCCGACTGGTCGATGTCACATGACATTGTTCCCCCGTGACAAATCTGCTCCTGTGATGAGGTCTTTAGTTAAAATTCTTTGACCACTTGTTATGACAGGCATAGTAGCAGTAGTAGTTAAGAAGACATAGCCTAGTTGTTTACGTCCAGTTACAGTAAAGTGCTACAGTCAACGACGAATTTTCTACTTATTTACTGATTATAACGATTATGCAGAGAACAAAATTCGGCGAAACGGATGGTTCTATAATGTTAAACCAACTTTCGGGTTCTTAAAATCTTTCTAGCGTCTCCTCAAGACTTATTTTTGATGATGATGATGATGAATGTGTGCGAAGATGCAGTGACGTCACGTTGCTATGGCTACGTCTCGCATCACCATCAGGACGATCGACTACCACAAATTGCGGAGTCTGGTGATCGAGGGAGACGGCGGTATCGTGGAAGAACTGCGTGAGCGCTGCGACCGAGACGTCGCTGCGCTCTGCGACGCCGTACGACGTCTCTACGACCGCCGCCAACGATTCAACGACGACTACGACGGTGGGTCGGGTACCAGCCGAGATGGAGACGGACGAGATCTCGCGAGATTCGGCGAGATTTGCGGCTGGTATAAGTTGATACTGGAGAGTAGGCGCGTGAGACCAGTCGATGTGCGACTGCGCAGTGGCTGGTGGCAGGTGAGTTGATCAAAACGTGTGATGGATAATTAGTCGTAGATTCAGCCCTGGACATATCAATGTCACGATGTCACAGTTAGATTAGTAGTTGCTGAACCGAAGTTTTGTGTTCGAGAGAGAAATGTTCCATACACTATCGCAACATGATAGTGTAGTCACTGTAGTGGTCAGTAAGTAAGTAAGTAAGTAGTCTTTTATTTCACCGTGACATTCGCACAATGTTACAATGTTACACAGGAAATACAAATAAAATACAGTAAAATATACAATACACAAAGCATGAAACGGAATAAAACTGATATAAAGGCTAAAACAGGAAAAGATTAAAACCTAGGCTAAAAAGCGTGACGTGACCTAATGGAAGGTTATAAACAACGAGTCTCAACGTCAAAAGCTGTGCGTATTGATGTCTATACAAGAGACGTAGTCCTCGAGACCGCGTTCTTGGTCTCAAGACCGCTCCAGACCGGAATTTTGAGGTCTTTGTCTTGGTCTTGGTCTTGGCACTGCTGGTCTTGAGTACAAGGCTGATAATTACCTCCACTAGAGCGACACGTTCCCTGCAGTAGGCCTATGTGCTGTTTCTCAGAGACACCGAGCAACATCACTCCCAGGCTGTGTACCAAGTCCAGAGAGCGTGCGTTCGCCTTCTCTGATCCAGCTGCATTGAGCTCTGTATACCTGTGGACTACGTACTGTTTCAGAGACGACTAATGTTAAGAACAAATTAAAACATGTCTTTTAAAATCAGGTTTTGATGTTCACTAGACGATTTTATTGTCTGATCTTACCTCAATATTTATATATTTACTGGTGCATTTGTACTTTAGCTTTATCGGTTATTCAGATAACTGTGATACAGCTATGTTCTTACTATAGCTACTAGTTTGCCACAGGCGTACTATAAATGTTTTATGATGATGATGATGATGATGACGATGAGACATGAGTGAACTAACGTTCGTGAAGCGGCGGGTCCCGGATTTAGGAAGGGAAGTACTTGTTGGTGTCTGGCAGAAATCTTCTATAGTGGGGCTCAGGGGAAAGGCCCCGGTAGGGGATCTGAGGGAGGAAGTCCTTATAAGCTGATGATCTTCAGCAACTTGTACTGCGATGATGTAAGCTTAGTCTGATAGAAGCAACTTTGTGTAAAATAATACAGCGATGAGAGGGTAGGTCCCAACTCAACCCAACGAACACCCTGTGTCCACCACTGTCATGAATTTTAGAAGGGATGAGATGGCTCTGTTTCTGAAATGATAAGCAGCTGCCTGTCCGCATAATTTGTTTTAATTCTGTCGATTATGGAGTCTTCAGTTAGATTTCGTGCTTTTCTGGTCGGATTGTTGGTGAATTATTTTGTCGGGTGGAGGGAAGGGACGGTGACAAGGGTGTGACGGTGGCTGCCGGGCGCCTGCGGTCCAGCAGTCTACGGCAGACGCTCGTCGACAAGACCGTCAGCTGGCTGCGTCGTCACGGTGCCGCGAGCTGGCGTGACGTGCCGGCCACTGAGTCCGACGTCAGCCGTCAGCTGGACGGTCCTGGCATCGTCGTCTTCGCCCATCGTCACCGACGTTGTTTTCGACTCGTCGCACGTGCCCACCGCGTGTTCTCATGGTGTAGTGATGCGCTGAGGGACGCGTTTGAAGGTTCGAACCCGGATCCGTTGTCAGCGCTGCTCATTACTTCTCTATCACAAGACTGGGACTTCTACTTTGTCCCGGTCTTGGCTACAGGTCGGTTTTACTACATTTATCCCATAATCTTTGCTGAAATCAGAAACGCACTGAAAAGTTTAGTACGGACAAAGACCTGTACACTGCCCCCAAATTCCCCATTTTCCCATTTTATTTTTTTTAAAGAATTTCGTCAAATGTTAACCGATTTTAACAACTAGTCAAAGAATTTTGACTACAGGTCTCATCGCCATCTTATTACACTCCCGGCGGCGAATGGATTCGTCCGACCTGGAATCCCATCTAACGCGTGCTTGCTTGGATCCATATGAGTCGGATACGATACGATACTATACGATAATATGGTACATTTACGTGTAGTCAAAAGCTGACATGATGGCCAGCTTAATTTAGCGCACGTCACCAAAACCGAAAAGATAGGGGGAAAATAAAAATAAAAACCGAGTAGCTCAGAAGAAACGGTCCGGATGATAGTCCATGAAGGCATCTCGATCGGTTTAGCAGTTTTCGCAGAGCTCATGCATGAACGTGACCAACAGACAGACAAACCGACACACAGACGGACCGACCACGCTACTCCGTGCAGTGTGTAGCAATAGGCCGCTATCGCTGCGATGCGGCCTAGTAATACTTGGTAAACTGAATCCCGAAGAAATTTTGGAATGCGCAGTTTGGAATTTGTCTACCACATGCACCCGAGAACTATCATCGCAAAACCTTGTGTAATGCGGAACTAGTTTTTGTTGTCAGTTTATACTGTATAGACTGCAGTGATGTGGTGGTGTGTTATATTGTATGATAATTAATGTTTAATCTAACTAGTAAAACTGCTTTCGATCGTAGATCAAGGTCAAACCGACCGCGTTACCACGGTGACCTTGACCTATGACCTTGATATTTAATCCCAGGCGATCTGCGGCCATGGCGCACACACAAAAAGCTTAGAAGTTCAAAGATCAGTCGGTTCGACAGATCGAGTGGAAACAAACGGGTGGACGGAGAAACGGACAGACGGACGGACAGACGGACGATGCCGATTGCTAACGCGGTCTTTAGTGATTGAAACCGATTCACTGTTGATGGAGTCACAGTCAAACATTACAGACATGCTCGTATGTACTGGACGTGACAGACGGTGAGCGATTACTGCGCATACTCGAGAACGACACGATATTAAAGCACGACAGTGTCTGGCCGTACGGACTCAACTTCCGGCTTAGCGTGACGTCATTCGTCGAGCTTGCGCAGTTGAAGGCTTCCTGTCGGCGACATCGATGGCCGACGTCACGTGACCCGGACCTCGATGACGCTGACGACGGTCCGGTCCCAAGTCGCCTGCGTCAACGTCTGCGTATCACGGTAACTGAGTATAGACACGACATGCTATGCTCGACGATGTTTTATCCTTCGCCTGAAGTCAGACGTCAGTAGAACGCGTTTTAGATGCACACGTTTATATTTATATTCCGCAATAAAGTCGTAACTTCAGAGTCAGAGAGCATACATATCGCCCATCAAACTGTCTACTATTGGCAGCCGTGCCTTTCCGGTTGCTGCAGCTCAAGTTTTGAACAACCTGCCAGAGGCCGTCATCTCATCGTCATCACTGCAGTCTTTCCGGCGTCAACTAAAGACTCATCTTTTTCAACTATCATATCCACACCTGATTCTCTGACTGCTTATCAGGCATCGTTATAGTGGTCCTTGTAGTAACATCGTTATTTAGGCCACTTTAAAAATTTATGTTTACTTACTGACTTACAGGTCACCGGTATACAGGATGCGAATGAGTTGTCCTAGCAGTTGTGTACTATAAGCCATCATCGTTTGAGTAAATGCTGATGAAACTCACTAGTTGTCTTCTTCTGCTTCTATGCACACACGATCCAGCATCTTATGAACTTAAGCAGCATTCGCACATCACTGCAGTTATTTGACCTTTCGTGATCATATTAATTCGATTGTTTCTCGTGGACATCTCAGAGCTATGCAGATCTGGCGCTGTTTTTTATGCAAAGATGCTAGTCTCTTATGTAAAGCTTTTATAACTTATGTCTGACCGATGCTTGAATACTGTAGTCCAGTATGGTCCCCAGTAACTGTTACGCTTATAAATCAGCTCGAATCAGTACAGCGGCGTTTCACCAAGCGGCTACCGGGATTTAAGTCGCTACCTTATGACGAGCGTTGTGCTTTGTTGGGAATCGACCGCCTTGAGCTTCGTCGATTGCGTGCAGATTTAATAATGTGTTACAAGATTATTCGAG
>Ga0209780_1003956_pt1 | contig 11271 bp, 6 predicted proteins | sample WorMetexBAHAMAS2_FD_187384 | JGI IMG/M metagenome (GOLD analysis project Ga0209780, IMG submission 187384) | Marine gutless worms symbiont microbial communities from Max Planck institute for Marine Microbiology, Germany - Inanidrilus exumae... | ecosystem: Host-associated > Annelida > Digestive...
TCTCACGTCGGCGCGACTGATATCTTGACGCTGCTAATCAAGGCATCAGCAACGGTCACAGTTTATAGAGGACACCGTTGAGCCCTCTTACCTGCCCGGTATTATCTCCCTGTTCATCATGTGCATAGGAATCATTAGAAATAATTTTTTGGTAGACGGACGCGCCCGGGCCGAGTCGAACCCCGGCCACTGAGCGCGTCACGCTCTACTGCACATGGCGGCCGAGATGTTACTGTATCGTTGCTGTATCTAAAACTGGCAGAACTAAATCTCCACCCAAGACCTGTGACCTTGTCCCCGATATAACTTACTTTTGTGCCGAAAGGGAACGTTAATCTTTCTCCCAACCAACGTGACTCACCAGGGGTTGCATGCGACGCGGCCAGCGTACATTTCCGTCCAAGTATTATGAGGACGGACAGACTTGTTCACTATCAACAGGTAGTTTTGTCATTTTTGAAAGTGGCATGGTTTCCGATATCGGTCATTATTTACACTAAACCTGATGATGCGGGCTGCAAAAAGACATTGCTAAAGGAAATTATTTTTAAAACTAGACTATAGGGGTATAAATTGTTTTGGTGACACGGTTTTTCGTCGTAGGCTAAGTGGAGCACTTCGGACTGCTGTGTTAACTGAGTTATCATTGTTAGTAATTTCACCAAACACATCTTAGAGTAACTACGGTCAGAAACAGAAACTGTATGTTTACTTGATTCGGTGAAAACACACTTCGGTCGAGAAGTCTCCGGCTCAGACGCCTTACCGCCGACAATTTTTGTGTCCATCTGCCATGGTGGTCCGTGTTCATGACGGTGCGCTGGCGCAGGAATACGCGGTGTCATCAACTTTGGTAGTAGTCGAAGTTTGTTGATACGGTCCATTTGACATCAAGACTGGTTGTATGGAAGTTTGTTGATGACAGGCACGGCACACTTCAGTGTCACATTTGACCTGCTGCGAGTTATAGTTTTAAAGTTATAATGATACTCATTTTCAAAATGGCCACCGGCCGCCATGACCACGTGAGGCGTTATCACCTCAGTGATTTTGAAAGGCAATGGCCCAAGGTACCCATTCTAGGTGAGATCACCTCTGCCTCTAAAAATGGATACTGGACCTTAGTTCAGGTCCTGGGTTATATGTGACGCGGTAGTTGAGCATACTGCAACGATGCGTGTACAAAACCGTGTGCAGGCAGCCGAATGGAACGTGGCCGTTTCTGAAAGTGCTGCTCATGCTAACGCGGGGATATATGTGCGCGTTATCTGTACAACAGTAGTACAACATTTCAAATGATAGAGAGCGTCGCGTGGGTCTCTCGGCGATAGCTGAGCTTCTGGTGTGAACAACGCTGGGGATGTCTCAGCGCGCTAATCTTCAGCGGAGTGACCAGGGTATTGCTAGCCTACGCACGCTCACCGAAACTTCTGCGCATAGTAATTAGTATGTCCCTGTTATGCGCCGTTTCTTGACATATAGCCAGGAAATACATTTTCTACCCCATTTAACGCCCCATTGAAATTTCACCTAGATATTTGTCATCATAAAAGTAGAGTCCTCGTGTTATACCAACGTGTAAGGCCATAAATGACTCATATAAAACAGTAAAACATCTTTATCACGTCAAGGTCCGTGGATATGATACACAGTTTTTATTATATCCACGGCCCTTGCCGTGACAGAAAGAATTTTTGCTGTTTTATATGCGTCAATTATGTGCATTGCACGTTGTTATAAAACGACAGTTTTTTACATTTATATTTGCAGTTTTTTCTACTAAATTTATTTTACAGATGCATATTATTGTACAAGACTATTTACTGTGTTGCAAAAACGAATGGAAGCCATGATGGAATACCGGTACTACTTGATGAGATATGACGATTTTGCGATATTTCAAAATGACGGCGCCCGGCCCGTCCGTCATCTTGGACTTTTAAAAAATCAATATTTTAACAGTCAACAGGGTCAATATGCTTCCCATACCAAATTTCGTCCAGATCGCTCAAACCGTTGATGAGATACGTGGTTTTTAGATTTTAAAAAGATGGCGACCGCCGTCATCTTTGAAATTTGTAAACTTTAACGGTCAAGAGGGTCAAGCTGCGTCACCACGCCAAATTTTGTGGTGATTGGTTAAATGGTTGCTAAGATATGGTGATTTTTCAATTTTTCCAAGATGACAGCTGTCCGCCATCTTGGATTTGTGATGCGCGTGTTTAGACCATCCACGAATAGTACTTGGTGGTCTTTATCACTCTGTAAAATTTGGTTGGAATTGGAGTTGTAGTTTTGAAAATATCTTTCATTATTATGCGAGTTTGGCTTGAAAATACCTATTCACGCCCCTTTTGGGGGTTTTTGGGACACATTTCCCCCGAATGATGTCACTCGTCCTAGTACCAAAAAGGACCGTCCTTGGGCTGAACCACGTCATTTGAGCTATAAAGCGCGAATATCGGTCGCGCGGTTCGAGCTGGGCGTTGGAACGAGAAAAAAGGAAGGACAGGAAAAAGTCCAAGAAGAGTTATACCGTAAAACCCTTTATGTTCGCGTGCCCTTTATTTCGCGAATTTAGCGAGCTTAACAAAACCGCAAAATTAAAGGGCGTTAATATTGATACTGTACCAACTCTGATTGGCGTTACTCGTGTGTTGGAATCGTGCAGCTTGAATTCGCCAAAATAAAAGGCGCCAAAATAATTATGCATGCAAAATCGCCAACTATTAGGGCAGCCAAATTAATGGGTTTTACAGTATTTCACCTATTTGTGGAGAAGCCCCCACTGAAGCTGTGTACATGAAAAATTGCTTAGTAGGTGATGTTATCGACTTAATCACATGTGCCAAGTTTCAAAATGAAATTTTCAGGGGTTACGGTTTTAAGGGGTTCGAATTTTCCCTTTTCCTATTGATTTTTGAATGGGCTTTACAACACTGCAGCGCTACTGCCTGTGATGGTTGCTTGAATTGTTCAGCCATTTTAACACAATATTGGCCTACCATTGCGTGACGGACGGACAGACAGAATTGCCATATCAGTATGGCGCTGTGCATACATGTACCTGTGGCTGTGCTGTGCTAACGCGTCACGCGCGATAAAATTTACGAAGACGAACGCAATAGTGACTAATTAGACTGCAGCCGGATGGGCTTTCAGGAGCGACAACATCTGTGAGCCTGTGAATAATAGAGCGATCGCAAAAATTGTTCCATGTTGGTAACAGCGTGCGCCGAGTAGTACACACACGGGCTGCGCGGATCCGATAAAAACAAATCGATCACAGCAATAATAAATAATGCCACAGGTACAGCCTTTTTGACGTCAAATGTCTCCCGGTTGACCGCGTTGTTCATAAATAATTAATTACGGGCGGCATGAACGCGGGGCAAGAGTTGATCGCTATTGTTTTAACAAGATCGGTCGATGCATCGATTGAGTCAAGGTTTTAATTCCCACTAGACACAAAACAGGTCATTTCGGCGACGTTCTTCCCACGTTCCCGGCCAATCTCTTGGTTTAGTACTGAAAAACACAACAAAAGCAAACATGCATCCATAACAAAATATAGGCCTACTACAAAATTAACACCACAAAAAGGGGTGTTGTGATAAAGATCAGTGTGAATTTTGGTAAATTTTGTTGAATTTCACGTTGATCGATGAAAGCGTATGGTTACCGAGTCGCCGGAATCTGTTAATTTTGGCAATTTGTGAATATTTTATATTTCCGGTTTCTCGATCTCTTTGCGTCGTGGCCTTTTATTACATGTATGATGAATTTTCTGTAATTATACAACACATTTACGCACTGCATATTAAAAATGGTTGATTATTTATTTTAATCAACAGTCTATAACCGATTTCAGTTCAGTTCAATATGGAGTTGGCATCTGCTTTTCAGGACAACTTCGAATTTAAGTCAAAATCAGCAAAGTGAGCTTTTATAACTGAGATTTACTAAGTGACTTAAACAATTGCAGGACTACATGTAAACCAGTGAATCCCAAAATGTACACTTGTTAGCATTCAGCAAATGCAAACAATGTTAATTTCTACAAGTTAGCAGCTGCGACCGGAAGCGCTGCTGTCATAATGTTGCTACAGGTGATATATAGGCCTATACTGTTGTTCTCAGCAACCGTGTCAGTGACGTCGGTCACGCTAGACTACGTTGCAATGCTGGTGTCCGTAAACTTCCCCTCCCTGCACACAGCGCTTCCCTCCAACGCCTATGGTGTGCTCGCGCGGGGAGAGAAATCAGAAATATAAAATTTATAAATTTTATATTTCTCGTTTCTCGCCCAGCGCGAACAGCCGAGCACACCACAGGTTGACCGTTGCATGCCAAATTTCCGGCTGATCGGTAAAGGTCTGTCTATTATTCAACGACAAAACTAAATTTTATCTTGATCGGTCAAGGGGTGGGGGAACGAGATTCCAGAAATCCCAATTTTTATAAATCTTAGGAATACCTATATGTGCATACCCCTTGAATGATGTATCCGACATTATTCAGGTGTACAGTTCAGGCATAGTCCTACTGTGCTAGTTGATATTTGCTTTGGTCAAATTCCATGTTTATGAACCATAAGGTAGCCTAGAATTGTGACAACCGTTAAGCCTGTGTGGCTTAACGGTAGAGCGTTAATTCGCTCGCGATCCAAAAGGTCGCGGGTTCGTCTCGGCCGGTCCGCTTCCGGCTTCCAGGTAACAGCCTTGGGCAAGCTGCTCACACGCATGTGCCTCTGTGACCAAGCAATGGGCCTATAATTTGGTACCGGCCGATGTGCATGACGCTCTTCGGCTGGGAAGGTAACCGCAGGCCTGGCGGAAAGTAATGGCAGCCTACCACCGGGTGGATGGCTTCACGTCACCTGCGGGCTGACTGCCTGTACACCGGGGTCAGCCACGGGCCCAACGATCGGTAACGAGTATGGGAGAACTTTACCTTTTTAGAGAACAGTAGAGTTTCATATTCTTGTTTGTGCTAACCATTTTACAATATTCCAAATACTACACATTCTTGTAAACACTGTACTGGCTTTCCCATCATTGTAAACAAAGTCTTCTTTATCACAATAGCTGAATGTTATTAGCCCGCCCGGCAGGCATAGCAATACCGCCGACGGGCTTGTTTTATCGACGATTGTCTTTTGTTTAACTGTCGCCCCTCATTCGACAACGGGTGCACGGATCTCAACGAGGATTGTTGCATTAACACCGTCGATGAAAAAAATTCCTGTAGCTAAAATGAGAAACAAATTGACGAGCAAGAACTCTAGAATAAGGATAATGCAATCTCATACTATAACCTTTAGTATTGCATGTTACAGGCAGTAAGATACTCTACAATACAATACAATACGATACGATGCAGTATATTTACATGCACTTAAAAACTGATGAGATGGCCAGCTTAGTCTAGCGCATGGCACAGAAACGAAAAAAATAAAGAAAAACTAAAGACAATACAAAGTTAGCCCCGTGCGGGACTGACTGTCGACACTAACTGACGTTTCTGCAAAGTTCAAAGTCATGTGACACAAAACTAGGACAAATCAAAAATCCGGCCCGATTAAATTTAGATATTGTGCCCTAGTTTAAGAATTATTAGTGGTCAGTTACCAGCTCCCATTGTAAATGGTGGAGAAGATAACTTTTGAAAAATCGCCGGATATTTCCAACTTTGAAGGGCTCGTGACCTTGACCTTGTCCTTGGATCGGGTTATACTGCATACCTTCTTGCATCATTCATCAATCTCTATATACCTATGTGCCAAATGTCATTGAAATCGAAGAACCTTTTTGTGGACGGACGGACGTACACACCGACGGACATTTGAGACCGGCTTTATTAGGTTTACTCTGTCGAAGAGTCGACCTAAAAACCCAACCGAGTAGCTCAGAAGAAACGGTTCAGGCAATAGTCCGTGAAGGCAGCCAGGGAGGAAAGGTTGGGAAGATGGCAAAACATGCGACACTGAGACCCTGCATTTACCCTCTACATCTTGTAAAATGTCGTAAACTTTAGTGCAGTATGATGTTGTGGCTAGATTGCAGAAAGTGGGAGGATGCTCTCATGCAAAACGTACGCACGTTTCCGTTGTTTCCACCAGAGTCTATACAGACTGATCTTCAAACTTTCAGCAAATATAGAGCGATGAGCGCGTTTTATAACAGTGTATTCAAATTGCGACGGCTCGACCACGGGAAGTTGCTGTGCATGGTGACCGATTTGTGGCATGTGTCGTGGAAAATTGACACTTACCCCGTCTTCTTTCTCTGCATTTAACATCCGATGGGAATGTCGCAATGCCAAGGTTGCGTTAACATTTGCGATGATTCCTCTGGTCCAGTAACCTCTGATGTCGTTTGGTGACTTTGCAGAGGTGTATCGATATGCATAGGCAAAATACGCACTGCAATGGTTTTTGAAGATCATGCGCTAGTAAAGTAAAGTAAACGTCGATTTGTATATATAGCGCGCTCTATAACAGTGTATTGAAATTACTACGGCTCGATCATGGTACGTTACTGTGGTGCCCGTGATAGGAATGGCACGTGTTAGAGGGATTACACAGTTTTACCTGCCACCGACACGTTTATCCATGAATGGAATGAACCATCCTGCCTTTATTACGTAAGCATTCACCAGATGGCGCCACCCGAGCGAGGTAGCGCACATCCGATTACAGCTTCGTACTCATTTACTGACCTCGAAAGGACGAAAGGCTGAGTTGACCTAGTTGGCTGACCTTGTAGCGGACGGTTTACTCACATAGGTGGTCACCCATCAGCTGTAGGTCGAGCGTAGGACAGGAAAAGTTCGCCGGTCACAGACCGACGTTCTACCACTGTGGCGCTAGCATAGCCAGTCTGTAAGTAAGAAATGCACAGTCGAATTTGCGCACGCCGGACGGGGCTACACGTTCGGCTCTGTCCCGCTTTCTAGTTAGTCATCTTTGACATCAAGTTGGTTTCTAGTTTCCACCGTTCACAGAGAACGTGCCATTAACATCCTCATCTGGACAGCCTATAGCCATCACTACCCGCTCGACGGTACTTGCAGTCGTCATGTGTCGTTCGTCTGTCTGTCTGTCCATCACAAGTCGGTGTTCTACTAAGATGGCTAAACCTGAGATCACGCAAACAACGCCATATGATAGCCCAGGGACTCTAGCTTTTTGATGCCAAAAATTTGGCGAAATTCCAAAGGTGTCACCGCCAAGGGTGCGCCAAATAGAAGTGGCCAGTGTATAATAGTAACTATGTCCGTATCTTTCACCATTCAATTCTGAGTTATAGCGAGACCTTGGTCTAAAATCGGCGATTTGGACCTACCCCAGGGTAGGTTCAAATCGCCAAGGTCTCGCTATAACTCAGAAATGGTAAAAGATAGGGGCATATTATACACTAAGTACAAATATAAAGACATAGAGAAAGAGACAAAGAGAGAGAAAGCATGTGGACAAATAACTAGCAAATGAAACGCTAATAGGAATTTTTTGCACTCTATCGAATGACCCTAACTACCCAAAACCACCCCATTTTCCACATTTAGTATCATTTTTCATATCTTCGTAGTGGGCGGAGATAGATAGAGACTTCAAAATTGGTATAGGCAAGTTGATCGTAGCAAGTGCTAGCCCACTGATGACAAATCATATCTAAAAGGGGTGTGGTCAGGTCACGTGAACCATTTAAATTTTAGTGTACAACAGTCATATCTCGGCAACGGCTCTAGCTATAATCGTCAAATTTTGCACAAAGGTAAACTATATTAAGTCCTAGCTTTCGGATGACAAACCACCCTAAAACGGGTGTGGTCAGGGTCACATGACCCATTTTCAATTTAAATGCCCACAATCATATCCCCGGAACAGCTAAAGCGAGAGTCGCCAAATTTTGTATGCATGTAGAATATATTGGGATGGCAAACTACCCTCTAGTGGGCGTGGTCAATGTCACGTGACCCGTTTTTTAAATTTTGGCCCCAATTACATCTTTGGAATCGGTGAAGCTAGGCATTTCAAATTTAGTGTGCTGATTGATACAGAAGAGTACTAGTGCACGCATGATAGAGTACCCCCGAAAGATATATGCTCAGGGTCACGTGACCTCTAAATTTTGAGAAATAAGTGGAATATCTTGGAAACGAAGCAAGATAGACACTTGCAATTGAAGACTAATAGGAAACTGTATGTGGATTATCGAATGGCATCATTACGGGTGACCTTTAGTGACAGTGAAGGTCACTTTTGCTGTTTGAGCTCTGAACCCTTTGTGTACATCGGCCATGGTGGTTTGCGTCCATGATGGTGCGCTGGCAAAGTAATACGCGGTGACGTCAACAACATTGATGGTAGTCGAAGTTGGTTGATTATCGCTACGGTCCACTTGACAACTTGACATCACCAAGATTGGTTGTATGGAAGTCTGTTGATAACATGCACGGTAATACACAGTAAAACGTGGCAGTTGCCGAAAGTGCTCCTCAGACTATCACGTGATCTGTTTGCGTTATTCGTACAACAACTGATATAGAGCGTCGCGCGGGTCTCTCGGCGATAGCTGAGCCTCTTGATTTATCAGCGCTGACGGACAAACCAATAGACTTAGCGTCTTTCTCAACTTGTTCTGTGAGTTCTTGCAGTTCTGTCGCCGATGTGTATCCGAGACAAACCTAAAAGGTGGAAGGGCGCACGTCCATGGAGATGATTGACCTATGTGCGAATGTCCAAGGGGCACTAGGCGGGGCGATTGTCCAGGTAGCGAATGTCCTAAATTCGTAAATACAGGTAAGTTGCAGGTGCGACAGGACGAACTGTGATGATTGATGTTGTTGTGTTGTGTATACTGTTTCTAGCAACCGCGTCATAGCGACGTCCGTCGAGCTGGACGACACTGTGTGTAGTCGCAGACTAGCAGTTCCACGTCGACGGGTAAATTTGGTGTTGGAGCTGAACTACTCCGATGATGTGGTCACGCTTCCAGCTGAGCGCGGTCTGGGTCATCATTCAGCTGGTCAGTGCAGTGTCGGCGACGACGACGTCCACGTGTGACGCGGTGATGGAGAGATTCAAGCAGCCCAGAAAGTCGAACGGAGACGTCCTGTGTGCCTTATCTCCACCCGACGAAGCACTGACGACGAACAAGATGGAATGCAGTCGTGAATGTGCTGCTCGTGGTGTCATGTGTGCTGGTGGATTCAACTACATGCATCAGCTATCGCGATGTGAATTGTTCTTCAGTTCACCGAATACTTATGTTTTAGACGTTCTAAACGGCTGCGAATACTACGCGGTTTGTACGTCTTTGTTTTATCTCGGCACTGCGTCTAAAAACTAGAAAACATAGGCAGTCGTATCGACATGCACACCCACGCCGGCAGCTGCAGCAGCACACGGCCGTAGCGCATGTGTCACTAGCAACTGTGCGACCCTGATGATTTTCGTAACTGTGTGACCTTGGCCTTTGGCCTTTTAACCTCTGTAGAGTATATATGTACCAAGTTTGGTGTTGATAGCTCAAGCCGTTTTCCTTTAGAGCGCGGACAAAAAGACAAACAGGCAGACAGACAAACAGACAGACGCGACTGAACGCGCCCTATACACGGCGGCGGCTATGCCGGCGTGGATAACAAGACACGCTGACTTTGATGGTAACTTTGGCAAATATCGACCGATTTTCAAAATTCTTTCTCTGTCGTATTCCCATAGAAATTTATATGTAGACATTTTTTTATTAATGTTCTACTTGTGAATAGTGAAAATTTTTAATACCGATTTTAAGGTAACGTTGCAGTATGAGACCAGAATTCCTCTCTCGTCAGATATTATGGCTGCCAACAGCCCAGATCTAAATCCAGTTGACTGCAAGATATGGAAACTGTGTATGTATAGGTATGTAGATATATTTATGTTCGCACAGCAGCTTACAGCCCAGACTGTCACGGAGGCGCTATGATTTATCGTAGGCTCTGCAAAACATTTCAGTCTTTAGTCGAGCGCAGAACTGAGTCAGTGACGTCGATGAATCACGGTCTGTCCGTGGCAGTGAGTTCGTTATCAGCAGCGATCAGAAAATGATGCGTGATATCAGGGAAATAAAGCAGAGTACATAGCTTGACAGTGACGTTTTTCTCATTTTATCTATGCCAGGTGATCTGGCCGCCATGATGTAGGGCAAGGAAATGTAAACATTTAGCAGTACTTATAGTCAGATCGCTGATCTGGCGCTAGCACTAAGATTTTCTTAAACCTATCGATTCAACATTCAATTTCATTTAAACGTGACAGATCTTCATCAGTTAACTTCTCAAAGTACGACAACTTGTCCTACAACGTGGAGATGGTAGATTACTGTGACGTCATTTCATTTCTATTTTATTGAAGTGAGGCATGATCTGTAGTTTTGCGTGAGCGCAGATGCGGACATTCTGAGCATTAGCTTTAACTTAGGTCTATTTACCGGGTAGATGGACTTCGGTTGTTACTGGCCAGCCTAATGGGCCAGTATTGTTTAGCACGCTGTCGTCTGTCGTCGTCTGTCATCGTCTGTAACGATGCCGGCCCCCAGGCGCGTGGGAACTGGAATGGGCGCGTGGACGGTCGGCGCGTCGGCGGCCGGGCGCGTGGAAGGTCGGCCGGCCGACACTGCACGGCGGGCTAGTACCGTTACGTCACGTTAGGGCGACACTTTGTTATATTAGTTATCACGCCGCCGATAGTCGCGATAGTGGGTAAGGTTTTCAACAGCGCTTGTGAGTCCGTCTTTTCCACAAGATAATTATCTAAAATATAGATGCAGTTAGGATCACCAAAGTAGACATAGAAATGTTCCACCACCATGAGTCCTGGAAATCCATTTATTTGTGGGTCAAAAGGTTAGGGGTCAAGGTCACGAGGCACAAAAACATTGCCGGCGTGGATCACGACACTCTTGTGAGTGCTGGCTTCTTCTAGTTAGCAACGTTATTGTCACCTGCTGACGCTAACGAATTCGTTTTTTCGCATAAACTTCGCAGTGTTTTCGTCAGGTCATAAAATTTTGAACGTTGCTACATTATCTATGTTCTCCCCTTCATCGCACACAGTGACGCCGACAGGGGCGGATCCGGGATTTGCGAACGGGGGCCAAGGTCGAGCGCCGAAAGCGCGAGGATCGAGGCCCCCGCGAGGATCGAGGCGCCGAAGGCGCCGAGTGGCCGAGCGCCGCAAGCGCGAGTATCGAGGCGCCGAAGGCGCCAAGGGGGTGGGGTTTGGGG
>Ga0209780_1003957_pt1 | contig 11271 bp, 5 predicted proteins | sample WorMetexBAHAMAS2_FD_187384 | JGI IMG/M metagenome (GOLD analysis project Ga0209780, IMG submission 187384) | Marine gutless worms symbiont microbial communities from Max Planck institute for Marine Microbiology, Germany - Inanidrilus exumae... | ecosystem: Host-associated > Annelida > Digestive...
GTGCCCAGAAGTCCCCCGTGGACATATATGCACCTAATTTGTCACAGCCGTAGGGGTCGCCGACGTAATCACCTGTGACAATTTTTGGTGATCGGTTGAGGGGTGTCGATTCTGTGGGGGTCGAAAATTGCCCTTTCCCATTGACAAAGCCAGTCGCCGTTAACACAGGGCTGGCGATACCGCGCAACCTGTTTTAAACCGTTATTCATGCGTGTCTTGACCATTATGAAAGAGAACTAAGATAAAATATTATGACTGAAGGACTGAATTAAGCACGAAGAATCACCAGTAACAACTAAACATAACAAGGCAATCGTAGATATTACACTTCGCCCGAGTGTGCACTCCCACCCCACTTTCGCGGCCGATAACAGACTCGTCAAACGCTTGCAATCAAGCGCTGCTCTTATCATGTGCACGCCGCTGCATGGACCAGTCCAATTTGCAGTTCGTCGTGGTTTGGGGCTGGTTGGGCTTATTTGTTCTTCCAAAATTGTCCATTCCCCTTCGGGATCGTTACCCCATGTAACACACTGTTCCTCGGGCCACGCCCACTGATTTTCCAAAACAGTACCAATGTGCAAACCCCCAAACTTGCCCCTTCCCTTGGAATTTCGTACCCTGCCGGAGGAGGACGGAGCCACGGCCATAGGCAACATGCATACAAATTTGGCAAAGATTGTGCATGTAATTCCGGAGATATCCTCATGGACAGACAAACAAACTGACACACAGACACACAGATGTGCTCATCATAATACTTCGCAACCGCTCCCGCGGGCCAAGTAATTAGCACGGGCTGTTGCTATACAAGCTGTAGGTTTATAACAGTGCCGTAATTTAGTTAGTACAAACCGAAAAACAAACGCATTAGACATATGATTAAGTTATAGTTAGATTGACAGTGACGTAATTTACACATTTTTATTTGTTATTTATTTATTTATTATTTTATTTTTTATCATTTTTATCTGTTCGGGCTACCATGTTGTAAGGCAAGGAAATGTAAACATTTTGCAGCATTTACAGTCAGATCGTCGATCGAGTGCTAGCAATAGGTTTTTCGTAAACCCAATAATTCAGTTTTATTTAAATAACGTGACAAATCTTCACCAGTTAACTTTCCACAGTAAGACATCATGCCATACAACATGGAGATCGTATCGTGACCATAGATTACTGTGACCACACTTCAACCTATCTATACGATACGATACGATCCGAGATTTGTATATTTACGAGCGTTCAAAGCCGACGGAAGGGCCAGCTTAATCTAACGCACAAAAAGTGTAAATATTTGTAAATTACTTCACTGTTTATATTTTAATTTTTGGCCCCAACAGTATTCAAACACTATCTCTTGCAAAGCAATGCGACGTAATCAACTCCGCCATTCATCACCATCCCTCGCTTGCATTATAGCTGAGCGCTAATGAGTCGGATTGTCATAATAATAATAATAATATACACATTTGTATAGCGCCATATGGTCGTAACTTCAGAGGCGCTGGGCCAGGCAGTGTGCTAGTAGGAGTGAGAAGAGGAAGGTAGGAGTGAGAAGACATCGACATCGTATCGTTAGCTAGCTACAGGGCACAAATGGCGATATGCAGAAGACACACATCACACATTGCGCATCCAACACCCTCCGCCTCATCCAGTTTCTCACTTCTGTCGTCATCCACCGGCGGCGCCTCTTTGACAATCGCGTCGACACCTTATCAGCGCCAAGTCGACCGTGCGTTAATCCGCACGGATCAGAGACGGAATAGTGGATCAGGCGGATCGACGTCGACCGATCAGATCGAGCTGCGACGAAGCGTGCGACAGGCGATGATGACGTGATGAGGAATACGACACTGGATAAACGACCGGTTTGACGGATTGGTCGATGAATGACCGACGAGGTACGGGTCTGTATGAACAGTCACAGAGCCTACTGCCGCCAATGGCGCAGCGCGCTTTGAAGTAATGTTGACAGATTCAACAGTACAACCGTTGAGAGTTTAGTAGGCCTATGTAAATTCCAACAGTTTCAGTCTAGTTGGAGCAATCTGCACCGTTCATGCACTTCTTTCAGTGAGTTTTATTCAGTGTTTTTGGCGACCGGCTATCATACCGAAGCTATATATACTCAGTATTAATAGCTGCAGATAGCTGGGAACTTACTTTGTGAGTGGACGCACTCTAAAATGTGCTTCTGCAATGCCAAATCTCAGTTATTTCGGGCATTCAGTGCTTTCTATGGCAAAGTTGGACGTGCTGCATCCGAAGAATACAAGCTAAATGTTTACCCATTATGTTATATGGAACGGAAGCATGCCCGCTGCTCTCACGCGACAGGTGGGTCTTTTGACTTCACTGTAAACCGCTTCTTTATGAAAATCTTTCGGACGGGGTCTCCCGCCGCAGTCAGGGTCGGGACTCAGGGAATGTCAGCAAAATTTTAATTTCTTACCCATAGAGTCGCAGTAAGAAATAAGAACAGCCAATTTTCTGCAAGCCTTTTCTGCGACAAAGATACAATATGCTTGTTGTTCAAACAGCGTGCATGCAGTCACGCAGCTTGATGGTATATTTGGCAAATACAAACCAAACGCCATTCGTAGTGCTAGTCAACTGGCACGCACGTTAGGTTGTAAATATCGAGCTAATTTGTAGCAATTTGTGTACTCTTTGCACCATGTTCCTATGTTTTTGTGTTTGATTTTTTCGTGCGTTTGTCTTTTTTGCTTTTCTATTATTGCTACCAGCTTTCTGGTGAATAAAGGTGAATATATGATGAAGTATTTTTTTATTATCTACTTTTAACGCTACTAAGGCAGCACAGTAAAATACAAAAAGCACACAAAACACATATAAGTCATACGCGATAAAAACTACAAATATGCAGCTAGTAATGCCATAAACGCGTGTGTCGATGCATCTTTTATACTGTCTCTGGTTGAAGTAGGCCTAACACCATATCTACTGCACAGAAACATGTAATCACAAAATACACTAAGGAGACACATCAAAGGTCTAAGTATAATATTCATACTCAATGAAATTTTGCGATAAAAGCTAAAAAGCGACTTACCTCCGTCAATCATGTACGAAAAAGGTGCAGTGTTACAGTCAAACTGTACAGGCTTCACCGATTCACGCCAACAACAGTTAAAAATGTAACAAAAAGCATTATTCCAAATAATATCTAATTCATGAGTTTGCAAAGTGCTCAACAGTGCCTTTAAACCATAAAGCAAGCGTGGTAGACAGTATGATTTAACAAGCCCGTTTTTTACTTTTATTTTTTTCACATACAGACAAAATACTGCCAAGCATTCATAATACTTTCTTTTAGCATCAGTATGACAACTTTTTGTACATCGCCGGCTAGTATGTGTATGCCTAGGTACTTTACTTTACTAGTTCATTCAATCGGTCTACTGTCTAAAAAGAGACGACAATTAACGGGATTATTCCCTTGAAACGTTACAGTCTGTAGTGACTACTGCTTAGTGGCTGGCTGTAGACGGCATTAGCAAATAACCACCTGATAACGACTCCCGTATAGACGATCATTTGCCAAAGATGGATGCTTCATAGGTACGTCAACAAGAAGCTCAGCTATCGCCAAGAGACCCGCGCGACTCTCTATATCAGTTGAAATGGTTGAAATGTTTTCTACTGTTATACAAATAACACAAGCAGATAGCATGTCTGTCTGAGGAGCACTTTCAGCAACTCGGGTCACTTTAATTTGAGCGCAAATATGTAATAATTCTCGTATTGAGCCATCGTTTGTAGGACTTAGGGGTAACGCACAGGGTTCATCTCTGGTTCGATGGAAAGCGCATTATCGACTTCCTATTAGTGATAATTGAACTTTTTGCTAGTTTTCACGCCTGAGGCACTATTAACTTATTAAGCGAAATCTCTCGAAATCGGCGTGTTCTGAAGGGTTGGGTCACTTTAAGCGCAAATTTTAGGTAGACGGGGAAGTCGTCCGCAATCCAGCTATGGGCCGTTAGACAGGGTAATGATGTAGCTACAAGTTTGCCGCTTTCAGTTTCACACAATATAAAACCTTGTAGCAGACTTTTTTCAACAGACGTTGGATTTTACTGGCAAAAACAGCAAAATCACGTTTTATACCACCCTTTGATGGGGGACTTAGGGTAATGTACACGGTTCATCTATGGCTCGTTGGAAAGCGCGTGGTCAACTTCCTATTAGTGATAATTGACCGTTTTCGCCAGCTATCACGGTTGAGGCGCTATGAGCGGATATTGATCGAAATCCATGTGTTCAAAAACAGGGTGGGTCACTTGGAGCGCAAATTTCAGAGGGAATGCGGGGTCGTCCACCGACGACTTTTGGCGTCAGAAAACTAGAGTCCCCCACTCCCTGGGCTATCACGCGTCGGCGTTGTTTGCGTGATTCTACGTTTATCCGTTTTGGCACAGTGCCGGCTTGTGACGGACAGACGATGACGGCTAATACACGCGCTAGCATCGTGTCGCGGCCGCACCGGTAAAAACTGAAGTGCCAGATTAATGTTAAATCATGAGAATAGGACTATTAATGTTAAATTATAATAATGAAACGCATGCATATGCCAGGAAGACTAAGAAGTATTTTAGCACTAATTGCGCATGAGAAAATGAAACTGATATCTCCGTGAAAGACGACAGTCGCTGAATGCTAAGCCAAGAATTTAAGTGAAAAATAATAAATTTTCTGGCAAAAAAGCCAGGCGTAAAAAAGACACGTATCAAATAGAGCCAAGAACTTATGTATTGTTTAGGCTATGTTTGAATTGGACGATGAATGGAAAATCTTTCAAACTGTTAGTGATTAAAGAAATGTTCTTGGCTGAAACCTTTGCGTCCATCTAACCAAAGTGAACAACATGGCTATGACAACAGTTTAGTCAATAGACACAGTTCTGTAATTTCAGCTAAAGGTAGAAAAGGAAGAGCTTTTTGTGGTACTCCTGGACATTCAAAAATATTCCTATAAAACAAAAATCTGTTCCAAAAATCAAACTAACACAAAATATTACATACGTTACCGTTTTACATCACAGCACAGCTATTCAGCTGCTGCATTGCTTAGAAACGCAGCGTTGAACGTAATAAACGCCTTCGTCGAAACTGAACACTGCAACGGAGACGACATGTCCGCGTACTGGTCAGATATCTGACCATTTTGATTATCATCCGTATACTAATTTCCCAGAACTGATAGGTGCAACATGAGATGAGTCAGAAATAGAAAGACCGGGATGAGTTTGACAGATAGAATCATGGTGTTGATTCAGTAGACAATGTGAATCTTATCTAACGGAGTGCTAGGCTCGTCCTCGCTGCGTGCGTGCGTCATATTATAGTCGTCTCAGGGGATACGCTGTCTGTCAGCCTGCACCAGCAGCCAACAGCGGAACCGAAGTTCGAATTTTATCGACCATCGTAAGATGCGCTGCCGTATCACGAAATGGACCGAGAATTGCCGACGATGAGAGCGAAATGACGCTTCGCACGCGCGGCAGAATTAATATTCGACCGCGGGCGACCTAGTCGTTTGACGACGTTATGCGGTCGACGTGCGCGCGAGAGGAGAATATCAAATAGCGGATGACGTCGTCGTTTCAGAGGCAATTACATCCGACCTTCCGCCGTTACCGTGGTAACTGCTGTCACGTGAGCATGTTTTACTGGGATACAGGCTGAGTCGTACCCGGGTCAGTTCGTACCGATTTCAGTCGTACCTCACTCACTCGTCCTGTGTTGGTCAACTTGTAATCAGACTATTGCCTTTGGGCATTTACTTTGGGCAGTTTTCTGCCACAAAGCATTTTCGCTGTACTCTGACTGTATATTTAAAACCTACCTAATTTCCACCTTACACTATATACTACTTACCGAACTGCTGTTAGAGACACATGGACCTGAATCCGTTTCTCTCTTTTTTTCGTTTTTTAGTTTTTCTTTTGTCACTTTTAAATTTTGACCGTAAGTTAGCTGTCTGCTTTCTCTTGACAACTATGATATCAGGTGATTGATTGCTTGTTTATTCCTACTCCATATTGTTGGCAAATAAAATCAGCTGTACATGTCACTTCTTTAATGTAATTTTATTTTCGTTATGATCAGCATTTGTAGGTTGTGGGGCAAGTCATTGTACCTGCGATGGGTAAAACGTTTTAAAACATTTGAACAATCATTTCTTGGCATTTACTGCTTTATCAAAAATTGAGTTTTTCCACTGTTAACAGTTGTGAGATGTTATTTATGTATATACCTCGCATTTATTATGTTTTATTGTTGTGTTTGTAACTTTGTATCGAGTGTGTACGCGTATTTGATTTGTATTCTTCGTCTTTATTTTTATTTTTTAATGCAGCCAGCTTAATCGGCAGTAGAATTTTCTGGTAAACTGCAATGTTCAATAGTTAGTAGCTCTTGTCGGGCTCCTTTGTCGACTAAACGGCCGTCTTTACTCGTCTTACCGTACTCAGGTCGACTCAGCCTTTTACCCTCTGTGGGACGGTAAAATGAGTACCAGCCAAACGGCGGTGATGCTCTGCGGTTGGGAAGGTAACCGCAGGCCTGGCGGAAAGTAATGGCAGCCTACCGCCGGGTGGATAACTTAAGTCACCTGCGGGCTGACTGACTTCCTGTACACCGGGATCATCTCCGGGCCCAACGCTCGGTAACGAATATGGGAAGCCTTTGCCTTTTTAGGGTCGGAACACACAATTCGCGTTGACGGTCCATCGACACGGCTCGTGGACACGAGTTTCCAAACTGTCAACCGTGTTCACGGCCATGTTCACGGGTGTCGAAAGCGTTGGTCGTAAACACGGTCCGTGTTCACACGTAACCGACTTTCGGTGAAGTTCGTTCGTTCATGCTACTGAATGCTGATGACGGTGTGTTGTTGTCGCAGTCTGTATGACCATGTCGAAAGGCATCGTTGCTCTCTTGTCCACCTCCAGTCGTCCGGTCGCCCCGTTCGTCCACCTCGAGACCGGAACCACGTTCAGCATGCCGTACGTAACCACCGGTCCGTCGGTCAACAGTTCGTCGTTCGTCGGTCACGTGACCGTTGACGTGACCGGGGCACCTGCGGCGGCCAACGGCGGCCGTCTATCGCTGCATATGCGACCGTTGATCGACGGCGCCATGTTAGCGGTCATCCGCCAACATCACTGGACGGTCGTCTACTATCTCTACGACTCTGACCACGGTCAGTGGTGTCACCAGCAAATACAACAGCTTCGTTTTTACCCGCGCGACGCTATGCTAGCCGCAGCTAGCGCTGGATTTGCTGTCGCCGGGTGTCCGTGTGTCCGTCACAAGTCAGAGTTCCATACGAAAAAGGCTAAACGTATAAGCACGCAAACAACAACGCACGATAGCCAAGGACTCTTATCAAATCAAATCATATCATATCTATTCGCCATAAATAATCTGGCGATTGCAACCAGTTACCACCCACTGTGTGTCAGTCCACGACAATAATTCGATACACTGAATATTTATTACGAAGCCGTGACCTTTTTAGCCGCGTGAGTTCGACGGATGTATGGACGGATCGCACTTTGCAATAGCGTCGCGCGGTAAAAATGGCACCATGTCGGCATAGGCGTCAACTGGGGTGGATGAGGGGGATACGTCACCCCAATTTATTGCCTGGAAATTGTACATTACTGGGAAATCTGTGCAGTGTTTAACTGCTGTTTTCTTCTGTGTGTGTGAGATTTACGCAAACTAGAAGAAGCCAGCACTCACAAGAGCGCCACGACCCAAGTCGATAATGTTTTTTTGCCACTGGCTAAAACCCTACGCTCAGAAAAACCGGCGGTCGGCAGCAGCTCGGCGGCGGGGCAAACCCAGCGTAGCTGACGTAAGCAGCAAGCGTCGATATAATGCCTCCGTCTGAAGACCGACACATACTTTTTGTGCCTCGTGACCTTGACCTCTGACCTGTTGGGGACCTTTTGGTGACCTCAGAAATAAATGGGTTTTCAGTATTCATGGTGGAGCATTTCTGTGTCAAGTTTGGTGATCCTAGCTGCATCGGATTTTGAGATATCGTGCCGAAAAGAACAGACAGACAGACAAACAAACAAACACATAAACATAAACACCGCTGAAAACACTATCCACGTGACTACCGTCGGTGTGTCTAGTGACTGTTTTCAACGCTTAATAATGCATAACAACGCTTGGCGGCCGGGCTGCCCAGAAACGTCTGGATGGGTTCACAGGAAATGTCTCCCAATGTTATTGACGTCTTAACACCACTGCAGGTCGGCATGATATACGAGCGCCTGCAGTTTTCTGGTACGCGTACAGGTTTTCGATTTGTGTCGTTGCTTTAGTCCACCTGTCCGTCTGTCCGTCCGTCCGTGTCCTTGTAAAGCTATGATCAATATGACCCTGTCGTCGTGCGTCTTCGAGCCGACGAGACTGCTCCATAGTGCCGCCGTGTATCGTATATTAATTATTCGTCGACGAGCGTGAAACCGCCGTCGACTCGGCGAGGAGACTGTGAGCTCGCCGGTTGGTCTCGTCGGGGAGTCGTCGTCGGCGTTTGCCGGGCAAATCACGTCGTCCGCGTTGTACGTCGATATAATCGACTTTGGTACGCGAGGTCGCCGCGCGGCGGCGCCACGGCGCCCGGCAGCATCGTATCACTCAATCAGCGCCGCATACACTAGCTGCTGTGATGCACCGCACGACTGTCAATTACCGCCAGTCAGATTGCTTTTCACGGCACTCGCTGAAGTCATCTGCTGATTTTTAACGCATCGCTTTGCGTTAATTTTGCCAAAAAAACGAAGCCACGTGCGTCTGCCCTGGAACGATTATTGTCGCTGTCATTTTAAATGCTTTACACTACTGTAGCAACCTCAATGTAAAAAACACAATTGTTTTGCAATTATAAGCTGTTTTAGTGTGCGCGTAAAACTGAAAGGTAGCCAGCTGAATCTCCTTCGCTGCGGTATTATTATTATTATTATTATTATTATTATACCCATGTAGTATTGATCCCTGGGGTTATAAACAAAAGGCTAAAAACAAATATCAATGGCAGCTATAGGTCCTGATCTTCGTCAGTGGTGCAGAAGGACAGCCAGTCCCCGCTACGTGGTGCAACGCCGCCAAAAATCTGGCTTTCTGGCAAGCGTCAGAAACTGCTGACTCCACGATTATTTTTTTTATACCACAGGTAGTAAAGATCCCCGGGGTTAAAATCTAGAAGCTAAAAACAAATATCACTGGTGGCTAGAGGTCCGGGTCTTCTTCGGTGGTGCAGAAAGAATCCAAAATGAGGACAGAGTTGAAGCGCTGGACAATAACCGAAAGTCGCTGAAACAGAAACGAGGTCTCGCGAGAATCTCCTGAGACAGAGCTCAACCGACGGCCAACCTTATTATTATTATTATTATTACAGGCATCGCAGCGATATCAAGCTATAGCAGCCTATATTGCTACACACGCAGTAGCCTAGTTGGTCTGTCTGTCTGTCTGTCCGTCGGTCTGTCAGTGTGTCTGTTGGTCACGTTCGTGAACCCTACGAAAACGGCTAAACCGATCGAGATGCCGTTTGGGGACTGATTCGGGCGGGCGTGGGCCCAAGGAACTGTGTATTAGATGTGGTCGAAATCACCTACAGGAAGGGGCAATTTGGGGGCTTGTCTGACCCAGTGAAAAGCATTGGGAATCAATGCTGCGGCGCTTTACACAGTAAAATAACCATAACGGCGACAGCGGGACTGCGCCAGCCGGCTGCAATGCTCCAGACTAGTCGACATGACCTACGATCGGCCTTAGGTCAAAATTCCTTGACCACTTGTTCTGTCGTTAGATAAACAGCAGAACCTGCCCATGTCCACATGCGCCATGTGCACTGGAACGTGATGCGCCTCAGGGGCCGGTTTCAAAGCTCAATTCTGGGCGCGTCCGCCTTCTACCAAAGAATTATTACTGGTCCGCCTACACATAGTGTATGGGGCCAGTATTGTTTGCTCGTTGGTGTCCGTCGTCGTCGTCTGTCGTCTGTAACACTTTACGGCCGCGCAACGTAACTCACCAGAAGGCAGCACGCGACGACGGGCCAGTAGTGTTACGTCCCGTTAGGGCGACACCTTGTTTCAAATAATTCATACGCACATGACGAACAGGAAGATAATCCCGGGCAGGAAAAGAGGGTTCGACGGTGTCCTCTATAATCTGTGAACGCTGTTGACACTTTGAGTAGCAGCGTTAATGTTGTTAGCCGCGCCGGAGCGACTGAAGCAGAAAGGCGTGGCTGGTCACTGGCTGGTGCAGCACACAGCACCAGTCAGGGCTAAGCCAGACAGTAGACCACGTCTAGAGGGGGCGCACTACAAACACCCGACAAGCTTCTCACTTCCTACATATCCCTCCTCCGCCCTACACGTCATGCATACACTAGCACACACCTACCAATTCTCCTCCTCTCCCTGGCTAGCGCACTGGACCACTACGAGGTCTCAGCGCTGAGTAGTAAGGTCCAGAGTAGGCTGGACCTCTGCCTGCAGTAACGAACGAACGAACGAGTTAGACAGCGCCGACTAGTCTGGCGTAGAATATCTAACAGCGTTGCTTGCAATAATTGACGAACAGATGGTGGCGTGATCTCTAAAGCTCTCACGGTGAGCCGTAAAGTATATCCTCGTGTCGACGTCTTGTTTCAGAGTCTAATGTAGTGTGCCTAGACTGCATGAGACTGGATGTTTGAGACTCCACACGGAAGAACAGCGCAGACGCCGCGCGAGCTCGGATTTCCGCTTGTAACGCACGCCGTGTCTTGATTGAATTTTGATTGATTGTCGGAGTTAATATCGTTTGCCGTTGCCTGACGAGTCGTAACAGAGTGAGACGACACGTCTTTGTCTAGGCGAGATGATCGACGACCACACACGATGCTGCCCTGTTGCTATACATAGGCCTACAGCCAGCCTTGGTGGCCGGTCGATCCCGTCTTACTTACTTGCTATCGCGACCTGCACTCGAACACCGAAGACCGTTTTGTTGCTTCGTGCGATCTTTAGCCGCTGGCACTTGGCAGTTTTAATATCCTGGGGCCCGATTTACAAAAAATCTTAGGCAAAATCCTAAGTTTAGCATAAGTTTTTCCTAAGTTTATCTTAAGCTTATCCTAAGTTACAAAGTTAAGATCTTCATAGATTTTTACATGTAATTTACTAAAGCAATCTTAAGACTTACTAAGTTCTTCCTATATATATATATA
>Ga0209780_1003958_pt1 | contig 11270 bp, 6 predicted proteins | sample WorMetexBAHAMAS2_FD_187384 | JGI IMG/M metagenome (GOLD analysis project Ga0209780, IMG submission 187384) | Marine gutless worms symbiont microbial communities from Max Planck institute for Marine Microbiology, Germany - Inanidrilus exumae... | ecosystem: Host-associated > Annelida > Digestive...
GTGGTAGGAAGTTATCTTTTGATATTACTTCAGTTAAGCAGGCATTTTTTGCTGCATGTAACTCTGTTTATGAACATGCTAAAAATCTTGATGAACTGGTACATTTATCACTGCAAGAGAGTTATTGTTTGCCTCTTTTAACTTATGCTGTCGCAGCTCTCAACCTCTCTGTTAAGCAAGAGAAAGAGCTGAATGCATGTTGGAATTCTGTCTACAGAAAAATTTTTGGTTTTCACAAATGGGAGTCAGTTAAATGTTGTATACATGGTCTTAATCGTCTAGATTTATGTAGTATTATCAGGTTGCGCAGAGTTGGCTTTTATAGAAACATTATGTCATCGAACTGTTCTGTATTGCGCTGTACATTCTGGTCATTTTTTATCGATTCTTCTGGTGCTGATGTTTTTACGGTATATAGGAGGCGCTGTGATGTAGTGTCTGATGTATGGAACGATTTTAGACTTAGTGTTAGTTATTGTAGGCCTATCACTTTTTAGTTCAGTGTAGCTTAGCTTTTGTTTGTTCTACTCTGTATTCTTGTATTCATTGGCTCTGCCTACGGGCGAAATAAACTGCACATGACGAAGATGAGGTGGAAACTGACTGTGCATACATATACATGTTTTAGAAGCTAACTAGTAGCCATGTGATATAATTTGCGGGGGAAATCATCGAAGTCAGCTATAGTTTGTTGATACTGTTGAAGATTGTATATGAGTGCAATTTTTTGACACGGTGGATGTTGCGAGGTATAAAGCACGCAACTGGCGAAGACTTATCAGTACAAAGTAGTACACTGTGTCATCACTAAATATTGTTTCGAGGAGCGAATGTGACGAAGAATAAGCCAATCACTACTATTATTCACAAGTCCGCCTGGAATTGCTTCATCGACCGCTATTGCTCCCGCTGTAGCGCCGTGTGATTTACGTTCCCAATAGCTAACATTACGCACAAATGTCACTGCAGCCGATAATGTTATATTCCAGTTTACAATACTGGATGCGTGCGTTAATTAGACATCGAAAGCAAGTCAACGGGCCTACCTCTGACAGTTGACTAAACTGACTAGATCCATTTGTAAACCGCCTTCTAAACGAACGTTCTCAAAGGCGCCTCTGACGAGTAGGCCCGTGAAAACAGTATAACGTCGTCAGTTCTCGAGTGAATTATTGTTCACGACTAATGTCATGAGTATATACGCAAGTGTTTTCACATTGACAGAACTTAAATAGTTACAATTTAAAATACAAACAACATGGCAGTAAATCAATACGAATTACGGGGGAATTATGGAATTAGCAGTTTGCGACGAACAGTAAGATTATAGCTCTGAGTAAGCTCTACAGGACCGCGAAACGTTGTCGTAGTCATTATGACTTTTGTAACGCTTATAAGAATGTCCAGTTGAGTTTTTCCGCATACATTAATTTCGCTGCATATTGCCTTTGCTTTGACACTGTTGGTTTGGCGTCAGAAAGAGTATCTGGCCTGTAACAATTAAGTGAAGGTGCTGGCGTGCTAATCTGTCGGCACCGAGGTGCAATTGAATTGCATGTGGTCCAGCTCATGCCACCGCCACTCCACCATATCTTGCTTCATCAAAATCCAGATTGCTTTCGTACCTTTCTGGTGCCGGCTTTACCCATTGCAGGTCATCTTGCATGGAAAACAGACCGTCAAACCAGTGTTCTTGTTAATTTTGTTGCATATCTACGGCTGATGGTGAATAAAGTTGATAAAAATGTTTACATCCTCTTTAAAGTCTTTAAAGAACATTATAGCGATAAAGTCGTTATGATGATATCGGTGTACCAGCTTGAGCGGTAGTATTGTTCTGTCGTTTTGTCTGTTAGTTAAAGGCTGTCAACTGCGGTGGATCGTTCAGGAAGTGTCGAATGAGTCAATTATAGTTATGTTCACGATAGTGATGAACTAATTGTGAACGAAAATATCACAGATTGTGCTGATGCTGGTTGTGGTGTTGTTGCTATAGAGACGAGAAGACCGGAGTGCCACAGGACGTCGAGACGAGCATCAACTGATAAGTTTGACGTCGTCGATTCACTGATTCCGCCGCCGATAAGAGAAGCGGCTTGGTGCCGGTGAATGGTGATATCGCGACCGCGCCGATATGACGCCCCGACACTGGGCCGGAACTCTGCGGTCGGCAGCGATCAACCGACGCCGTTCCAACAGTACGCGCGCCCAACGTCCGCACCCGTTCAATGATCGCCCTTCGACCTCGGACAACGGCACGTTCGCACGCTACAGGACACGGGTGAGGTTTCCAGCTGACCTTCTGACGTGGCGGAATGCAGGTCAAGGTCGGAGGGACGTCGATAGCGACGAAAGGTCGCCTCTGGTTACGGTGGCCGGTATAGCGGCACTGTTCTTCTGTTGTACGATTGCCGGCACGGTGGCTCTGGGCGTGTTCTGTCGCAAGCGAAACACGGTCTTTCCGCTGGAGATAAAGAGTGATGCGGAAGATGACGAGGATGCGGCAGACGAATGCAATGACGCTGAGACGGTCCCGTCGACTTCAAAGAACTCCCATTACCATCATCATCATCACCATCATCGGTCGAGACAGGAAGACTCGGTTTCGGTAAACATGTACATGCCGACACCTGAATCGCCGCAACCATCTGCATCCCACGAAGCGGACACGGTCGCACAGCTGTTTCACCCAAACGACCACCACTTCCGGTTCACTGACAGTCCATTTCCGGTCGCGTCGGCGCATGCGCATTATGACGCCGCTTGCTGCCATGAGGCGGTGGCCGTGCAGCCGGAAGACTTGAACGAGGCGAATTTCAGAGTGCAACAATCAGAAGTAAGTAGCGATCAGTTCGGCACGGCATCTCGGATTAACTACGATGTCGACGCTGCTCCTGCTCCTGCTGCTGATATGTCGTCTCCATCACCATTGTCGTCATTTTTCACGTTCTCTTCACTGATATCGACTCTTCACAAACGTCGCGTGTTGAGGTCGCTGGGTCACGTGCTGAACTCGCGGTGGATTCGTCGACGAGTACCAGCTGCCGCTACTGGCGACCAATCAGCGCCCAGCAACGCCGCTCATGATCACGTCGACATGACGTCGTTGCTTCCCGCGCTTTAGTTGCCAAGGCGATGCTGGGTGTGTAGCCTATATTATGCAACACAATGCGTATTAGGCCTATATTCTGTAACTGGCAAACTAACTTTAGCAGCGAACGCTCAATTACTAGCAGCGGTCTTGTACATACGTTAGCGATATAATAACGTCGACGTAATCTTGTCCACTACGTAATTATTCGCCTTGTTTGGCGAATAAATGTGTTCATTATTCTGTATTTCTGCTCACTTTCACGCGAGAATTATTTTTTCAGCTCTTAAACGACAAGAGCAAGGCACTTTTAGTTTCACGTTTAGATTTCAAACTGTGCATTTTCAAATATGCATATGATATACATTTCACTAGTTTCGCACGCTAAAATAAAATACCGTTAGAAAATTATTACTAATTCTTTTGTTTTTAATCGTTGCTTTTTAGCGACCGCGTATACCCGCCAACGGCGTATACCGATCTTTTCTTGCGATAACTTCTCGAGTTGCAAATCGCCATAAATTTTACGCAAACTAAGGTCGTTACAACTAGTTTTATAAGCTACGTCACATCAAAAACTGTCGCTCTTAGTAACAACTGGCCTTCTGGGCGTAAATAGGCATTATTGTGTCCTCTGAATTCACTGTATTCGACCCGGTCGCTCATCTGAGCACTTTCTGAGCTCTTGTAACTTATTAGTCCGGTGTAGTCTATAATTGTAACAACTCCTTTTTTCGTACAAAGTTTACTGTCTGTATAATAAGCTAACATTAAGCCTATCGACTATTGTACGTCGTTTCATTGTAGTAGCTACGCACACGGTATATGCCAGATAAATAAAGGATTTAAAGAATGTTCAGTAGGTTAGTACGCATGAACAATAACGATACGTGTGGTTGAAATGACGATACGAGATGAAAAATGTCCCATTGACACAATGCAGTTACAGCACAACTGATATCGTTCAAACTACCGGTTACGCCTGAATAGTCCGCGCGTACACCTTTGTTATATCTTTTTAGTGTTTTCTTCCCTGATCATTGGCACTGTTTAGGCCAGTTCTGTACGCAGGCTTTTCAAGAGAGAATTCTTCAGCGGGACTTTCTGGTCGGATGTAGTTCCTGGCGTCAAAAAATGTACAACGACCGATGTACGACCGGTGTTTACGATCAACAGTTATAGTTGCTCACGCCGACCGCAGTCGCGACGCAGGGTTTTTACTTTTTGCCTCCACTTATCTGTGTTTGTTTTTTTCCCGCATGATATCTCAAAAAACGACGTAGCTAGGACCACCAAACATGACACAGAAATGTTCCACGATGAGTCGGAGAAACCAGTTTATTTTGGGATCAAAATGTCAAAAAAGATCAAGGTCACGGGTAACAAAACATTGGCGGCGTGAGTCTTTGCACTCTTGTGAGTGCTGGCTTTTTCTGTGGTTGAATTTGCGCTGATATAGTGCAGTATAAACTGATACAGTAGTCAGTGTCTAGCACCTGCGACAGAGGCCTGCGGTTCAGACCCAGAACTGGGTTTCAGCAAGTACGGGTTTAGCGACACGGAGTGACGGAGATAATCTACGATAAGCATCGTTATCAGCATCAACATCAGCAGCAGCAACCGAACAGCGGTATGTATAAGGAACTGGCTGATAGCACGTCGTGTTAGTACGACAGACGGGCGAATGACAGCCGCAAAATCCATCTCGTGTTTCACGTCGATAAGGCTCATGTCTTTCACGTCCGTGACGTACGGTCGTACAGTTATGAAGGTGGCGATGGGAAGCGGGCAGTTTGTAGCGCGTGAGCCGGCCCAGCACGGCCGGGGCCGAGTGGACGGTTAGCCACGACAGAGACGCGCCCTTGACGGCCGAACTACAGTCGACGGTCCTCTCTGATCCGCTGTCTCGTTCCAGATCAGTCCGCAAGCTGTCCAGATCCAGCGCGTACTCGTAGACGCAGCACGTTGAACAGTCGGTCAGCGTGGATCCACTGCCGTCGACGAACATTTCCGTGTACGGCGGCAGCGGGGGGCGGGGCCTCGAATCCACGTGACACGACGACGTAGTGCAACTGCCAATCATCGGATAGAGAGACGTGCTGGTCGAGCAGTGACGACACACGTCGCAGTCGCAATGGTACGGTGCCGCAGTCGTCGTAGCGGCATGACCGTACGCGTACGTAAACGAAGGCATCGCGGCTGGCACGTCATGATGTCGACTCTGACGTAAAGACTCGGCCGCCGATCCACGATAGACGCGCCTATCATCTCTGTTATCACGTGGAGCTGTGACGTCATCCGCAGTGGTCCAAACGCCAGCGTGCTTATCATCCATGCTCTTTATCACTGCCGCCGTAACACCACTATCTGTTAGCATCATTATTATCATCATCATACAAATATTTCTACTGCGCCTAGTAGGCCTACAAAGTGAACACGTGCATTCCGAAGGTCAACAGAAAAGAGGGACAACTCTTTAAGTGAAAACAAAACTTGGCTATAACGCGTTTTACAAGCAAGTGATCAAAGAATTTTGACGAAAGGCCGCATCGCAGGGAGGCTGATGACATTGACTAGTCTGCAACATTGCATGCGGCTGCCACAGTATCGCTGTCGCCGTTATTGATTTTTTTGCTGCGCAAAGCGCCGTAGCACTGACTTCTAATGCTTTTCAATGCACCGGACAATCCCCCAAAATTGTCCGTTCCAGTGATGGATCTCGACTTCCATCTAATATATGGTTCCTGGCCCAGCCGAGTCTACCCATCAAACGGCATCTCGATCGTTTCAGTCGCATTTGCAGGGCTCACGAACGCGACAAACAGACACAGACCACGCTACTTCGTCGGTAGCATAGGCGCACATCTTATACACTGAGTGCAGACGAAGCGGCCTGAAAAGCAATTTACCAACGTTTGGAGTGAACGCGTTTTAGCAGTATTCTGAATTCTACAGCATCACACACTTCAACAGAGGCGCCACATCCTCTCCCTCCCTCCTCACTCCCGCTCCTGTGGAGAAGCTGCCTCGTCGAAAATCAACTCTAAGCTCCACTAGTGGAGGTGTGGACAAAGCCTCAACTGAAATTCCTGACTAATCCGAGTGTATTTTCAGTTTCACTATAACCGGTATGTAAGCCCTTCATCACGGCGCAGCTTTAAAACGCGTTTCTATTTTGACAGCAAACGTGGAACGACCGTTCTGCATTGTCAGTTTAAGTTCGTTCAGGACTTTTCCGTTAGCATGCCGATACAATACGATTCGATTTATTTACGTGCGCTCAAAAGCTTAAGAACAGCCAGCTTAATCTAGCGCGTTACCACAAAAACTCATAAGGGGACGAGATAGCGAACGTGAACTTTTTTACGACGATATCGCACTTACTTCAAAATACCAAAAAAGAGAACCTGCTTCGTTTAACAAATTATACGATAGCTAGGCAAGTACTATGCATTAAGTCTTAAATTTATGAATCTGCTACATAATTTCCACCTTCCACTTATAGAATATTTATACCGCGGTGGCGTCGCGCGGTCCCTTTGCAGACATTTACTATTAGACTTAGTAATCGAAAATTGCCAATAGTTATGGCTTTGTCAACCACTTTTACGCAATGCGCCCCGGGAACTACCAAATTCGGTAAAATAACGCAAAATAAGGGCCATTTCGCCGTTCAAGGTCATTCAAGGTCACCGATTTTGGTACCAATCGAGAGCTCATATACGACGTCCCATGAGTGATTAATACTAACTTACCTGCTGTCTTGCACCGTTTGCGAGATATAGCCTTCTAAATGTCAAAAATCGCAATATTTGGCTATTCCTCTTGCGTTTAAGCCCCCCGACGGAGAGGTTCCCCTGGGACGATCTCCGTGAAATTTTCAGTGAATGTCAAAGGATGGCCAAGGTACCAAACGGCGAAAAAATTGCCCAAAATTTCAACCGGCTAAGTAGGGTGCACGAACGTTAAAGACGACAGACAGACGACAGACAGACGGACGGGCGATAGCATATAGCGAACGTGAGCGTGAGTTCACGCTCGCTAAAACGGATATAATAAGGGAAACAAGAAACAAAACGGGGTTGATGGGAAGAAACGGTCCGGGCAATAGTCTCTGGAGACAGTCCGGAGAGATAGGTAGAGTTAGGTTGGAGTAAACTGAAAAGTAAGATTTCGCATAGACAACAAAATCGTGTGTACGCTTGATACTGAGCCTTAAGTCACCGAGCGTTAAACCCAATAAAGCTATAGCACGCGACAAACTTGGTCCAGGTAATTGGCTCAGGTAACAGCCGATGCCTTTTAATATGCCAACAGTCCTTGTTTTTTAATTGTAACAAGGCCTACCGTTACACAGAACTCGCCGTTTCTTCCCTAGCGGTGGCGGTGCTGTGGCCAGCATTAGTTGTGCATACCCCGGGAGAATGGCCAGGCAGAGTTAGCTTGGGTTGCTTGTTCAAAAACGAGAAACTTAGCTATCGCATAGGGACCGCGCGATTCGCTATGTTAGTAAATTCGTGCTGTTTCACGAGCTATAGGAGTTTTAAAGGTTTCAAACAGCAAAGGTGATCTTCAAGGTTATTCAAGAGCACTGGCAATGGTGCCATTCGATAGGCAACATACGATTTCATGTTAAACTTTCATTGTAACCATGTCTTTATCTTGCACCGTTTTAGAGATATGACAAGATATTGGTCGAAAATCGCTGATTTGAAACTACCCCACCTCTATTTTCCGCCCTCGTAGGAGGGGGGGGGGTAACCCGACAGGAATTTTCGCCGAGATTTTTGCACCAAAATACAAGAGTACTGGGCTATCGTGTGGCTTTGTTTGTATGATCATTCGTTTAGCCGTTTTGATACAGTGCCGACTTCTGACAGACTGACAGACAGACGGACAGACACACAACGACAGCATATACCGCGCTAAAATAGCATCGCGCGGTAAGAAGCATATCAGTAATAAGAATCCTGATGGGTAGAATTTTCTAATGAGTACTATACCAATAAAAGAGGTTTCAGCAATCATAAATGAAAGAACTAAAACAACAATTACGAACTCCATTGTTACCCTTAGAATACTATTTTTAGTGAGTATAAAAATAAAATTCCATAACACTAAACTACCTGTACTTAATAAAGACCCTTATTATTCGTTGCATCAATATCTACCCAATCTAGTGTATGCGTCTGTGGAATGACACATCTCAATACTAATCGGGTTCGACGTAGAGTAAGTTCGATGATGTACACAACGCCGTTACCATTAGGCAAAACCGCTAAGCATGGGTACACACTGGCCGTGTTCAGTCCGTATTAACTGATCGTCTACACGGGTGTCATTTTGGACGTCCGTGAACTCGGTCGGTGGACACACGTGCCCAAAACTACATCCGTGTCCACGGGCGCCGGTTCACGCTACCCATGAAGACGGGCCATGAATGCGAGTGACCAAAATGACACGGGGCGTGTCGACGGCCAGTCCGTTAGTTAGGAGTTAATCGTCGCCTTTCAGTACAAATATGGTTATATCACAGACAAAAGGTCAGGAGTGGAGAGCCATCCCTACCCAGTGAAGGAAGGCCAGTGATATAATTATTAACCTCAACCCTGGTCGCCTTTTTGTTCAGCAGCCATCCAAAAAGCGAAAGGGATCGAGAGGCTCATTTAAATTATTATGATAGTGTCTACAACAGGGGAAGACAACTATTACATCGCTATACTAAACTAAACCAAATACAACAAAACACCAAAATGAATCTTAACTAAGCAATACATATAACACAAAATTAACAAAACAAACTAAACCCAGGTTCGATCTCCGGCCTGGAAAAACGGAGCGGTGACTATTCTGTTAGAAAGGGAACAGATGGACAAAAGAAGAAAATAGGTAAAGTGAATGAGAAAAGGAAAAAAAAGAAAAAGTAAACGGAGCAAAAGATGAAGTGAGACGGCCAGTCGACACGGCTCGTCAACATTAGTCGCGTATACCGACCCTTACCACGGTACCAGTGACGTTTTGCACAGGCGTTATTTTCTGGCGACTATAACTGAAAGACTCTTACATTCACATGCACGTGTAATATATACCGTTGTCGTGCAGTGAAGTAGGCTGTTCAGCGTGTCGCTGGTCGTCGTCATTCCGTGTTGAGGGTAGTGACGCCCAGGCCACACGACCTCTCCGTGTAGACCTAGCCGCGTCGGTCAGCCCAGTGTCACGCTGTTTCACGTAGGTACCAGGACGGCACTGCCAGTACGCCGTACTGACATGGCACTGCGATTCCCTCCTCTCTGCAGCCACTCCGTCAATCGCTTCCAGCTCCGTGACGTCATCAACCACTCGCTCTGTTGCTGTCCCACTCGCTAGTGAGACGTCGTCTATTACGTTCATGAACATACAACAACGGCCCATCACTATAATACTACTTATGCTATCTATCTATTAATTTGCTAACTGCCGTAACGCTGCATAGGCGGAACTTCTGACGGAGGCTTAGCTCCTCCGAGGCTCCGATAGGTCTATAGGGTCACGTAATGTGTTGCAGTGGGCAGTAGGCTTGCAGCAAGAGCAGCAGCGTACTACGTGCTGCACGTAGAAATCACAGCATAATATGCCCAGTTAGCTAGCGCCAATTGAGTGTATGTGTCTGTTTAAAACGAAAACTCTCTATCGGTGGTGAAAGGGAAGGAGAGCGCGTTAGCGCGACACCTTGCAGCGAGCGGTCTAGTAAATGGGTAAGCTGAATTAACTCATTTTGCCCAGAGTTCCAAAATGGGGACGGTAACTAAGGGATTCGATGCCAGCTAGGCTGATTAACCGAACCGACCATTTGTAGTTTTGACTCTCGGGCACTCTGGCGCGGCTTAATCCTAAGCGCCAGAGTGCCCGAAAGTCGAAAACAAAAAAGTCTCCGCCGCCGCTGACAGACCCGCACGACGCTGTGCTCACGCCCACCGTGTTGTATACAGATGTAGATGGTGGATATGATAAACTGTTGACCGACGAGCGTCACACTGACCGTCCAAGCTAAGTTCACAGCACGTAAGACAATCGACCTGACAACTCTATATGCAGCCGTTCCAGAGATATGGCTGCTGCCCACCAAAATTTAAATGGCTCACGTGAGTTAACCACGCCCCTTTCCGAGATGGTTTGCCATCCGTGAGCTAGCATTTGCTACCGTCGACCTATCTACCAAATTTAAAGTCTCTATATCCACTCGCTACAAAGATTTCAGAAGCGATGTCGAAAATGAGGTGGTTTGGGGTAGGTAGGGGTCGTTTAAAGTTACTGGAAATAGCGCCATTTGATAGAGCGCATGTGAGTTCCTATTAGCGTTCCATAGTAACTATGTCCATATCTTGAACCGTTTCTGAGATATAGCTAGATATTGGTCAAAAATTGCCAATTTGAACGTACCCCACCTCTATTTGGCGCCCCCGTTGTGAGTGACCCTGTTCGAATTTCGCCTAAATTTTTGGCGTCAGAAAACTAGAGTCCCTGGGCTATGGTACGGTGCTGTTTTCCTGATCCTGTGTTCAGCTGGTTTGGTAAAGTGCCGGCTTGTGACTGACTGACAGACGGACGGACGGACTGACGGACACATGAGGACAACATAAACCGTGTTAGCATGGCGTCGCGCGGTAAGACGCGTTGTATGTTGTTTGCTGTTAACGTGCCTTGCCTTCAATGTCGAGACATACAGGCCGACATATAGCGCGTCCCGCGGACCCTCTGCGATAGCTGAGCTTCTTGTACCAAACCAGATGGCAACACGCGTCAGTTTAGCAGCTTAACGGTCGACCTCGTGTCAGTACTGTTGTAGTCAAATGAATTGAAGTACGACGATTTTGAGGTTGCTGTCTATTTTCTTCCAAACGAAAACCTTTGTGGACAACTTTTTCTGTCGCCCAGAACACTTGAAGGACCTCATAGAAATGACCGAAGCAGGGCCAGAATTAGACGTTTTTTATAGACTGTTCGGCCGAATAGGGCCCCACAATATTAGGGGCCGCACATTCCCACAATATTTTGCAGAACACCCATAGAAGGGCATCGCAAGATAGCGGAAAGTGAAAGATGATGGAAGTAAGGGGTACGGGACTACGGGACTGGGTCCCGGCCCCACATTTTTATCGAACGCGCCCACATTTGGTAAATCCGGCTCTGTATATATATA
>Ga0209780_1003959_pt1 | contig 11266 bp, 5 predicted proteins | sample WorMetexBAHAMAS2_FD_187384 | JGI IMG/M metagenome (GOLD analysis project Ga0209780, IMG submission 187384) | Marine gutless worms symbiont microbial communities from Max Planck institute for Marine Microbiology, Germany - Inanidrilus exumae... | ecosystem: Host-associated > Annelida > Digestive...
CGAAATCCGTTCAGGGGTTTCGGAGCCCCGGGGGGGGTCAAAATTTGGCCTTTCCCATTACTTTGGCTAGTCGCTTTTACAACAGCTTGTACTACCGTACAAGCCGTGATACAATATTCGTTTATTAAACAGAATTGGCAAAAAGCAATTGGCAGACAGAAAGACGATATAGGCCTAATCTAGTATACAAAAATTACACGAAAAAGTGATGGGTTAAGCAAGCAGACGTGCACATCATTGAAGATACCCTATTAATTCCAATTCAGCACATAACCGGTAGAGGATAAGTCGACAGTGGCATCTGTGCCGAAAACCAGTTTAATCGTTTCGACAGAACTCGGGCTTGTGACAGGATCATAGCATATAGGTCTACGTGCATCACTAGCATTGCGTCGCACAGGTAAAAAAAGCAATCATCTAAGCTGTGCAGCACTAATTTTTACACAATCAGAAAAACAACAACGAAAAACAAAAAACGTGGCAAATAAAAGATTTTCGGTCACATTAGGACACAAGACCAAAAGCTTAGTATTTTTCACAGCCATAAATGTGTGTAGGATACATCTGCCTACGACAAACCAAACTGTTCAAGAATTCTGACGAAAGGCTGCAGCGTAGGGGAAGATTTTTTCACGGGGAAGACAATGTAATCTAAGTTAACACCGACTAGTCTGGAGCCGTCCGCATTCCCACTGTTGCAGTTAATGATTTTTTTCTGCCTAAACTAATGCATCACTGACTTCCAATTCTTCTCAATGGGGGGGGGGACAACCCGTAAAATTGCCCCTTCCCGTGGGGTCTAGACTCCTTATCTAAAGCATATGGTTCTTTGGGTCCACCCAAGTCTACCCTCCAATCGGCAAATCAACTGGTTCAGCCGTTTTTGCAGGGCTCACGAACGTGACCAACAGACGCACAGATCACGCTGCTCTGTATGTAGCAACAGGCCGCATCGTACGCACTGAGTGTATATGCGATGCGGCCTAAAAACTGTAACCTAGAGACAAATCTACGTGCAAAGCACAAAGCATCATGGCAGACTAAATATAATCTGAAATTAAGACAAAGTAAAGAATGTAAAATATATTTCTTGAGTAACCAATTTATGTGCAAATTCTACTCAAGCAAGCTTGATTCTTCATGTGAACCAGGGTCAGCTCTTCAGTCTCAAGTCCTAGTCCTCCCACTGTTCCGGCATAGAACCTGTGGGGATTGGTGGGATGGAGTTTCTATGCGGTGGATGTCCTTTCTGCCATTAGTGTCAATGCACTAAAGGAACACTTCTATATCTATATATAAAGTTGCCGCGTCTGTATGTCTTCTGAATTTCTCAAAAACGTGCGTTTCCCAGAAACTTTCATGGTTCATAGGGGTCATAGGTAGACGTGAACGGATAAAAAGCATCCAGAAAATTTCGACCCTTAATGTGTAAAAATTGGGAAAAACTGCAAAATGGCCGATTTCGAGAAAGTCCCCACAGGCCACGAGCGCTGGCCTGCGGTCCGAGTTGAAGCGCACGCTTGCGCGCTGGCCTAAGGTCCGAATTCGGCACGGGCCAATCACGCGCTGGCCTGTAGCCTTCGATGGGGGACCGTATCAAACGCTTTTGTGCTTCTGAGTCCACTTTTGTGGTCCGACTTCCCGGCCGGCCTTTGGCTCGGTAAACACTAGTCAGTTACTAAAACTAGTTTTTCCACCTCATATTAATCTTCCATTAACATTAACGGGAGATTACCTCTCATCAATTAATGGGAGTTAATCGGGTATCTCCAATAATCAGAGTACTTACCTTGTTCCAAACTCTTAACTTAATTCTTCTGCTTTTTTGCCACGGTACGTCGACCGTCGCAAGTGTTGTCAACAAAGTTCGACCATGGATTTTATTAGGCTGCATCGCGTGTATTGCATAGATGTGGCTTACACCAACAGCTGCTACACGTAGCAGTCTGTGTGTTGCTCACACAGACTCAAGTGGGTCCAAGGAACCATGTAGGGGGAGGGGTCAAGATTGGACGAATACGTTCGCAGCCACTAGGGTAGACAAGTCGGCGATGTGGCCTTTTGCCAAATTACTTTGGATACTTGTATATAAAACTACACCTTCCGCCTATCTTCCATTAATGTTAGTGGGAGATTAACTCCAATTAATTAATGGGAGTTGATCTCCCACTAACGTTAACGGAAGATTAATCTGTGGTGGAAAAACGGGCGCTAAACTTAACCACTGGTTTGGCCACATCAATTTTACATCCACAACCAGACTCCGAATGGATGGGGCGTTGCTACTTTGACGCCGGCTCTCCAACACCATTGCCAATCAAGTTACTGCACACTGTTTCACATTATATTCCATCTTCTTTTGATATCTGCAAATTACAGTCACCGCCAGCGAGCGTTTTGCAGACGTCTGAACAAACGATAGAATTACGACGGCGAAGACATTGCACGATGGCAAGTGACGACCACTGTTGGTGATGGCGATCAGACGATCGTGGTTGACTTCGGCGGCATGAACCCGGCATCGCCGAACGATCGGAGAATAACATGGCCATTCGGCCTGATCGTCAGCAGAGTCACACTGCCATGCTGGAGTGACAGTCGTAGCCAGGCCTCGGGTGGCAGCTGCAGCGCCCTGCAAACAACCGACACACTGCATATGACAACAGGCACATCACGCACACACACACGATGTTTAGTTCAACCGATCTTCCTTTCTAGAGTTCCTCACGGTCGGGCTCGGTCCTCAATAGAGAACGTTGGAAATAACTGCAGTCTTGTAGTCAAAACCAGCAAAGCCAAGACCAAGATCAACACCGGCAAATGAAATATAGAACACACCTTGCTCAAAAAGAACGAATATCCAGATTCTAGAATAGAATGCATCTATGCCACATGTGCAGTCTTTGGTCCTGAGACAGAATTAGTGAAGTTTATAAAAATTGCAAAAACTTCTGTTATTAACTTGCACAAAAGGGATTATAATTTTACGACGCATACATGTTAACAAATTATTGATCGGTCTCGAAAACAGCCGAGACCGATCCTTAGATACCGAGAAAATCTGGTCTCAAACAGTCTCAATGTGAAATTAATTCCTCAACAGCCCTACTATAAATGTCAGCACATATTCTACAAAAGCAATCACGATGATTTAATAAAGCAGCAAACAAAAAAAACCACAGTAGTAAGTAAGTAAGTAAATGGCATATATAGTGCCAAGGGCTTTAGAAGAATCAGGGCGCGTAGACGAAGGTATTCTAGGCAAGATGGGCAGCCGAAAGGGGATGGGCCGACTAAAAATAAAATGTCTTCCTGTATATTATTACTATCAGTACGGTTACTAATATTGGATTTATTATTATTATTCAAGGTTTGGAGATGGTAACACCACTGATAATTGCTCGAGGTCCAAATGTGCTAGCTGACACAAGCAAGGGCATGCGGGACAATAAAACTCTGCTCTGTCAGAATCCTCAGGTTCTTAACTGGAGTGCCAGCTAACACAGACTGATCTGCATAATGGTAATAAAACGGTTGTATTACAATTACCATCACTTTTGTTATTATTGCCATTATTATTATTATACGAAATGCCTGAAAACAAACACATTGTACCTATCATCATCATTAAAGTGAAAAAAACTGTATTTTCAGTAAGTTATTAACTAGTGATCAATTTTGTTGACACTTCAAACAGTTTAGTCAAATGCTATGCAACATGGAAAAAAAGTTCTGAGAGAAGGAATTCTTTTCAAGTCTTCTTATGGATATGCCATCACGCATGTTTTAAGATTAGAATTTTTCATACTGACAGTATATGGGTAACTGCATAGATAGTACTACTGTAGCAAAGTGGACACTGGACATTGCAGTCAGAAGCAACAAAAACTGAAAATAATTTTGCAGGACGTCTACACATATAGCCAGCCACTTGCAACTTCTTACATCACCTTAAAAACATAGCATATGTTTATTATTCACATGCATCATAACTATTACACATTTAACATTTTAACTCAATTTACTACATCATACGCTTCGCACTGCTGACTGTATCGTGACTAAAATTCTGAGAACCGTGTATAACTATCTATTGCAGTGACTTTTGACTGCATAATATTTGCTCCTGGATCCGCAGTGGACATTGGTGATAGTTAGTTAGTTGGAGTTTAACGTCCCCTTTCAGCACAAATATGGCTATATCAGAGACAAAAGGTCAGGACTCAGGGGTGGAGAGCTATCCCTACCCGGTAAAGGAACGCCAGCGATATATTAAGTAACCTCAACCCTGGCCGCCTTTTTGTTCAGCAGCCACCCAAAAGGGAAAGGGATCGAGAAGCTCATTTAAATTATTACGCCAGCGCCTACAACAGGGTAAGACAACTATCACACTGCAAGACTAAACTAAACCAAATACAACAAAACACCAGGACAAATCTAAGCAATAGCAAACTAAACCCAGATTCGGTTGCCTCCTATGACCTCACGCCTGGAAATGGAGTGGGACGATTCTGGTAGAAAGGGATCGGATGGACAATAGAAGAAAATAAGTATAGTGAATGAGAAAAGGAAAAAGGGAAAAAGTCATAAAGAGTAAAAGACGAGGTTCGTAAATGGACTAGGGAGGAGCAAAGGCGGAAAGGGGGTAACCCGGCCCCATGCGGTGTGGACATCGGTGACACTGACATCTGGATTTAATCAACAGAAATGGTGAGATCACCGCACAACAAATTCTTAGCCGACATCACAACAATTATCCAAACCGCTGGGCCATCTACTCACCTGCACACTAAATAGCGAATGACATTTGCATGGCAGACGATGATTTCGTAGCTGTCTTCCGACTGGTCAGAATCGGCACGGTGAACATATCTGCGGAACGCTGCCTCAATTCGTGCGTTGTCCTGAAAAACCTACAAACTGCTTACGTTTATCAGTGTCATAATAATCAGTCCACTGTTAACACCAAAGGTATACATACATTAACTATGCTTCATTACCGCAGGTTGAAAGAACCACCTTTGACACAATATATGTCTGCGAAAAACATACAACATGCCTGATATTTTTGGTTGGTAAAATCGCATATATTCTACATTTTCGGCTTTTACGTAAAAAAACATGTAATACATAGTTGTAATATTTTAAAAACAGCAATGTGCTTACAATCTGCACATTCTCAGTAACAAGTTACAATTTTGGTTGTTCTTCTACAGAAAAGTGATAGCAGATTTTATCTTTCGTGTTCATGTATGTAAGTTAAGTCATGGTCTGGTATGATCAAAACTAAGGAATAAACTGGAAACAGCGAGTCAGAAAAACTCACATTTATGTTCAAATCATCAGTCTGTTCAACCGAAATACAAATCAATTCTGACAAGGTAAGTACAGCAAGAGTGTACAGTGCAAGCCGCTATTAAGCTAGAGTTTGACTTTGACATGAAATATTTGACATGATAACACTCCATAATTAAAATATATAGTTGTTCAGCATTGCATTTATGTTTGTTTTCATTTTCTTTGTATTTCATTGTTCATTCCAGGACTGTTTTGGCAGTATTCACTATTACATTAACAAGCATGGTGATAGTCAATACTGCGTTAACTAATTATGGGAGTGGTGCTAAATACAACCGTTAGTGCAATTTGTCACCATCTGAAAGTCAGTTAACATGTTTTCTGATATAACGAATTTTTGTAATGTAAATACAACAAGATGTCGCCCTAACGGGACGTAACACTACTGGCCTGCCGTGGAGCGTCGGCCGCCCGACTATCCGGGCACCCGGCCCACCTGCTGGCAGTGTTACAGACGAGAGACAATGATGACGACCGACGCCAGCGAGCAAAACAATACTGGCCCATTAGGCGGGCCTGTAATAACATGACGACAACAAATTATTCTATCATATAAATGTCATTTATGACAGATTTTCTTACAAAAAAAATATGAAACATAACAAAAATGTCAAAATTGCATATTGTCGAAAATCTCGCAGTTTTTTCCAACACTGGCTAGTGACGTTTGTTAGAATCAGTAGCAGTTCCAGATTGAAGTACCCTTATTACTATTTTTAGATATGCCCGAATTCACACACAGAAGTGTAGGTAAGCTGAAGGTGGCCTCTGTACCTAAGTCAGATTGCATCACTCAGCCATTTTGACAGAACACCAGTTTCTGATACAGACAGACATATGCATATATGTGGCAACTAAGATAACACGGTCAACACGATGCTCTGCTAAGCACCTTGTAGTCGGGTCTCCAGCGGCGCAGTGGTGGCTCTGGCGGATACGGTAAACCTTCCCGCAGAACTTCACTTTCAGTCATCGGTACATTCGGCAAACTCTTGTGTATAATGCCCGCTGTTTCTCGAGCGCGAGTCATTGCAGAATGTATAATTGTGGTGTACGGATGATCAAGCTCAGCAAGCCGCCGGCCAGTAAGCTCGGCTTGCTGTATCCCTGGATGCATAATAGCACATACTACCACCTCGCAACTTCACTGGCATTTACGGGAAATTCTAGAAATATTATAAAACAAACAGACCTCATTCTATAAGACAGCGACAAAATTCAGCTTAAAAGAAATGCTGTCTGTCCCTGCATACATATCTTTCATTCACGTGTTTAAAACTGATTAGTTCTGCGTAACGATTCTGTGAACCTAAATAAAAATGCAGTGCACGAAAACAGCTTTTCTTCACATCAGTATGTAACAAAATATGTAGTGCTGTGCGGTTCTTGATTTTCATCAATCGGTTCGGTTTTGGATTAAAACCGCGGCTTCGGTTTCGATTTCAAAACCGCCACAGCACTAAAAATATGCCATAAGTAGGCCTACTGTATCCGGCTTATGCAGTAATAGTGATTTGTTGACATGTTTTCCTATGTTTGTGCATGATATGCTCATGAAGAATTTGGCACTCATTATCACTGTACTTTAGTATTATGCCTAACCAACTAGAAATACTGAATAACATAGCTAGTGTTCATGTTGCTCTAAATGTATAACTTATAAGACACTACTGCATTTCTACTTGCTTGCTGTGATTTTTACAGTCCACCCTTCCTTTCACTGAGCCGACAGTGTCAAAACACTAAAACATGAGCTATATTTGAGAAAAAAGTATTGCACAGTCATCAGTCATAGGGATGTTAATACCCGGGTACGTTGAATCCCGAGACCCGAACCGTCAATCCCGGGTCCCAACCTGGACCCGAAAGGGCCGAAACAGACGCACTTACGGCGAGTAGGCTAAGCTAACGTACGGGTCTCACGGCGTCGGCAAATCGCCAATATCAATTCTGTAAAATATAGTAAGCAGCGTGCAACGAGATTTAAGTTAGATCCTTCGCCAGTCGCCGAGAAGACCACCCACTGCGCCGAGTGCCTTGGTGGTCGGCGATGTGTGTGGTCGTCAGCGGGCTGCGGGAACATCAAAGGACACCGCACGGCCAGTTGTCAGACGCGAGAGTTGTGTGTGACACGGCAAATGACCGTCGTTGAGGTAATTATCGCCGATCTGCGTTGTTTGTCCAACGGCGGGTGCCGTGTTGACCTATGTGTGTTCGTGAATGCGGTCTGTGCCGGCGATCAATGCACGTGTGAGACGACTCCGGGCCGTAAGCGCCGCTCAACGGTTACATAATATCGACGGCAAATGCCATACTGCAGCATCTCACACACGTAACCAGGGACTAATCACCAACCTGAGTAATCGACTCTGCCCAGCACATGGTCTGTGACGTGATGTGACTGATGTCTGCTCAGCGTCGTATGTGCGCGACGGTAGTGGTGCACTAAGTGAGACCGTCGAAGTGAGACCGTCGTGACGGTCTCGCTTAGTACACTACAGTGCCTAGACTGTCCCTGCTGTGCCGGCAGTCCTGTCGTTTCTGAGTGGGGAAGTGGATGCGGGGGTAGCTTTCGGGTAGTTTGAAACCCGGGATCGGGTAGTTTTTTCGGGTCCCGGGACCCGATTCACATCCCTAATCAGTCATCAACAACTAATAAAGTTTCACGTATTTATTTTAGGACAGAGCATACAAGCAGATTTCTGGTCAACTGTTTATGCCTCAGCATTTTGAATTTTAAAAAGGGTTCCACCCCTCCCTTCCAAAACTGAAGTCTCATAGTTTAATCACTCACAAATGTACCATTGACATGAGGTCTAAATAATACTTTTTCATGGGGGCATCATAGCATGGCAACCAAGTACACCAGAGTTTTTGACAAAAAAAACACACCAAGAGGTGTGAGTGTTCTTTCTTCATCCAGTTTACCATCTTCATTGTACTGGCCATGACGAATAAGCAGCAAGTGTCGCGAAGCTGTCGGCTTCTTCTGAGCAATGCTCTCATCGGACACGTCTTTATTCGTTGACGGATGGTTCTTTTTCGACTTTGTCAAAGTACCTGGATCTCGCCTGCACAACACAGTATACCTGTGATATTATGACTTGCACAGAATTTACTACTACTAACCCTAACCCTAACCATACTTAACCTACTATCTCTAATCATTGCTAACCCTAGAAACTCAACTCAACAGAAAGTTGCGGATGCAGGTGTCAAGCACCTCTAAGTCCGCATCAATATAATCTTACAAGTGTATCAAACTCTGTGACTTTTGATTGGTTTCTGGTTCCAGTCAGGTCGGCTGAAACTGCTTACAACCCTACTAACCTTAATCTAAACTAACAAGGCATATTTGCTTTCAGTAAAAAGTAGTCACTCATCACCCCTCAGGCAGGGCTTGGGTTGCTTTTAGTCCATGCCTGCTGCATTATCATAACATTCAACGACTCGAATGTGGGGCAAAGCCCAACGTGTAGCCCGTTCGGCATACGCAAACGTGAATGTGCATTACTTACTTACTTACAGACTGGCTATGCTACTGCCACTTAGCAAACGACCTTTAAAAACCAGTGCACAGCGTATTTTAGCCTACCTGCACTCACCACCCATGCAAATGAGCCACAAGATCTCAAGGGTTATGGGACCAAAATTCACCGATCTGCCCATTGTTGAATGACAGGAGCAATATGACATTGGGACAACAAGCCCACCGGCAGTGGTCGGTGTTAAAATAGAAATCCACAAAGTCCATGAAATCCACTCAGATACAATGTCAGCTAAATATCGAAATTCACGACATCCACAAACTGCACGAATCCTACATTGGCTGTCCACAAACCAGCAGGCTATATTGCCCTAGTCCTAGGCCTGATCATTTCGTTATTGATATAATGTGATTGCCTTTTTTCTGTAGTTTCATAAACTCGTTAGCATATCAGTCTGTATGTGATCTGTCTCTAAGCGTGCATTAGATTTCAAACGTGTCTGCGGTAAGTAACTGAAATAACCACATAAAACAGGTGTTTATTCTATGTTACTCACGTTATTACTGACCTTTGTGGCCTCACCAGCCAGAAAACCCACCGGGGAGGCCTAGGCTTGGCAGACTAGTCCATGAAGAAGCCCATCCTTGTTCCCTTATTTTGTTCAACCACCCTTTAAACGCATTGATGATGGAAGCACCAACTGCCCGCTGGTCCAGCTGATTCCATCTGTTAATTACTCTGTTTGAAAAAAAATACTTACAGCAGTCCCGTGTGCACCGAAATATAGCAAGTTTCCAAGAATGTCCTCTAGTACCCCTATTATCATCTAAAGTGAAGAGCACATTTAGCTTAAACCTTGACAGCCCATTGCACATCTTAAAAACCACGATGAAATCCTGCCTGTTGCTCCTCTCTTCAAGTGACCATAGCCTTAACCAGTGTAATCTTTCTTCATACGACATGTAAATTGTAATCTGCAGAAACAGAGGCCTAAGTAAGCCTGCACACATTATGCATCAATGTTCTGTATGTAAGACATGCAGTGTATGGCCATATTGCATGAATTCGCTACAGCTATAGTTACAATCAAAGCATTCAAAGAGCAGGGAGCAAGTATAGACAGTCGGCCTGTAGTTGTACGGTAGTTACGTTTCTTGCAAGTCTACTCGCTCGGTAGCTCTGTGCTCATGAAATGTAAAACAGGCGTCGACTCTACACACAGCGTACGTTGGTCCATCAAAGCAGGCGTTTCAGTGGCAAGTCCTGAACATTCACAAGGCGATCAAAGTTTCTTGACGTTGTGGATTTCGTGGAATTCGATTTTCAGGCAATGGATTTCATATTTCTTCGGTGGATTTCGATCTTCAGGCAGTTGGATTTCGTAGATTTTGTCCATTTCGTGGATTTCGATTTTTAGGCTGACCCCGCCGGCGGCATCGCGATGCCGGGCGGGCTAATAAACACTGACGACTGCCACTCACATATCCCAGTTCTTGTCCCAGGAAATCGACGGTTTGAAGTTTGCCGTTTCGTTAAACGACCAGACTCGCCCAACACCATAATCTTCTGTGTGGCTATCAGCAGTTCGTCCGAGCAGCGAGTCGAAAGTTCGGCAACGATCGTGCGCAATCCATCCGACCGCTGAACCGGCGACGAAACCGGCCGTAACGCGCAGAAGAGCCGAGCCGCGAGATTTCATCGACTACAAAATACTTATAAACTGTGCCCACAATATGACACTATACGAGCAATTTAGGATAATCAATACGGCTCCAACACACGCTTACACCACATTTGTTTACTGCAGATCAAGTTCGTGGTTCGATTCTCCAGGTATGCGATGTACAACAACAAATCAACGCACGTCGCACTAAGTAAGTAAATGTTTGTATTCAGGGCGTATTTATCCCGGATTGACTTTCTATTCGCTACTTTTCGTTTAGAAAGAGGAAAAGTAAGATCTGACCTTATAGAAACTTTCAAGATTATGAGGGTCAATATGATGTTCATCGCGATTTACGGTTTGAAATGGATGAACGTGGTCGAAGAGCCAACGTTGTGCCATCATTACACCATGTCTCACAAAACCTAATGCCGATCCAGAAGACGTGAAAAACTTGTTCTGGCTAATCTGAAACCTTACATTTATGTCTAAAATTATTGAGCGGCTGGTTTGTCGTCGCCTAGTCGCGTATCTCAACGAACACAACTTCTTCCCAACTCTGCAGTCAGCGTATAGAAGGTTCCAGATTAGCCAGAACAAGTTTTAAACTCAAACAAGAAATACGTTCTGTGGAACATGGTATCTGCCCCATAGCCGAGTTCACAAGTCCATACTGAATTGTGCGCATAGTAACAGAATACCGTATCCTCTTTTCTGTTGATGTTGTGATGCACATGTATTGCTTAAAAATATTAAG
>Ga0209780_1003960_pt1 | contig 11264 bp, 7 predicted proteins | sample WorMetexBAHAMAS2_FD_187384 | JGI IMG/M metagenome (GOLD analysis project Ga0209780, IMG submission 187384) | Marine gutless worms symbiont microbial communities from Max Planck institute for Marine Microbiology, Germany - Inanidrilus exumae... | ecosystem: Host-associated > Annelida > Digestive...
ACTTGTCATAAAGTTGTTATTGTTGTATTTAATTAGTAAACATGCTGAGTGATTTCACTGATGCAATGGCTCATACGCTATACGCAGGACCATCGTTGGAATTTATTAATTATCATTCATAACTCATAATTAGGTATGAGTGAGTACGGTAGTTGTATAACGGCACAACAGTTCTGTGTAGGCCATTCACCGCCCCCGAAGTATGACAACCGCCTCAAAGTTTAGATGTAAAATTTTTGTTTAATAGTTTGATGTGACAATAGGGTCTAATGCTAAAGTTTTGGGGCATAACTGGGCCAAAGACGGCACCGTGTACTCTAAAATGGTTGGCCGCGGTGAGCCGCGGAATTTCAAGAATTTGCCGCGGTGAGCCACGGAATTTGGCAAACGGCGCCGCGGAATTTGGCAAAATTTGCCGCGGAAAACTGTGGGCCCTAGTGATGTGTGATTCGGAGATTCTAGAAAGAAAAATTAGCCCCCCTACAGGGCTGGCGGTCGGCTCCTAGTTACTGTCAATTTCGCAGTCACATGACACAAAAACTACGACAAAAATAAAAAATCCAGCCCAAAAAGCTTTAGGTATAATGCCCTAATTTAAGAATCCGTGGTCATTTGCCAGCTCCATTATAAATGGGGGAGGAGATAGCCTTTTAAAATGGTTGAATTTCCGACTTTCAAGAGCTCGTGACCTTCACCTTGGATCGGGTCATACTGCATACCGTCATGCATCACTCATCGACCTCTACCTACGTACCAAATTTCATTGAAATCAAAGAAACTTTTTTTGAATGGACGAATAGACATTGGAGACCCACTTTATTAGGTCGACTCGGAGGAGTCGACCTAAAAATGAACACCTGTAGTCTGTCTTAAAGAAATTAAAGAAGAGTCAAAGACAGCAAGTGTAGCCTGCAGTCACCTGAAGGTAGAGCCGATATAGAATCGTCTCCAGTGGATAGAGCATTATGTCAGCAAGCAGGTTTCCAGTAAAAGTAGCAACCAGTTCGGGATAGTACATTTCATAGATAGTTCTGTCGATGGCTGACTCATCATCAGTTTCACGGTGTGACTACACAGAGTAACACAGAAACAATAAATATCACACACATATAAACAACAATGATTAACGATCAGAAATTACAGAAAAATTAACAGCTAAGTAACAACTAATTACTTATTAACTCTACGCAAATACGAAAGTGTGCATTGTCAATAGTGAATTAAATATGTCATTTACATACAATAAAATTTCTAACAAGGTGTTGCCCTAACGGGACGTAACACGACTGGCCCGCTGCGTACTGCCCCCTGGTGAGTTACGTTGCATACGCGCCACGTTACAGACGACATAATGACACCAACAGACACAAGCGATCATTGCTAGTCTGCGCCCCCTACACTATATGTAGGCGGGCCAGTAATAACTGAGCAGAATATAATGTATACTAGTATAATGTTTTCCACAAGTTTCAAGAGATTCTAGATTTCCAGACAATCCCAAAATCCAATCAACTGTTCTTAGTCTCAATGCCTACCTTTCTCAAGATTTCACAGTGAAAATTTATTCATAATCTTTCGAGCAATCCAACTGCCAAAGACAGATAAACTGCAGCAAGATGACAACCGCCTTCGTGAAGGTGAAAACACATTATTCAAACAGACACCTGCTCATTGTCAACACGTGAAAACCAACAACCAGACACACCTTTCGTTGCCAGAGATCGTTCTTCATAGAGACACTGACGCGGTACTTTGCAAGCGATGAGATGGCGTAGTGTGAAACTCCATAGACGACGGTCGGCAGAAGTAGTTTCCAGATCGGCAGAAGACGAGTCGGCTGAGTAGAAGTAAAACTCACGAGACGAGACGCACCTTCAATGAAGCAGTCAAAGACGCCTGGACGCTCACACGCTATCTCCGACTGCAACACACACATTCATCACTGTGACATATCAATTCAATTACATTTCACTACTACTAAAACGTCCTCCACGTCAACCAACAAACAAATGGCTGCATTAGATTCCACGAGAAACCAACTCCCACCTGCTTATCTATGAAACTGTGCTGTCTATGAAAAGCTCATTTGGGAATGACACAGGTCCCAGCTCACAACACAGGTCCCATGCAGTAAAGACGACAACAATAATTAAAATATGTAAACTTAAAGATGATATGCAATGATTTTTTGGTTGTTAAAGTAAATTACCCATTACGCATGTCAAGTATCAACAATGACAGGCGGCCACTTGCAACTGAATTACCGCCAAGCCTACAAGCAGCACTAACATGTAAAGAGTCTCTTGTTACCAACGCCGGTTGTATAGCCGCCAGCGTTAGGCAGGGCATTCAGTCATGTCTGCGCTCTAAAAGGAAAATGGCTTGCGCTATCAGCACCAAAGTCGGTAGACATATAGTCCATGGCAGGACCTTGGCATGCACTAACCCTGAGGTCAAATCCTAACTCTAACCGCCCAGAGTGGGTCTGCATGTCGATATGACCGCACATTTCTCTGGTTTCAATGGTTGGTTGCGTGGCATGGTGGTAGAACGTCGGTCTATGGCCGGCCAACTTTCACTGTCCTGTGCTTGACCTGTACCTGACGGGTGACCACTTATGTGGAACCATCCGATATAGGTCAACAAACCAGCAGCCTTTCATCCCTCCGTGGTCAGTAAATGAATAGTAAGCCACAATTGAATGTCTGCTACATCAGTCAGGGGGTAGCGCCATCTGGTGAACGCTTACGGAGGAAAGGCAGGCATGGTGTAATTTGCAGGTAAACTGTGTGATCCACGTCTGAGCACCTTGAGACTATGCGTAGTATAAATGGTACTATATAAATACTCTTTCATTTACTTCCTTTCCTATTGGGCCAAGATGGATTTTAATGCATCCTTGCATGACTCATTAAATGGCACTTTCAACACAGAAGACTGGACCTATAATTGTAATTGGCAAACACAAGACAGACAGACAACAGGGTGCAATTCATAATGGGCCTCATAGAGGGAGGACAGTGCAGTAACTGTACAGTAGACAATGATGGCAGGCAAACCTGAACAGTTTCAACGAGGCTGGCAGCAAGAAACGGCGTCACAATCACAAACGTAATGCTGAAAAAGACAACATAAAAAACAATCATAAACAATCCACGTAATTATACCACACAGCAAACAGGAAGTTCACAGCAACCTACAATGACACTGTTCAGTGTCCACAGCAAACTATGGAAACATTAGTGACTGGAGAAAAATGAGGACAACAGACTCATAGTATAGTCAGACAGGCAGGTCAACGACTGAGATACTCAAATGAAATAAGGTGTCTCGCTGAAATTAGCTGTCTTATTTCATTCCTGAGCAGCCAATTTCGTCTTTCAGTGATCCGACATTGAGCACATTAGAATAAACTTTGACTGCAGTAAATCTCTGTCAAAGTTTGAAAATCCAGCACTTCTAGTTAGAACCACGTCGTTCGTTCATTCGTTATTGTGGGCAGGGGTCCAACCTACTCTTGACCCCAGCGCCGAGACCTTTATGTCAGTCCAATGCACCAGCTCAGGAGAGGAGAATTGGTAGATGTGTGCAGTGTATGTGCGCATTGTGTAGGGTGGAGGAAGGCTTAAGTAGGCATGAGCAGATTGTTGGGTATTTCTAAATGCGCCCCCTCTAGGTGTGGCCTACTGTCTGGCTAAGCCCGGGCTGGCACTTACTCAGCGCCAGCCCTGACTGGCATTTCTTCAGTGCCTGGCCATGTGACTGACACTTCTTCAGTGCCTAGCCAAAGGACTTAGCCACATCTGTCTGCTTTGGCTCTGATGTCAGCACAGCTGTCACCTTGACGCTGCTAATCAAGGCATCATCAACGGTCACAGTTTATAGATACACCGTCGAACCCTCTTACCTGCCCACGTTCATCATGTGCATAGGAATTATTAGAAATAATTCTTTGGTAGGCAAATGCGCCTGGGTTGAGGCGCGAACCCTGGCCACTGAGCGTGTCACACTCTACTGCACATGGCGGCCGAGTGCATAGTTAGAACTACACAACACAAAGAAACAAGAACACAATTTTAACGGCCATTTTCAATGTTAATGTTGACTGTCTTCCTCCAACTGTTCTGAATTTTTTTGGGTTTTTCACAGGCCATATTCCCTTCCTGTCACCAATCCAACAGCGTCAATGCACCGACTCCATCCAGAGAAAACACCGATTGGTCTGCTCTTTTCTTCACCACCGTCTAGACTCATCAGAATAGTCATGCCCACTTTCTAACGACATACCTCGAAAAAGACGAAACATATAAATATCCAACTAACCCTTTCAGCATGAGATGCTGCACAATTTTCTTCAGTGAGCTGTGTCTATTCACTTCCCTACATTAACAGCACACAACCAGTGGTAAGATGTTTAATTTAAATACATGTTTATATGTGCTATTCTAAACATGATCAACAAGTCAGCCAAAAGCCCTCAAAAACCAAAGTTGTACAAAAACTAACACAAGGATACATATTCTACATTCTGGGAAAAAGTGGAAAACAAGAAACAAAAAATTGCAAGAAAATAGTTACTACAATATGTGTCACGCTGAATTATAAAATCAAATTTTCTTACATAACTTCAAAATAACTTCTTTTCTGAAACATTCAACCATGACACACAACATGACACAGCAAAACACTGAGCCAAAACAGACCACACACACACATACAGACACATACATGCACACACGCTGACACACATATACAATTAGCAGTGTACATACATGCAGCTGCAGTAATACCTTGGAAGTGGTGTAAACTCGTGAATTGCAGTTTCACTGGCCACCATAACGCCCTTCACCATCAGAGTACTGCCAATGCCCTTCCATAACGTTGTTAAGCTCTGCATACACATAGCAACTGCGGCACACTAACACATGACAAACGTCCAATATTACCGCTGCTAATTAAGCCATTCAGCTGCTTTCAATACTCCACGTAATTACAAACTCACTAACTACCACAACATGTACTTCATTAAACAAATCAGCGCATCATATAACAGAACAACAACAAAAGTTCACTGGTTTCAAAAAACATTACGTCAAGACAGATAACACCGAACCTTTCTAATTCTGCATTTTCAACTGCAGCAACAGTTACAGGGAAATATCCACCCCGCACCTGGTTACTGATGTGGGAGATCCGACATAAAGGCTTTCCTCAGTATGTGGATGAGGGTCCAGTAAATGATTGGCATAATGGCTGTGACATCCAGTTGGAGACACGTTTAGCACCAATTAAGGGATAACCAAGCAACACAAGTTTACAGAAAAAAAACTGCCATTAACCAGTATGTTGTGTGTCTAGTTTCCATTTCATTTCTTCTTATAAATGAAAGACTGCGTGGTAAAGTTGACATACACCAACTGCGCAAGCTTAACTGGAATTAACTCTTGCTAGCTCAGTGTCATAGAGGTAACAGACTGCCATGCAATGGACTTTATTATTTGGCTTGAAGCTAGGCTTTGGCCGAATATTGGATTTACCTCATGGGGCGATCTGGCTGTGTTCACGCACTCGCTATAACTCCACCAAAAGTGAACCGATTACGATGAAATCTGGAGCACACTGAGTACATTGTTGGGGGTTGGCCACAGCAGATTTTGGGCACGATCTGTACAGTAGCAATAGTTTGAGAGGCAGGCGAAATTTTTTTGTCAGATAAATAATGCACAATTTCACCAATTGCCTGTCGGCCAAATTTTTGACAAAATTTGAGCACAACAACGTCAATCAGTGTCGCGATAAAAACGTTCCAAACATAATTTTGAATATGTTCCCGTAAGGGGTCATTTTTCCAAAAAAAAAACCCACAACAATTTCTCACAAAATTTCAACGACTTGCAACTTCGGGCTGCCATAAATATGCAATGATTGCAGATCACCCGAAATTCACTACAAAATGATCCCTCTGCGGGATGTTTAGTTTCAATTTTTACCATTAGAATCAATTCAAAATCATTCCCGCAGAGTCTGATGTCCAATATTGGGTAAACCAGTAGGCCGCTGTACTGTCTGGCTGACAGACATGGAAGAACAGCAGGCTGAATTGGAAACTGAAACCACTCAGTCACAAGCACGTGACACTAAACATCGTCGAATTCACGTGTAGAGGACCACTTTGAGCCGAACACTGTATTGTGTTCATTCCACATAATACAGCCATCTAGTTATCAATATGGAAACATCATTTTCTTGCTAACAATTACAATAGCAACAAGATGCAGTGGTCGAACCTGATGCCGCTGAATGTTGAACACTGTGTGGAACAGTGTGAATGGAGTCAGGTGATACCAACTGGATGTGTTATGCACCTAGCAGACAAACCAGCAGAACAAGTGCTTTCACCACGTGTGGCCTCATCTGATCAACCTTCATCCACGTCAACACTCAGTATCACAAAATCTCTTCACAGTCTTCACAAAAAGTGACACCATAAATGTAATTAATAACCTGAACAGCCTTCAAGAGATACTGTAAAGTAGCCCTGAAACACGTATATTTTTTCAGTTTTCATTTTGATGCAACTGTTCAAGATAAAATGAAATGGCTATCATCAAACTGTTCAAAAAAATTGTAAGACTACACAGTTTTTTATGCAGTGGTTAAATATTTTTCTGTAAATTAGTTCAATCTTATTATACCCACAAAACATCACATCTAGCAGTTCACTTGATATTTTCCTGATAACTATGTCAAATTCAACACAATCTTACTATTCAATATTTTTTGTGATCTGAACAAAAAGAAATTCAGACTCAGGGACTACATTTTCATAAATAAGTTTTCCCACCTGCTATAATAATGGAAACATCTATTAATCTAAGTGAGTTAAATATAAACAAAACTAGAAATGCGTGGCAGAGCCCAGCATGTAGCCCACATGGCATAGAAGTGACGCCTTTAGTAAATAACTGAAACAAAACTGAGTACTGATCGACCCACAAAACTCACTACTGATCACTGCACGTTTAGTAGTGGTGTCGCCAAGTGGACGTAGCCAAACAGCTAATCGACAAGCAGTTGTTCATCTTTGCCTGACTTAAACTCCGGAGTTACTGGCCCAAACTTCACAAATTTTTGCATGATGTAGCCAGATCATCCACACTGAACATTTTGAAATCAGAATTGCAATATTCCAATCCCTTTCATGCCAAATTTTGTGCCGATCAGTCAAACCATTGCCTATACATGGCCATTTTTCTATTTTTCAAAATGGCGTCTTGGATTTTTAAAAGTTTAAAATTTTAACTACCAGCACAGTTCAGATGGCCAATATACGTCTCCATGCCAAATTTCATGCCAATTGTTGGAATCGTTTCCGAGATATGGCCAGTTTTGATTTTTTCAAGATGTCGGTCACGATGGCAGCCGATGGCAGACAGTTGTGCGTCAACGTGCCAAATTTCGTGCCGATTGATCAAGCCATTGTGGAGATATGGCCATTTTTCATTTTTTTCAAAATGGTGGCAGTCTGCCATACTGGATTTGCTTTATGCGATTTTGGACCACCAACAAAGAGCATATGGTGGTCTTTGTCACTGTGCAAAATTTGGTTGGATTCGGTACAGTAGTTTCAATAATATATGTTTGAATATTTTGCACGTTTCTTTGGCTTGAAAATGCTTATTCACACCCCTTTTTGTGTCTGTTGGATCCCTAAATGGGGAGCGATGTGCTAAAAATTTGGTGAAAATCAGTCCGGAGCATCCTAAGATAACTTGTCTGAAATGTTCATTAAAAACGAAACCAGTGACTGTTCACGTTTGCCCTTCTTAAACTCCGCAGTTAATGGACGATAGGTCACCAAATTTTTACGCTATATAGCCAGATCATCGCAGATGAAAATTTTAAATCAGAATGACAATATTCCAAGCCGTTTTGAAATGCCAAGACAACGGATTACTGTGAGCTGGCTGATTTCGCCCATTGTAACCGTACATTTGGTTGCCATGGCAATCGCCCTTGAGTGGTCGCAAAAGAGGGTCTGGGTCAGATCAGTAATCAACTTTTCAATACCTACAATATGGTGAAACAAGGTGAAAAACGGACCATTGGATCCTCAAACAATTTGTCTCAAATGGTTTATATTTTGAAAAAATGAGGGGGTGCAAGCCTTTGTCCCTCTTAAACTCCAGTTACTCGACCTAAGTTCCCCAACATTTTACACAATGTAGCCAGATCATCGCAGATAAACCTGTTGAAATTGGAATTATGATATTCTACTCCATTTAGGTGATAAATCCAAGGTGATAAATGAAAGTAAGTTGGCCGATCTAGCCCATTTTGACTGTAAAATTGGTTGCCATGGTAATGTCCCTTGAGCCATCGACGGTCAAATCGGTAATCTACAATCAAATACCTACCATACAGTGAAAATTTGGTGAAAATCGGTCTAGTAGATCCTGAGATAATTTGTCTGCAAGCCACGCAGGCTAAATAAGTACATAATTCAGAAGATAGTATTCAATGTTCTGTGCAACAAAATTTAACACATGTTAGACACGACCAAAAGCACACATATGACTGATACTAACTTGGCACTGCCGCCGTAGTACAACGCATGGATGTGACAATACATGCTCCGAAATAACACTGCAACAATAATTTTTACAATTAAAATAATAATAACATAACAATAATAAAATATCTGTATAATGGTGTGTCCAGAGATACAAGACATATATATATATAGACTGAGTAAAAGTGACTAGATGACTAGACGTGTCTTTAAATGTCAATCAAAGGTGTAAATGGACTGAAATACAATTTCGCAGTAATCAATAATAGGTAGCACTGAAATTTCCTACATTAAAATGTAGAAACACAATGAAATGTAAGTGACTGCAACATCTTATGGTGCCATATAAGTAGTTTTGTGATCTCGAGACCAAGGTCTCTGCTGGTTTCAAGAGCACTCGAGTCAGTTTCTATAGTTCTTGGTCTTGGTCTCGAGACGAAGAACTGACTGAATGGTAAGATTATGGGAAATACACATATATTGCTATATTCAAAAATTGACTGTGCACTGCTTGATACTGTGCAGTGTTCAGTTCATCTCTGCAGAGCTAATTTCTTATGCCTAAGGTTGATGTTCATAAAACTGCATCAATATTGGCTTAATGCATGTAGTCAGTAGCAAACACAGACAAAAGATGCTGGTATGCACTGCTGATGAATCGGCCTCAAGCTTGTTGGTCATGAAAACGTCACTTTAATTCGCATCAAACATGATGAATCTATATTACCACGAATGCTGGCTTTGTCAATGTTAATGTAACAGTTTACTGATTTTATTTTTATTTGTCATTTTTTACTATTCCTCACGAAGGTGACGAATTTTAGGTACTGATCTTCATCTGTAGACCAATGTTTTGGTACCAAGACCTGTTGTCAAGGTCTTGGTCTTGAGACCTACTGTCAAGATCTTGGTCTAGATCTCAATAGCAGATAACCTGAGTACTTTATTAATGTCTCGATAACACGAATGCATATAAGTCATCTTATTATCACATCACTGTTACAATTATCATTATTATCTGCAAGGCATGAAGCAAAACATATTTTATGTTTTCAAATCTCAAATATGACTTCATATAATCCAACATTTGCACATTTACACAATTCTAATATGCTTCATCTGCATGTTTTAGTACTCTGTCTTTGTTTTAGTACTCTGTCTTTGTTTTAGTACTCTGTCTTTAATCCAATTACAATAATGTGAAATTCTCACAACTGCTCCAATAACATATGCTGAAAATTTGCGTCCATCCGCCACAATGGTTCACATCCAAGCTGGTGCGCCGGTGGAGTAATATGCAGTGTCATCAACAACACTGGTGGTAGTTGACATTGGACGTTGAGTGATTACAGATATGGTCCAGATGACATCAATAAGACTGGTTGTATGGAAGTCTGTTGATGATGCGCACAGCACTGCATGCTCGCTGTGCGATAGTCATGCCTAGTGCAATGAAGCATGTATGAAACTATGCAGGTAGTGAAATAAAATGTGGCAGTTGCTGAAAGTGCTTCTCAGGCTGACACACAATCTATTTGTGTTACTTGTACAACTTGTCCCCGATACAGTGCACTGTGCGGGTACCTCAGCGATAGCTGACCCCCTTGTTAATAAAAAGTGCAGTGGTGCGTAACATAGGTTGATGATACCTGGCCAGACCAACTGCAACACCAGCAAATCGGTGGATATTTTCTGCAAAGTAGACAAACACAAATCTCAATGCTAACTGCTAAGAAACGTGAAACCAAACAAATCAGTATAAAATGTTATTCAATGATGTCAGCAACGATGTGCACTAATAAAAAACAACAAAACAGTTCTCAAAATATCTCAGATATATTACAATATGCAGTTTATGCTGTAAGATCGGCAAGAAAACCAATCTCATAAACAGTCATGCTGTAGAGATAGTACGCTGACCACTCGGCCACATGGGCAGGTCCGCTAAGGGCTCAAGCTCTCCCAAATTTGCCTCAAGCCCCCACAAGCCATCATGCCGCATAAATATAATATGCCACATACATATGACGGTTCAGAAAGTATTTAGTGCCAGTGTAGTCAGTGGTGACTTGTCACATTCAGTCATCAAGTGATTACACACACTATGCGAGGCATGTCATATGTGGAAACAATGTCATACTCAGACTCTAAACCAAATAACCCTAACTCCAGGCAGACGGAACACATAATCATTCTATTATACTGACAGTTCCGTCCGTCCCGTCATGTTTTAGGCAGATCGTAAGACGAAGGTCAAGGACATCACGTACCGCTTGACCGTGCAGAAGTCGGTGGAGTAGAGACGGTCGGAGACGTCTGTGAGACGGCGGGACGTGACTGGTGACCGAACGTCGCCTCACGACCCCAGTTACTCCGTGGTGACGTCGGCCTGTTCATTGCCCGGTACGGGTCCCAGCGCGCCCATTCGTCGGACATACTTGCAAAAGAACCTCGCTCTTTAACTCTGGCCTTCGTTTGTTTACGTTTTTCTTACCGGAAGTAGTAAGCTGGTACGACGGTACTCGGCACCTACTTAGATTAATGGCAGGTGATATTGATCCGGTAACCGTAAAAATAGCCAACTGGCTATTGATCCGGCAACCGGAACTATAGCTACATCTGCCGCATACGCTATTATTACGGTCACCGTAATAATAGCCAAAATGATATTGATCCGGTCAACGTAAACATA
>Ga0209780_1003961_pt1 | contig 11264 bp, 7 predicted proteins | sample WorMetexBAHAMAS2_FD_187384 | JGI IMG/M metagenome (GOLD analysis project Ga0209780, IMG submission 187384) | Marine gutless worms symbiont microbial communities from Max Planck institute for Marine Microbiology, Germany - Inanidrilus exumae... | ecosystem: Host-associated > Annelida > Digestive...
CCGCGACCCGGCGATGAGCAGATATTATCGTCGATGACTGCACTCCGTCATCTCGCCATCACCGGCGTAACAGTAGGGTGGCGTGGATACCAACTCACTCCATCCATCCATCCATTTATTGTAAAATATATACAGCAAACAGTTAAAAGCAAATTAAAATAAGGAATTAAACATGAATACAAATATGAATCACAAAAAATACAGTACAAAAGCTAGACATAATAAAAAAGACAACGTGGTACAACTAACAAAGAACTCAAAATACCCTGACATATTGTGCACATGTTTTGACAAGAAAATGAATTGATTGTTTCAATATAACTTAAATCAGAAACCATACTATCAATTCCAAATGATTGCTAACGCACATAATTACGTCTTCGTTTGCTGTGTCCGTTGACAAGTTGCTTCATACTTACAGATGGCATTATCTCATGCTAAAATGCAGTTTTCAACGTTTTCTTGTTTTGATTCACCACTCTGCTCATCCATAACTTCCTCTCTCTTTCGCCTCCAGCTTAAAACCTGCCTGTTTCACAAATTTTTCTTCCCGCAGTTTCACTTCTTCTATCAGGACTGCCTTCATAGACTATTGCCAGGACCGTTTCTTCTGAGCTACTCTGTTTTTGTGTGTTTTTTAGTTTTTCCTTATTTTTTGTTTCAGTGCCGTGCGCTAGATTAAGTTGGCCATAGAGCGTCAGCTTTTGAGCGCACGTAAATATACCGCATCGTATCGTATCGTATAATATCGTATCGTTTATGGACCTGCAGTGTTTTTTTTGCTGTACTCGTGTTTTTTGCTTTGATATTGCAGCTTTGTTGATAGTGAACATTGACCTTGCAAAATAAGCGCACTGCGTACTGCGGAGTCGTAATAAGTTTTTCTTGTCCTCGCCGACTTTGTTAGAAGTCGTTACACGCTGTGATCAAACTGTATGTTGGACTGTTGAAAAAGTTTGTTAAAAGTTTTGAATAGATATTAATAAAATGATGCGTGATAGTACACTTTCAGCCACAAAGACGTTGGACGTTGGAATAAATTGCGATAATGTTAATCATTTTGCGTTAGGGCAGAAATAAGTTGTCGGAGGTAACCGATGTGCGTTCTACCAGTGTCCCTTCTGGGTGTTGTTATATGTTGGTGTTCGTCATAGTTATTGTCTGCTGCTTAACGTAGGCCGATAGGTTAGCATAATTTATGCCGATGCCTCGTAACAGGCATGTAATTATGTAACAGCTGCAGATCTACTGTATATATCGCGTTTAATACACGTGTATTTAGCTGCAGTATATGCAGTAATTTCGTTTTGTAACACTTCCGTTTGTAGCGCATGCACTTAGCCTACAGAGAGTAATCATGCAATATTGTGTAAAGCTAGACCAGCTGCCAGTCTAAGCACACATGCACATCTATTTGGCCTACCTCCGAGTAACTAGGAGGTAATAATAATCGTCGATGTTTTTGACGTGTTTCTTTGTTGTCGAACGTCGGTTACGTAAACGTAAAGTCCTTCCGGAGCCAAATTGGCTCATGCACAGTGCAACGCTGATCTATGTTTCTCTAGCCCTCGGCCAGACACCAACTGATGCTGCGACACCACGCAGCGTGGCGTGCCCGTTTACACCCCAGCTTTCGATGCTGATCATTATGCCCACCCAGGAAGGGATGGCCAGGCTGAGTTGGCCTACAGTGGGTAGCTGGTTACATACCGAGATTGTTTCCGACCAATCCCAGTACCAGCCGAGCCCGACGTAGAGTAACTTGGTTGATGAAGACCACTAAGCCAAACAGCCACCTGTCAGTCACCAGCATTTCTCAACTAGTTGTGGACAGATTTTTACCGCGCAACGCTATGCTAGCGCTGTATATGATGTCGTCGTGTGTCTGTATGTCTGTCCGTCCGTCTGTCACACACCGGTATTAATGTATTAAAACGGCTAAATGTAGAATCACGCAAACAACGCCATACGATAGCCCAGGGAATTTAGTTTTCTGACGTCCAAAATCTAGGCGAAATTCGAACGGGGTCACCCCCAACGAGGGCGCCAAATAGTGGTGGGGTAAATTCAAACGTCGATTTTCGACCAATAGCTCGCTAGGCCATATCTCAGAAACGGCGCAAGATAGGGACATAGCTATAAGTTACTATGGAACGCTAATAGGAACTCACTCGTATGTGCTCTACCGATTGGTGCTATTTATTGAGTGACCCTTACTACCCCAAACCACTCCATTTTCGACATTTTGTATCGCCTTTCATTATTTCATACTTTCGTTGTGAGTTGCGTTAGAGACTGCAAATTTGGTCGGTAGGTTGACAGTAGCGCTAGCCCACCGATGTTAAACCATCCCTGAAAGAGGCGTGGTTAGGTCACGTGAACCATTTAAATTTTGTTGAGCACCAACCATATCTCTTGAACGGCTGATCGTCTTAGGCGCTGTCAACTTAGTTCGCCGGCGAGTGTCGTAAACTTTTGATCTGATATAGTCGTCGGACAACTGGTGATCACAACCACTATCGCAGATGACTAATGTGGCATGAATTTATTAGCACAGTTCACATAACGACTCTACAGACTACAATCACACATTATCAAGACTATGCATCAAGAAGTACAACACAGCTTTACACAAAGTAGACTACAGCCAGTGGTTTTCAAACTTTTCCATGCCACGGATCCCTAGATCATGTCCTAACAGTACTGTAGAATAGACGAGGGACCCTAGATCCAAGAAGTCAAACAGTCTGTAATAATTCACCCAAACAGCGATTAAATCAGTTAATGTGGACTACTACGTAAACCCAGTTTTGCGTCTGGTCATAGAAATATGAAGGATCAAGGCCCACTCGGTAAAGATGAAGCTGTAAACGATCCTCAAGTAGAAGACAAGGAAGGTGCATACAAAAGAACCAGCCACATTGCCATAGGCACTCACCAATGTCATGAAACTGGAAGTCCGACACACTTAATATAAGCGACGCAGAAGACACGGCAAATTATAACAATACAATCAAGTAACTTAACTAAGAGGATAAGGGTGAATTTGTCGTCAACGTCTTGGGCAGGCGACGTCGAATTAACGACTACCATTATTTTTTTCCGGAGAAAGGGCTAAACCTTCGTCCCAAACGAAAGGAAGGGTACCCCCTCTCCATACTCAACACTCGCCCCCACGCCCAACAAACCTTCCTGATCCGCATCTGCGTCCCCCAGAATACCAGCCAGATTTATCATTTACATTTAGGGATGTCTTCCGAATCGGATGACTACTGAAATGCTGTTTTACAGCATTTCAATAGAATTTATTGCTACCGATATGCATTGCCGCTGCCGAACAAACAGGCCTACTGTTTTTTTCCGAAAACGGTGTGTGGAGGCGAGTACCGAGTAGTCGAGTAACAAATTACATGATTGTAACAGCCTTACGCCGCGTATAAGGTCCATTATTTTAAAGTTGTAATTACATATTCGTTGTGAAGTTACGATTTTGTGATTTTTAGAAGTGAAAATGATCTCATTAAAATTATTATGTTGTTCTGTGGGTATCTCACAGTCATGCGCAGTAATTGGCCAGCATCGTGTCCCAGTTACATTTGTTAGAACGAGGACGTTGTGTTCGATGGCCTATCAGCGCATGTGGTCGAGGCATGCCGCGTGCCGGACGAACACAGCTGAGCGGCATGTAATTCGGCAGCATGGATGTGTGCGATGGCTTAGTGCTGCATCGGCACCTTCGGAGGATATTATGAACGTTTTTGACAGAAAGACCAAGCGTAAACAGAGAAATCAAACGGCACACTTGCCAAACTACACTGTGTACGACTACCTAAAAGATGAGGTGTGATACGTTGCTATATTAGTAACGCTGCGGTTCGAGTTCCGAGTGTGGGAATTCCAATACCAGTTCCAAGTGTCCGAACTCAACCCCTCCCTAACCCTAATCGTAACAGTAAAACTGACCCTAACCGCAACTCGTTTCGGAGTTCTAACACTGTGTGAATGTACACCAGATGCCGCCATTTGTCTCACCTCAACTGCAATTAAGAAATAATAAGCAACAACTAAATAACTAAAACGATAACTAACCGTACAGTGAATCATAACCGTAGATGTACGAGTGTTCAGGCACTCTTTCATAGTTGGCAGTTGCTATGTACACGGAGTCTTGTACAAAATCTGCCAATTTTCTATGCACACGAAGTTCTGGCTGCTGATTGGCTGTCGTGTACATAGTCAGTGGGCAGCAAAGGGTACACGACAGTGTGATATATTTTATTCACCAGATGGCGATACATGACATAACCAAATTATTACCGCTAACAAGTCGAACTAAAATGACCCTAACCATAACACTGACCCTAACCGACACAGTAACCGTAATATTTTAAGCGCACTTCGTTGACACCCATAAAAAGGTTTTTACTGCATTTATGAAAGGAATTTTTTGCAGAGGTGTGCAGCAGGTTTCGTGCGTGGGGCAATTTTTTGCACTACCAAGCAATTGCACTACCTGTTTGCTGATGTAGCTGTACTTAGGTAAGAAAACACCAGCGACAAGAAGTCGATAGTTCATACTTTATCATTAAAAGAGGGTTTTTTTGTGGGGTTTATATAAGAAAAAGGGGCTTGGTCTTTTGGCGGCATAGCAGAAAAAAAACAAACAATAGAGTACACTGTCGGTCGCCGATTGGTTATCGTGTAGTGTGTACAGAGTCAATAGGCAGCAAAGTGTACACGACTTCGGGTACATAGACACTACCTTCATAGTTACATAGATGAATAATATCACTGACGTGCATACAGCTGTCAAAAAGGGTTTATTTTGGGGTAATATAAAAGAGGGGTATAGTCTTGGTGGGTAAGCAAGTAATAGTTTCGACACTCGGAACTCATTTTTGGAGTTCCTACACTTCGAACTCCAATACGAGTTCCGAGTGTCAGAACTCGAACCACTTCGTATTAGTAATGTTAATGGGTTCGTCATTGAATGTATTACAGTTGTCATGGTTAAAGGATCACTCGTGTTGGTGCTGTCGGACTTCTGCACCACATGATGTTTTCTTTTTAGGTCGACTTTTCTGTACATCCGTGCATCCGCAAAAAGTTTCTTTCGATTTCAATGAATTTTGTCATGTAGGTGGAGGTTCGTGAATGATGCACGACGGTATACAGTATGACGCGATCCAAGTTCAAGGTCAAGGTCACGAGCCATTTAAAGTTGGAAATCCGGCCGTTTTCAACAGCTATCTCCTCCGCCATTTATAATGAGAGCTGGCAACTGACTATGGATTCTTAAACTATGGCACAATATCTAAATTTGATCGGGCCAGATTTTTTATATTTGGTCTAGTTTTTGTGTCATGTGACTTTGAAGTTGGCACGAACGTCAGTTTGCTGATTGATACACAGGAGTACTAGTGCATGCATGATATCCTTCCCTAAAGGGGATGTGTTCAGTGTCATGTAACCTCTAAATTTTGGGAACTAAGTGATAATATCTCGGAAATGGTGAAAGATAGAGACACAGTTGCAATGGAAGACTAATAGGAAATCGTTACGTATTTGGCATATCGAATGGCACCCATTGCCAATGCCCTTGAATGACCTTAATGGTCACTTGCTGTTTGAAACCTTTGTAACTCTCATACTTTGTGAAACATAGCATGAATTTACTAAAATAGCGCATCGTGTGGTCCCTCTGCGATAGCTGAGCTTCTTGTGCTGTAAAAATCTAATATAGTACAGTAGTTTGATACTATATGGTTCTTGTTGGCACAGAACTGTTTGCAAATTACAGGAATTTTGTTATTGTGTCTGAAGGTTGGATGGCGAATGGCAGATAGAGTGTTTGACATTAAGAGGTATTTTTTGTTTAATGTGTTTTGTCTTTTTTGTCTTCGATATTTTTTGAGGGATTTTATTTGCTGATAATATAGTTGTATGTAATGAAGAATGTCCGAGTTGTTTTATTTTACCAGCCTTCTTCTCTGAAATTACTCTATGTTGAGCCAGGTTACTGCAAAGAGAACAGGTTTCACAGGCTGGATTCCTTCCCATTACTGAACCAACAGTATGAGTGCATACAGGGATATTGAAACACTAACTTCCGCTAATGACAATAAGCCACTAGCCTCGTCTTTCTTGATCCACTGACTGATGAAGTAATAAGCAGTAGCACATCCTGTGTGCTAGCTATGTGATGCTCGTATCCAGAGCAGTGTGATTCTAATTTATATTGTTAAATGGCAAATGTATCTTGTGTGTGTTTTCACTTGCTGTAACAGTGCTAATGGTAGTAATTTTAAAATTCCTAACAGAAATCTTTGTTGTAAATGTGATGTTACTCGTTTGCATTAACGTGTAAGAAGGGCTTATGCCTAAACCCATCTAGAGGCTTATCAGTCATCCTGTGCATTCTCCTTCCCCTTCTTCATCTGCATGGCTGCTTGAGCTTGAAAAACCAGCCTGCAGCTGGTTGAGTCCACCAGACACATGTTTAGCATAACTTGAGACAAAACTATGAATTGCTGGCATTTGCTGCTGTAGAGTGTGCCAGTGTTTATTCAACTAATTTCTTGGAAATACAAATCTCAGTCTTGTAACGAATTACGCCAGTATAATACGACCACTGAGAGCTTTCTGGTGATCGTTGCACTAACGTAAGAGGTGAGTAGTTGCGGAGGTATCGGCATATAAATATGACAAAATTCCACATATAATGGTGTAGATTGATATAATCAGGGTGTAACTATACAGGTACTGTTAAACATTGTGAAATAATAGCATAAGTAGTGTCTTAAATTAATAGATGTTGTTTTTAGGAAGTTTGATGTAGCACTGGATGTCGGATGTGGACGAGGTCATATCGCACGACACATCTTAGAGGATACTGTGGGAGTTCTGTATCAGTGTGATATGGCTGAGAGAGTACTGGTTAGTGAAGCTCATACAGGATAAAATATGATTGTAGTATATTTGATCTAAATGTCCTCAGATTTAATGCATACACTATGTCCCCCAAAATGTCACTACTTTGTCTTGCTATAACTTCAACGTGCGTCAGCCAATTATGATAATTTTTGGCAGACATGTTGTGCAGAAAATAAACCGTCAAAGCATGCTTTATTTTCCCACCTCACCTAACTAGTGCTTGTGCATTACCTGGTGAAACAAGAAACCTGTTAATTGTATCTTTTCACTTAAATGCTGTATGTTGCTTTGCAAACAAACACCAAATATTGAAGATACATTAAGATTATCACCTGGTCACAGCTGAGCCATCGTTTGCAAAACATCAACTGTATGCTGCAGATTATACCCGGGAAGAGAATACAGCATTCTACTATCTGTTACCCCTATGTTCAACATTAACCAAATCTGTCACAGTGTCAATGTCGGTTGCTGTGTCAGAAATATGAGTTGTTCTTTGTAAAGCATGGAGTGAAAGTCAGTGGATAGTATTACTTGGATATCTTGAACAATGTTAGATGCTATTAAAAATGTCACAGATGACAATTTTGTCTTTCAGCAAGACAGCGCACCGGCACATTACATGTGCAACACAGATCAACTGTTGCAGTGGAAAATTTTCATCCTGAGCTACAGTCCCCAATGGCTCAGAGCTGAACCCCAATCATTGCAAGATGCAAATATCGTTTCTGTGTTTTACCAGGTAGTGCAGAAGCATTAGTTAAGTGAGGTGGGAAAATAAAGTATGCTTTGATTTCTTACTTTCTCAGCAACATATCTGCCAGAAATTATAGAAATCGACTGACATGTGCCACGGGTTTTTGGGACACAGTATTGTTGTGATTTGCCGCATTTAGGGTTCTTTTTTGAGGACTAATTCCAGCCTACTTGGGGAACGAATGCCGGTAAACAGAATCTGAAAGTGGTGGTGGTCATGGTACTGGTGGTGGATGGTTGTGGTAGTGGTAGTGGTAGTGGTACTGGTATTTGTGATAATGTGTGTCATGCTCTAGCCTCCAATGACCTAATTGTGTTGGCAAATTTGTTTATTTTTATCGTAGCGGTGGTGGTGGTGGTGGTGGTAGTGGTAGTAGTAGTAGATTTGCATACTGCTTTGCATGTATGTGCTAGATGTAATAGATCATCTGTAAAATGGTTAGGTATAACATGTTGATGAGGTACCACAGTTTACTGCCATGTACCGATAAGAGAGCTATATCGGTCATAATAACATTATCAATTGGTGGCAGGAGAGTTGTGTAGCTGGTAGTGAGTTACGATTTTTCACTTTTACCATCTGCTATTATTAGGCCACATCGCATGCAATCAATGCATAGATGCGGCTTATTGCTACAGATATCGCACGTAGCGCTGGTCTGTTTGTCTGTGTGTTGGTCACATGAATGTGCTATGCAAAAACGTCTGAACTGATTGAGATGTCTTTTGTGGAGTAACTTGTGGGTCCAAGGAGACATGTATATATGGGCGTTAAATCAGACAAGTTCATTTGCAGCCACAACCGGTGACAAATCAGCGATGCAGTCTTTTGCCGATTTACTTTGGATACTTGTTCTGATTATTATCATGTTCGTCTGTTCAATGTAGAATCAGAGTGATGCATCACCTGAAGTACCGACTGTCCGGTTACACATTGATGAAGAGCATTTGCCATTTAGGGAAAACATGTTTGATCTTGTGATTAGCAGCCTAAGGTACTACTGCATCTGTTGTGTGTTGTATTTATTATTCGCACATATGATATGTTACTCTGCATTTATCAAATGAACCAGATGAACTCTCGAAATTGCTATGCAATGACGGCAGCACAATAAACATTGTTATTATTAGGCCGCATTGATCGAGATGCTGTTTGGGGCAGTGACTTGGAACCAAGGAACCATGTATTAGAAGGATCCAGGGGGTCGAGATCCCCCACGGGAAAGGGCACATTTGAGGAGCAGTTGGTCCAGTAGGGAAGCATGTTAATAGTCAGTTGTGCAACAACGGCTGAACGCTTTGCATTTACGAGAAATCAGTGATTTAAATCCATGAATTTTACTGTCCTCGCTGCGAACTATAGCATGATGTCATTGGTATGGCAGGACAATGTGGCAGAAGGCATGGCCAGGTGCCAAGACATGCAGTGAGTGTGTGCACAAGTCACAGGTCAGACCATACAATGGTGCAGTGCCTTGCGGGTAATTGGTAGGTTAGCAATGCAATGATGACGTTATGCAGTTTTGCAAGTGGGCAGGAATGTGCAATTTTGTGTATAATTTTCAGATGTCAACAGTCCAATTTAATCCGATGCTTGTCATCACTTTGTGCGGTTGATTTGTGTTGGGACGATGTGGCCTCTCAAATTACTTTGGCCATTTTGGGGGTTCTCCGGCCCATTGAAAAGCATGGGAGTCTCTGTTTATTGCACCCAGCCGGCATCCGTGGATGTATTTTAACGATCTTTACGTCATATGACATGTTTGTGAACACAGAAGTGTTTCTTGGAGTCACGTTTATACTGGGCCCCATATTGATGTTGTTACTTGCCCGCCTAATGGGCCAGTATTGTTTTGCTCGCTGGCATTTGTCGTCTTCTGTAACATTGCAGGCGGGCCGGGTGGTCAGGCGGCAGACACTTTATGATGGGCCAGTAGTGTTACGTCCTGTTAGGGCGATATCTTGTTTAGTGACTGATAAGCACCGTGTCTAAGCCCTACTGTCATTAGTGAGATGTCGGCATTTACCTGCATATCTGTAAGGGTAACATGGTGTTCTTGGCTCATGCTAGTTTGTTTTTTGTGCATTTCAGTATGCACTGGGTCAACAATCTTCCTGGTACATTGCAGCAGGTTAGCAGTGCATTTTCATAGCTTTACATGAATTTGTTTGTGTTAATCAGTTCTTAATTTTATTGTGACTTGTCATGGATCAGTTGACTGTTGATCGTGTTTATTATGCCTGCGGGAGCAGTTGCGAAGGTTCGTGATGAGTACATCTGTGTCTGTCTGCCAGGAACCACACACGCGATTTTTGCCAAATTTTTTGTGCATGTTGCCTATGGCCATGGCTCGGTCCTCCTCCGGCGTCGTTGTGATACGTTATGTACTTTCAGTTTGCACAGTGCTGGCAAAGTCTGATATCTATGATTGCCTTGTTTCTGGTTGTTTTCTGTTTCCTCTTCCGTTGCTTCTTTATGTACATGCATTGATGAGTAATATGATAGTGAATTGCCGATGTCAGATACGCAAGGTACTGAAGAACGATGGCTGCTTGTTGGGTGCGATGTTTGGTGGTGAGACACTGCATGAGTTGCGTGTGTCTCTGCAAATTGCCGAAACAGAAAGACGAGGGGTTAGTAATGGAACGTGTCTTCTATGTCAGTAGTATGCACGTGCAGCTTTTAAAGTTGAATGAATGTTAAAGAATTTATAATACCTGATATATGTGCATATGTATGTTGCAAATGTACATGACCTGCTATGTATGACCTAGAGTTCGCACGGTCCAGATAAAATTGGACCGGCCGATCCAGTAACAAATTGTTACTTTGGATCGGATTGGACCGGTCCGGTCCAGTACCACCGACGGCAAGACATTCGCTGGTTGCGTTAGGCTGGAAATCTCTGCGATTGCTGGAATGATGTTTTGCAGACCAGATACCGTTCCTTCCCCCCACAAGCACTGAAGGCATATATGATAATGGTGTGTTGATATGTCAGTGGTGAAATGTGAGTGTATGATTTGTAGGGTTTTGCCGCCCACGTGTCGCCTTTTACTTCACCACAGGATCTTGGTGGTCTGCTCAATAAAACAGGATTTGCACTGCTAACATTAGTATGTGTCAATCTCTGTGTTTAGAGCTATGTTTAATGTAATTGCCACTTTTAGTAACTAATTCATTAATTAGTTGGTAAAATATGATAAACAATATACACTGTATCTAAAAAATGCACCTAATTTATAATCACAACTTTGGCAAATGTTGACTGATTTTCAAAATTCTTTCACTGACAGATTCCCAAAGAAACTGTGTAACTATTACCGGGTCTTCCATCTCACCTTAACTGTGTTACTGCACTACCTTGCAAAATTTATAATTATAAAATAAGTGCTGAACTTCCTACTCATACCATCAAAATTAATCGTTTTTGCTTGAGGCTTAAAGAAAATTCACAGTATTTAGATTATAAACGCTATAAAAATATAACAAAATATTGCTCAATTTTTGTGCAGTATATGAAGCACAGAATTCAATAATGCAATGACACTGGGAATATGATTTGACGACTAAC
>Ga0209780_1003962_pt1 | contig 11263 bp, 9 predicted proteins | sample WorMetexBAHAMAS2_FD_187384 | JGI IMG/M metagenome (GOLD analysis project Ga0209780, IMG submission 187384) | Marine gutless worms symbiont microbial communities from Max Planck institute for Marine Microbiology, Germany - Inanidrilus exumae... | ecosystem: Host-associated > Annelida > Digestive...
TCATCCATTCAGCCGTTTCGATACAATACCGACTTGTGGCAGACATACAGACAGACAGATAGACAGACGGACAGAGCCATAGCTAATACCGTGCTAGCACAGCGTCGCGCGGGTAAAATTAGTTTGGAATACTCGACCAACTTATTCCAGCAAATACTGCCTACGGCGATCACTAAACTCGCGAGGCCTAGACGGCGTCATGCTGCATGGGCGTCCGTAAGCATCTGCAAGGTCAGAAACGGCGGATCTGGAAAATGTTCATCCTGTTTGTTAACTCTCTTCCAAAAAACACGAAATCAAACAATGCATGTTACACGAACATAGCAATCTGTGTGTGCATATACGATTTACCCTTGAATGTCTCTCAAGGTCATTGACATGGAGCTATTCCATAGCTCATCCATTCATATTAATGATCTATGGTAGGCATATACTGCGTCTCTCTATTTTTTCGATTTACGAGTTATCGCCGAACTGTGACAGAACGTTTTCTATTCCACCCCGACTCATCGAAACTATAGCGCAATGTTAGATACTGGCAAGCTAGACGCATAGGCCTACTGCATGGGTCTGCTACGATTTGACTGATGTTTAGCAGTCGTTAAAAAGTTCGCGAATATAATCGACGGATAGCCTAGACTTATTACCGTAGTACACATTAAATTAACTTATGTTACCTATACACCGTGTCTGGAAAAGGGTGCCACCATGCTCATGTCTCTAATTTTGCCAAAGACTGGCCGATTTTCGTTTCTGTATTTCATCGACAGACTTAGCAGTAGATTTCCAGAAAAGCGACAACTATACATCCTACCGCACACCAAATGAGTTACTACACTACCTTGTAAAATACTAATGACAGAAAAACATGCAGCGACAATCTGAAATATGTACATGCGACTCGCTGACTAACTGAATATCGATCGTGCGTTTTGTCGCGATGTATTTCTTCTTCATTGCTGCGGGTCTGGATCTGGATCTTGGCAGATAAGAAGAAGCAACGTCCCCCAAAGGACACATCGCTAATGTCGTGGTCATGGCGATCAGCAATAGCAGTCAACGGTGCGTGGTGCAGATGAAGGTGCAAAAATGCATGCTCAATAAAATGACATCGGTGTGGTGAAAGTGAGGTGGCTAGAGGTCTCAACCCAACCTGCTCTGGTTTGGACCCCTGCTGCTATTTGAGCTCAACCTGGACAAAAACTGACATGCCCAAAACGAATGTAAAATCATTGAAAATAGTGATCTTCGAAGCCCCAAAATGCACCAAAACCAACTTCTTTAACCCTTTTGGGAAGCTTACAGTGCTCCCCCAGACCTTATTTAATATCATTTCGTCAGTGAACCAAATGCTGCTAACATTCTTGGACGAATATTTGTACTTTGTCCCCGGTAGGGGTGTGAAACATTTCGATCAGCGTGTCTGTTTGTCCGCTCGTATATCTCAACAACCGCAACGTCCAAACTCCACGAAATTTTCTGCACATGTTACTTGTGGCCGTGGCTCGGTCCTCATTTATCACAGTGCAATATGTTATTTACTTCCGGTTTTGTGGAAGACGCCGTGTTTTGAGTTTTGACATAATAGGCCATAATAGCGTGTGAACGGCGGGAGGATAGCGCATCAGCCTAGCGTAAATAAATTCTTCAGCGGCAGGGGTGTGGCGTAGCAGCCTAGCGAGGCGTGCCGGCTGCGTGGCTGGCTGCGTGCCTAGTGGCAGTGTGAGCGGGTCCGACTCGCTGGAGCACCGGGGCGAAGTTGCTTGCCTTGTTCAATTACTGTTTCGAATAGCTGGTCTTGTATGGCACTTCGATTTAAGTGCTTCTGGATTCTGGAACATGGCGATTTTTTGCACACAAACATTTCGCAAGGTAGTGTAGCAACATGCTTAAGGAAGGATGGGATCTTTAACTGTCAGCCGACTACAAATTCACTGCTAAGTCTGCTGGTGAAATAATTTTGTAAAATCGGTCAGCAGAGGTAAAAGAATAACCGCAACAGATTTCGAGACACGATGGATACAGCGACACGCAGTAACATGTACAAATCGTAACAAGTTAATATAAAACGCATATTGACAGAATCTACAACTAAGTTACAATCATTCTTGACATGGATACTATTCTCAACTGACATCGATCAACTTGTTAATCACTCGACTTTATCAAAAAGTATCAAAATCGCAATAATTATTAATTGTGTTGAAAGTGCCGTTAAATTTAAAAAAAAACAACCAACTAATCCGACACTCGGTAATGACTGAGCGGTAATTTATAAGGTACCGTAAAGTCTGCGCTATGCGCATGTGTACACGTTTTCACGATAACTCTCGTGTAAACGTTTACAAAATTAAACGATAGTATAAAGGAATATGGCGGCAATTATGAAATTCGATGCTAAAAATAAGAATCAACGACAGCAGTCAATAGTACAATGTGAAATTTTCGCGATTTAATACAAAATTATACAATAAGCCGATGAATGTACTTCACTGAATGCTGCCGAGCTGACGTCACAGGCGGCTGTTAGCCGACACTTACTAAACGCTGTTACATTGACTGAGAACCATCTGCGTTTTGGTATTGGATCGGCCGCCGTATTTCGTTTAAACGTTTAAAAGTTTCGTGCACACGTCTACTTAATTAAACAGTAGGCGCTTCCCTAGTCTGCGCACTGTACAAGTCAATCGCCGAACGAAGCAAAACGTCCGACGAAAGAGAACGAGATCAACTGAAAGCTGCGATACGACACGAAATACTTTATACACACGAGCCGAACACGCGACAGCTTAGTAAGCAATTTCCTGTGAAGTAGGCCATTGAACAAGCATGACTTCGTTGATCGAGCAACGGAAAGTAACAGACTCTCATCGTTTTTCATCGTTTGAGTGACTCAATAATCAGCGGCCAGCGCGTCAAATCCGGCCTTCGATACCATCCAATGCAACCTCGAACTGCCAGGGACATTAATGCATTTTGCAGCGTTCCAGTCTCGTGTAAAAGAAAAATAAAAGTAAAAGAAAAATATAGGATAACGTCAGAGTTTAAGCCCAGTTGCCGCTTCCTGATTTTTGTGTGCACTAGCGTCGAAACTGAAGTAAATTAATGGCTTTAGATACTCAAATACTCAAATACTTGTTCAAATACTCAATAGACAACAGGCATAAAAAGTTAGGTACAGACCGCGTGTGTTATTCCGGAGATATCCTCGCGGACAGGCAGACAGACAGACACACAGAAACACACACAGACGTACTCATCACAATATTTTGTAACCGCTCCCACCGGCGAAGTAAAAATCGGTCTTTTTGTAATCAATTGAGTATAGCAAGTCTATAAGAAAAGTAAGTAAAGTAAAGTAAACGTCGGTTTGTAAAGCGCATCATCGTAAACCACCTCTAATGCGCTCAGAAATGGCACGTGCTAGAGGGATCATACAGTTTTACCTGGCACCCACACATTTATCCACGAACGGAATGAACCATTCTGCCTTTACTCTGTAAGCATTCACCTGATGGCGCCACCCGAGCGAGGTAGCGCACATCCGATTACAGCTAACTACTCATTTATCGACCTCAAAAGAAATTAAAGGCTAAGTTGGCCTATTGGCTGACCTTGTAGCGGACGGTTTCCCACATAAGTTGTCACCCATCAGCTGCAGGTAGCCTAGAGTGTGGGACCGGGAAGTTCGCCGGTCACAGACCGACGTTCCACCACTGTGCCATGTAACCAGTAAATCCGATGCAATGTGTTGATCAGTTAACATCATGAACAGTAACACACTGGCTGGGAAAACTTGAAAATTCATTTCACATGGACAAAACCGGGAAGGGTTTGGACTGCGTATGGACGATTTTGCGCGTACATTCAAACTTTTAACCATACGCTGCATGCGTAAAATACGGGGGAGCTTAACATCACTGTAAGACGTTGGACTGAAGTTCAACAGTAATGCAATGGTTTCCTTCACACTAGCATACCTGTTTCCATTATTTCTCACTTCTATTTTGTGTTAAGTGCGGAAATCAGCACTGGGGGCTGAAGCCACATCACGTGAGAAAGTTTCAAGAATGTCGACTGAGGACGTCGGAGAAAAATGGTTGAGTAAAAAAGAAATTAAAACATTCTCAACATAATGTGGTCTTAACGCTCTCGCTAACGCTAGACGTTCAGCAAGCCACGATCCTGTGTCAAAGGAGAAAGTGATGCGACTGACTTTCCGTCATTTCCCGACAAAAAGTCGATATCATCGTCATCTGCAGGTGCGAGGTATGTTTCCCACCAATGGCTGTACATTCTTCTATGACGTATTGTTACGTCACCGCAGTAACGTCGGTTCGTCGGCGAGACGCGATCCACGAGTACCAGTCCACTTTTTCGAAGAGGTGGCTGCCGTCGCCAGTCGCATGGACCGCCCGGCGCGTTCCGTCGACGTACGGGAAGTCGGTCTTGGTGAACTGGTAGCACCGGCGTCGCCGACGGCGTCCTTTGTGGCACCAGCGCGCCGCGGCGCCCGGCAGTCGACGACCGCGCCGGTTGAAGCCGACGAACCACGCGCTGTTCGCCGCCGATCGGAACTCGGTGAACCCGTTGACGGCGTGGACCTCGTGAAATACGCACCGCCGACTTGTACCAGCCTGCTACATATGGACAACGACATCGTCGCCAATGATCAACTTTTTGTACAACTTGTAGTACAACAAATCAACAACAACTATGCACCAAATCAAATCCAGTGATACGCACACATATGTGAACAGTTTTTAAATTTGCACGTTGGTTTAAGTTTAGATTTCGTTTTTTGTATTTGTTTAGGTTTACAATTGTTGTGTTTCTAGTGTTAGCTTAGATCATTTTATTCGTGTGTTGTTTGCTTCTGTTGCGTTGGATTTAGTTTCGTCAGTATCAAGCCAAGAGACTGGCTAGAAAAAACGTCTCCGAAATAACCTATTTTTGTCGAGGACGTAAAAGCTTAACTGAATCAATCAACAAGTGGTGTCCAATATTGCCAAAAATGAGCAGATTCTGCATACAAACTATTATGGGTTCTTCTGACAACTTTATCATTTTGTTATCTGCCGTTTTAAAGATTTTTAGCCTGCTGTACGTGTTTTAACCTTTCCAGTCTTGTTCGCTTACTGTCATTGATGTGACCACTGTCTTAAATGCTATATTTGAACAGACATATGGTTATAATATTATTATAGCTACTACTATCGCAGAGATTTGACTATTACAAGGGTATCTAGCTTAACGGAAAATGACAAAGTAACTATGAGACGTAAAGCTGCTCTTATCTTAGACTGTAGCTTTTGCCGAACCTACGAGGTTAAAACGCCGATCATCCGAGTCCACATTTCGATAGGGCCCACTCTATTATTGGACTGTACCTGGACAGCAAATAGCGCTGACCGATGACAGACAGAGTCGGTATTGGTAGAAATAGATCGCAGAGAGTATAGGTGAGAGTATTAATAACGGCAGCAGAGTCGGCGATAACACTTGATGATAGGTTCGTCGTGCCACGGGCACGCCCTATAGTAAGTAGTACGAAAATTTGAGTTGTAAGTCGAACCGAACAAAACGGACACCATAACAGCATAACTATTTTAATAGATCACAAACAGATTACTGGCAGGATTAAAATTAGAGCAATTTCAATGTCGAAGATAATAAATAATATCGTTAAAAGGAAAAATTGTAGGAAAAATGGTTTTCGTGGTCTAGAGTTTAAAGTGAAACCGAAAGTCGGACCAGCGTTCAATATCCGCGTCCATGGCAACCGGGAGGCTAGTTCGTGTGTGGCATCCCGTGTTTGGCAGCCGGTGACCGCGCCGATCAACCTTATCACCGGCACCTCGGTCGCCACGCCCGACCACAACCGTTTATCAGACGAAACAATGCAGAGCATGCAGACGCCGGTAAGGCAAAAAGCGGCGCTCGCGCCAGCGAACCTGCGGATTTACAACAATACACGGTTACTCGTCTGCGAATGCCGATTATCGGAATTTTTATGGACGCGACCGGCAGCGGCCTATAGGCCTATAGAGAACCGACCTATAATTCACGTCTTTGGAACTTTCAATGTACAATCAGACGTGATCGTGTGAACTCGGCAGGTCGTTCCTAGCGCCACACTGACGTTGCGAGCCGCGAAATAAAAACGATACTGTACTTTTTTATCGCGCGTCAGCATATCACAGCTATGTAGAGTGCGATACACTCGTATTGCCATTTCGTCCGTCAGTCTGCCAGTCCGTGTCACGACAACTACATCGATCATCAAACAATCACCTATGCATGATAGTTTAAGGTTTCTCGACGGTAAAGCATTTGATGAAATTCCAATGGGATCGCACAGAACGGGGGCGCCAGATAGAAGAAGATATTTGGCCCGATTTCGAGGGAGCTTATGCCCTGAAGTGGCGCTTTGAGCCAGCGATGATTCTTAGACCCAATTAAGCCAGCAAACGACCGACGTTGGCCGGATGGCCGGCTTAGTTATGAGTTAGCACCTTTAACTCACTAGATCAGTACGACAGCAGTCCTGGTAAAGGGGCTAATGCTACGCAGAACTCGCTGTTTCTTCTTTAGCTGCGGTCGAAACCATCGCCAGCGCTCATTGCGTCCAGTCCCGGAGGGATGGCCAGGCTGAGTTGGCCTGGATGGCTGGTTATATACCAAGGTGGTATAGCCGCCCGAAGACGGTCACCCATCCCAGTACTCAGCGTAGAGTAACCTCGCTGATACGCGCCCAAAGCCGTTACTGGTGATAGGAAAAATAGATGACTTCCACAGATATCTCGCTATACACATGCATCTCTGAAACGGTACGAAATGTCGTTACCTCGCCAACTGTAGCTTGCTTTAAGCACTGACTTGCCAATTTTAATTTTACGTTGTAATATTGTTTTTAATTGGTATTCTTAGGGTACCTGTAAGTGCAATTTTAAACTGCCTTTGTGTCCTGTCGACATATTTCTAGCCCTACTATTTCTTGTTTGTTCATCTGCTTTTGTCGCAAATAAATTTTGTTTGACTTGATGGTTTAAGAAACAGGGATATGTCCGAGGACTAAGGACAGCATCTTCGAGGCCAAGGCCAAGATCAAGGCCACCAAAATTTGACCTCGAGGTGTCCTCGAGTTCGAAGCCAGTCACTGAGGACCCCATCCGTGGACAGAAGTGCTGAAGTTAGTGGAGTACACACAAGATCGAGTATTCTGGAACTCGAAGGCAGTGGACGATGCTAATGCTATGCGTAGTGGTGATGACTGAAAAGCTCTGAAAGATAAAAGCATCAACTATCCGTACGCCGGACGAAGTCGCCGACGTCATTGCCACAGCAGCAGCAGCAGCATCTGTAGCACGGATGTCGATTACAGCGATGAGAAGAAACAGACAGCGTCAAGCCGAAACCACCGCGGGCCGCAGATTATTTGTTGGACTACTCGAAATACTGAGCGAATTTTAACCCTTTACGGTACTTCAGTGATACTATTGTAACATACAAATTTGGTGCGTTAATACGTTTGGTACAGTGCAGTCGGCAATCCTGCAAAATGTAGGTTCCAGATTTATGCTCCACGCAATTCCATTATTCCACGGAAAATCTTTCGTGGAAATTCCATAAAATATTTTCCATGGAATTCCATGTGGAATACTCTATGGAGCACGACGGGTCTCCATGGAGTTCTCACGTTTTTCACGTGAGCCAAAGCCAAGGTCGACAGGCTACTCATTTAACCCTATATAAAAGGGAAAATTAATTTAACCCTATGTAAAAGGGAAAATCTTCCATGGAATTTCCATGGGAGATTTTCCATGAATTTCCACGAAGTATAAATTTGGGACCTCTATTATGCAGGATGGCCACACAGCTAGTCATTCACACTCATCCGCTGTACCAGATGTAACAGCCGTCCACTTCGCCAGGTGACGGCACCAGTCGGACGTCTGACGACGTTATTTGGTCGAGTACCAATCAGGCGTGTCGCCAGAGAGGGACGGACATGGGTTACTCGTTATCACATGGGTTAATGTCCTTCCCCTCACGAAGTGAAAAAAGATCTCATGGTCTGACACTGTTGATGGTCAGCTTATCAAATTTTTGCTGCCCCGCACCGAACAATCCCTCTTGCTGCTCCCACATTCCACCCACCCTGTCCCCTTTAGAAGGATCCTCCTGGCAAACGCGCCGGAGGCAATCGTTACTGCTCTGTTACAGTCCCTTGCAACCGGCATCCGTGTGTCCATTAAACGGCTAACTCTGCTAAAACCGTTCTCGTTTGCTGAGTCCTGTTCACTTCAGGATCAAACACTCTGGGTCAGGACAGGTCGTACAAGCACGGTAATAAAATGACAGCACAGTGACTCTGTGGTTGAACATGACCGGATCTAGATCACTGAGAGGCGATAAAAGAGCACGATAGAGCAAACCACCCACGGCCCTGATATCACGTTTCAGAAAGCCGCCACTGTCATCTGATATTAAACCAGACTCGTAGTATTCCTACTCCACTACCACTGGAACGCTAATAGGAAGTCACTTAGCCTATAGTGACGGTATATTCAAGCGTATGCCTTTAACTCTATGGAAATCAAGAAGACATAAAGACGGGGCGATTACGAAGTGATGCGACAATAGCTGTTAACTAGAAACCCTCACTCGAGGCCACATCAATATTCATTTTTTTGTTTTTTTTTGTGTGCAAAAAACTCGATAAACAAGAAAAATATTCAGAAAGCCTTTTGGATTCCTGCAGGTTTTGATCAAAATTTTATCTTCAGAACTCAACATGTTTCATTTCGTTGCATTATTATTACCCACGAAATAACTCGATTAAGTGAACACCAGTATGACAAAATTATGAAGTCATCAAGCCGTCAAATGTGTGAATTGTAGCGTACTCTTTCCCGTTTCGCTCGGCTCAAAAAGTGTAAAATTCCATCAAGAAATATGTGAGTTCTAGTCAAAATAGTGGCAGTTTTTATAGACCACGATGTGTATATTACGTTGTTGGAAAACACTGCGTTTTGCGTGTTACTTTTTCACACTGTCCATTCTTTTTTCTTTCTTCTTTTGCATTTGTTTGCATTTATGTTTTTGTGTTACTGAGTTCTTTTGATTCTCGTTGGTGAATAAAAAATAATATATATTTTGTATTTTTCGTATTTTCTGCGTATTTTTGGTTTCCCTGATTTGCGTCATGTTTGTATCACTACCACCGTAGGCGTGGCCAGCTTGACGGGCTTTAGCCTCTGGCTATAATAAAGTGCGTGTGTGTTGTATCTAACCCGTACGACGAGCTTTCCGCGTTTGCTGAAGCAGAGGTAGTCGCGAGTGACGTCACTCTGGATGCGAACTTGACTCTCGAACCAGATTGTCTCGACTCGCAGTCGCGCTGCATATAAACAGCACTAGCTTGAAACCAATTACAGGTGACACGGACGATTTTATATTCTAATTCGCTTCTAACATCACATAGCGAAGTTGGTTGTTTCAAATGAGATTAATTACAGCTGATAGCAAGCGCTCAGAAAATGGGAATAGCCGACCGTGTCCCGGCCGCCCATTAACTTAGCCACGCCCACTTCCCTATCTTCATTACTATTTCAGGAATGTATATCACATCGGCATTATTGTCTTTGTCCAGCATCCCATTTCGTTCAACTGTTGATCTGTTGATTTGACGGGCGTATAGGCCTTTTTGTCAATTATTAGGACGTAAGCTTTCACTACGGAGAAGCTGCATCCGTTTTCGTGACCGAATCCACACTTCCATCTAACACAAAGTAGCTATCTTCAGGAGTGAGCCTTACACCAAAAACCAGCTCGATCGCGTAGTCGTTTAGCCACCGTATATCAACGTTATAGACGTACAGACACACATACACTCACAACCGTAGCTTTAGCCTAACCGTCGTTACCACGGTCGACTAAAACCAAACTGTTTCGCTGGTCTTTGGGGACCTGGTCTTTACTACTACTCAATACTACTATTACTACTACTAATACAATACAAATATTAATATTATTATTGTTATCTATTACTACTATCATTATTACTCAGTCGCTATCTATGGTTTTCACCAGCGTTTGTCTGTCTCTCTGTCTGACTGTCTGTCTGTCTGTCTGCACGATATCCAAAAAACCGATGCAGCTAGGTTCATCAAACTTGACATAGAAATGGTCCACCATGAGCCCTGGAAACCCATTTATTTTGAGATCAAAAAATCAAAGGTCAAAGCCACTAAGCATGCAAGCAGTGCTAGCGTGGGTTTTTGCACTCCTGTGAGTGCTGGCTTCTTCTAGTTATTATTATTACTATTATTATTATCATCATCATAATGTCATCTTGATTATCGGTACCATAATGACTGTGCAGAGGGGCTCGCGCGGTGGGCTGGCGGCCGGCAACAAGCACGTGTTGTCCTGAACATCGACTGTGAAGCTTGTAATGGCGAACGACGACGACCGGCGCTGAGTGACGTTGTCGCCGACCTCCGACAGATGTCGCCGCGTGACGCAGGTGCCCGACATGCCACCGGCGTGACGTCACGTTGCCGCCGAAACCGGCGCCGACTCCCACTGACGTTGTACCCGGCTGAACAGACAACGCCGTAACGAGAATATCAGTAAGCGAGTGAGAAGTTTCTTGTCGGCACATCGGCCCAATGGGGCTACTGATGATAATCTTCATTCACCAATAAGAGACAGTTACGTATAGTTAAACAAAATAATAAATAAAGTAGACGTGCTGCATGTCCGATTAACTGAGTTGGATGCAGCACACCAAAACCTGCCTTGTTACTTACTTACCTACTAATAACTATGGGGTCCTCAATTTCCCATTGTTTTAACATTACGGGGTGGCGCAAATACGCCCACCAGCGGATAAAGTTTTCTACAGTAGTAAAGCTACAATGCATATCTATTCACACACCACATTTGAGCTATCTATCTTAATTACTTCCTGACGTATGAGGCGGTCCCAAAAATCCAAGATTGCGTCGTGGTCTTGTAAAAACTCCACTTAGCGGAGAAAATTTTCATGTATGTTAAAGCTCCTATATGCATATTAATTCGCTTACCAAATTTCAGCTTTCTAACTCAATTACTTCCTGAGATATGGAGTCCTCTAGTCCTCTATTTGCTATTGGTTTAACATTGGCCCCAGAAATGGGTTTTTGTTTTTTCCCCACTAGATCTAGGTTTTTTGGTGTCGTCTGGGTTTCTGGGTATTTTTTGGATAAATCTGACA
>Ga0209780_1003963_pt1 | contig 11261 bp, 10 predicted proteins | sample WorMetexBAHAMAS2_FD_187384 | JGI IMG/M metagenome (GOLD analysis project Ga0209780, IMG submission 187384) | Marine gutless worms symbiont microbial communities from Max Planck institute for Marine Microbiology, Germany - Inanidrilus exumae... | ecosystem: Host-associated > Annelida > Digestive...
CTTAATATTTCTAAGCAATACATGTACATCACGACATCAGCAGAATAGAGGATACGGTATTCTGTTACTATGCGCACAGTTCAATCATGGACTTGTCAACTCGGCTATGGGACAGATACCATGTTCCACAGAACGTATTTCTTGTATTGAACATGAGTTTCCAAATCACCAACAAATACAACAAAGCAAGTTGCCAGCAGAAAGCATCTTAAAACAACAACAACAACAACCATTTTGGAGCCAATCCAGGTCAACCTGCGTAAGCCGGCATCTCTCCATTCAGAATGGAAGGATTTCATTGGAGCAAGGTTTCACAGTCTGCATGCTGTTGCCGATGACAACTAGTGCATTCGGATTACGGAGGAGACGAGTTCCCCTCAATTGTTTTACCTACACCTTCTCTGTACTGGCCTTAAAACTTGTTACTATATTAACCTTCAGTATTCTACACAAGCTAAGTCAACGTCAGTCTACACTTAATACAAAAGAAAAAAAGAAATCACAGTATGAGTTATAAAGAAATAAAGCTGTGCAAAAGGACAGTGTTATAGCTGGGTACACACCCTGTTAGACTGCAAAACCAATTCAAACCACAGCAAGAACTAAAACAACCACGCAGAGTTTAATCAATTAACTGTTTACCATAAGGCAATGCGATTCTTCATCCTATAACATAATATGATGCACCTGATTACTATATACACGTACCTTAAAGTAAATACATACCGCTAAAACAGTAAAAGAACGGCATTTTACGACATAAATCCAATGCAGTCTGCCAATGTAAACATAATTACTAACAACAATATATAAGTAAGACTGACAAGTGTTTAAAGTAATCTGGCAGAAGGCTGCACAGCCATCTTGACACCCCTCACTACAGCGAATGCATTTGTCCACCACATGATACATTCGTCCATGGCAGCAGCAAACAACGTGCAATGCACTCATGCGTAGGTACATTACAATGTCAGGCACATGTCTCCCTTGAAAAGTGCCCGTTCCTATAGGCCCGGGGAGATCTGGATACCTATCTAATACACAGTTCCCTGGATCTACATGAGTCAGCCCTCCAAACAGCATCTCAATCAGTTCAGCTGTTTTTTGCACAACTCACCCATGTGCCCAACACAAGGACACACAGACAGAGACAGACAGACACATAGACCATGCTACATGTGACATGCATGCAGGCAATGCCGCCTAAAAACGGGATAAATCCAATTAGCCAGTTATCAGAACGGTTACCACGTAATGGCATGAGCTAAACTGCTTGCCTAAAGACAGGCAGAGAACATACATGATTATCTTGCCCCAGTAGGTGAGTGAAGTACTGTGATCCGTGTGTTTGTGTGACTGTCTGCTCACATATCTCAATAACTAAACGTCTGAATTTCAGAACATTTTCTGTGCATGTTACCTGTGGCCATGGCTCGGTCCTCATCTGACAGCCGCACTGTGATATATTACGTACTTCCAGTTTTGTGGACGACATTATGTTTGCATATAATGGAGTGAATAGGCCAAAATGACCATATACAGCCATAACAATCAGGTCTGTGCTCAATGATCAGTTTTGATTTCACAGTTTCAGGACTAAACTGGGCACATGCTTCCTTGTTCCTAGAAATGTGTCTGGAATTTGCTACAAGAGTCTGGCTGTTCCATTGAGAGCACATTTATTTACAAACAACTGCTGAAAACGGTTTATTTACTTCTGCATTCAATACAGCTGAGGTGTCAGTACTATGACAATCGTAAATGTAGTTTGTAAAAAGTGCACTCACAAATATTAATTAACCTTACCATTAAGATACTAGCATTAAACAAACAAGCTAGAAATTTGATGCACACCTTAACAACATTGATCATCTCTTCTTTGTCTTTGTTCATTGTACGCATAGCAATGATGCCTTCGCCAGCAGCAGCAACAGCAGTGGCAGACTCCCTGGAGCCGACAGACTACAACAAAATTCATCGAAAATGAAGAAATGCATCAACTGAAAAGCTCAAATTGTCCACAAATATTTCATAAGCATCAGACTACTCAAGAACGCAACGTCGTCAATGCATGGCAGAGAAGGCAGTAGCGTACGTTCACCACACGGCCCGATCTTGGGCACAGCTGAGAATGCAAAGAATGCAACAGTCAAAATTAATTCATACAATAATGCTACTGTTACAATGCAAAACTATTACAGCCATTATTAACAAGCTAAAATATATATATATATATATCACCTTCTGTCTTGCTGTTACTGTCTCGGAATCTGTTCCAGTGACCGAGAAATTCTCCAGCCTCTGACAATGAGTAAAGAAACTGTGCAAATGCTGGTCCTGACAACAACAAACACAGCACAAGATCTCAACTCACACATCCACTTGTTGTTCAACTCGCCTTCTTTACTATAGCTAGGCCAGACTGGGCAAAAGAATAACTGAATAACTGAACGGAAGCCTCCGGCCTAGAAATGGATTAGGCCTACTCTCAAGGAAGTAAATAAGTAAGACGTAAGTAAGTAAACTATTTATATAGCACCGGAATGAACAAATGAATCTGGGTGCAGCACAGTACCATAGCCCATATGAGGCACTTGGACCACAAACGTAGTCTGTAACACAAATTGTTCATACAGGTCCCACTGTGTAGGTTGCTCACAACAGAGTCCACCAATTCAACCATTCACTGACGACTGCTGTAGTTAACTACCTAGTGAATCAATCGTTAAATTACCTTGGTGTATATCGTGGACAGCAATGAAAGACCAAATTTAAACAACGGACGTCCACCATCAACCCACTTCACATCCGATGACACCGACTACATACAAGCAAACACACGACTGCTGTTTGCAGCAATCAAAACAAACGTCCAAAGTCACCTGGCACCAGGTCACACTGCTGAATGCATTCGTCCACCACGTGTGCTGGGCGGGCATTCGCAATGCGTAGGTATGTTACAATTAGTGGGCACATCCCCCCTCAAAAGTGCCCCTTCCCGTGGGGGATCTGGACTGCCATCTGTAACACTGGGTTCCTTGAGCCCACATGGCATCTCAATCAGCTGTAGCTCACCCATGTGCCCAACACACTGACAGACAGACAGACAGACACACAGACCACGCTAAGTGTGACATCCCTAGCATCTATACACTGCATGAAGGCGACGCGGCCTAACAATACAAATGTAAACTATCACTAATCCAGTCAACCAACAGAACCAACAGTCTACTACCACCTACTACCATCCAACACCATCACTATTAGTTTTGTTAAGCCAGCCTTCTTTCTACAGATTATTTTTAAGATCCCCAAATTCCCCATAGAGAATCTTTGGGGATAACTGAAGCAGGTTTTTACAGACCGAATGCCCCAACCAACAGTGTGAAGGCACTGAAGGGAATTTACATCATTAATGCTAGACCACAAACTGACAGCTGAGGCAAACGACGCTGCAACAATTATGTAGGTCATCCAATGCCGGCACTTCTTCTACTTCAGTGGCATGCCCCTACTGCACTGTTGCCATGTTGATAATGTCACCAGAGCATGCGGTCATCGACCATCCTCTAAGCTACATGAAACCAAATCTGTACATTGGCGTCAATCTCTCTCATCCACGCGGTACACGGGTGTCCTCAAGCTCTTGTCCAGTGAAACGGTGGTTGAAACAACTCACTCAGTGATCCTGCTTGGAATCTGCTCATGCCACGTGCTCAAACAAATGAAGCCAATTCCCTCAAATAAGAAAGAAAACTGAAGGGCACCCAGTAGTCTCCCTGACGGTGGCACTGGTTACATGTCTGGAATACAGATCCAAGGATTTTACGGAGCAACCGCATGTCAAAAACATCCAGTTGCCTAGCAACAGTCTCTGATACCGGTATGCTAATGAAATAAGACAGTATTACAAAGTAACAACATACAGCACGTCCAGTCTGCTCACAGCTGAGGTAACCAGCCGGTAGATTCTGTGCTACTTTGATCGCCTGTTCACCAATGTTCACTCTGTCATATCACACCACATGTCACACTTCAACACCGCATCAGATGACAACATACGTAAAACTTGCACTACAAATGATATCTAATGCACCACAAGAAACTCGCAGAAAGTAGCCGACACCTAACACACTGTTCAGTTCTAAACAGAGTGGATGCAAATTGACCTTGCTAGGCAGGCATTATTGGTCACAGCTCCACACATCTGGAACTCACCAGTGGTGTCACCACTCTGTTACATTAGATCTTGCATTGTTATTTTCATTATTATGCTGGCCATGTCTAGCGGAAAGCGTAATGTAACAGTCTGGCACCCATCCATCTGTCCAGTTGGCATACTCACTGTGACTCACCAGGGGGCAGCATGTGACATGGCCAGCATACATTTCAGTCCGACAATATTATCAACAATTGACAATTATTTAGACAAACATGCATATATAAGTAATTAAAAGCAAACAGTGTATAGCAGTTAGCAATAACTTATGCCTCACTGTTATGGGAAACTCACATGTCATATGGGATCACACAGTGTTACCTGCCACCCAGCAGAGGTGAGAATCCCGTCTTTAACCCTCAGACAAAGCAGGTACTCGATTTGGCTACACCACAGGGATGCAAGGCTGAGTTGATCTATGTTACGTGAAAGCAGACCGACAGGGAACTGAATCTGCGACTTGTCAGTCACAAGTCCAACGCCCTACCGCAGTGCCACCACCACGTTACATACATACATAGCATAACTGCAAGCATCCTAACTGTGTGATTGTCATAACTGCTGTCATAACATTTGCTGGAAACCATTATTTTCTCCTGAGATGCTAAGAAAGAAATTAATGCCAGCCTGTACAATGACTCACCTAGTACCTATCAGAATGGGAAACCATGCGTAGCCAACAACGTTCTCAACTGTGTGAGTTTTCTTGGAGCTTGACTTGGTCAAAACATCACAGGCGATGTGGTAGAACGTAAACAGCAGGTGATGCTTCTCATGAACACAAGTTGGAAGAGCAATCTTCACCTATAGACACAGATTGATTGAGTCGAGGTTTTATGTCCCACCTGTAGTGTTACTTACTTATTAAAAAGACTTATCGGCGTAACAAAATGGTGACTGAAAATGTGCTATATAAATGCTATATAAATTCTATATAAGTGTTATATGAATATAAAGTGTGAAAGACACTACACCACCCAACACAAAATAGGTCTATTCTGAGACGTCACATGTCTGGTATACAGCGCACTACAGCCCAAAGCCCGTACTGGGCCGACTAACAGAGAACGTCTGTCACTGCAACACTCCAACAGATGGTTGGTCAGCTGGGAGCTTAACGTGCCCTTTCAGCACAAAAATAGGCTATGTCAGGGACAAGGTCTTGGGTGGAGATTTAGTTCTGCCAAGTTAAGGATGGCCAACGATACAGTAACCTCCCAACCTCATTGCCTTTTTGCATTGAAATGACCCAAAATAAGAAAGGATAGGGGAGTCTCACTTAAGTTATTATGCTAGTGCCTACAACAGGGTGGAAACTAACCAACCACCACAAGACCTATTTATCAGTTCAATGTGATATCTTGTGTAATTGCTGTTGACTCATTTGGACACACTGTCCAAATGAGAACTGTAATGTTAACTGAAAATATGCAAACATTAGGAACTAACAACCGACATGGTTGTCACCTATATTCAAGATGTATTATTACCTCGGACAAGAAATCTGGTGCGGTGTTATGATGGACAACTGTTGTGACTGCATTTGACACGAACACAGATGATGACCATGGACAGCCATAGATCAGCTGTCGATACAAACAGAAAATAACAGCAACTAAATATCAAGGCAATCGTAGATCTCAGACTTCGCCCGCACTGTGCAACCGCACCCTTAACTCTGTAATAATTCCTTATCCTAAGTGTGCTTCTGTAATTCTTCCCATTAATCGTCAAATTTCTTGGTTCCTCTTTTAGTTTACTTTGTGAGTAATTCCACCAAAATTGCCCTTTTCTCTTGGGATAACATCACCCCGCTGGAGGAGGAGAACTGACGAGCCATGATGATAAACAATGTGCACAAAAAAATTGGTAAAGATTGTGCGTGTGGTTGGGGAGATATGCTCACAGACGGATAGAAAGACAGACACACACACAGACGCTCTCATTACAATACTTCGCCACTGCTCCTACAGGCAAAGTAATAAGGTATCACATTCACAATTCTAGATGCACTATATTAACCGTTTGCCAGATTAAGCATATGCAGGCAGACACATCACTTACCAAGAAATTACTTTGAAGCACAAAACAAAAAGTGATACAAAACAAATAAATGTACATAAAATAAACATATCATATTTTCCGACATTGGTTCATTCTCATATGCATGAATTCCTTAATTAATTACATAAACATTTTTCTTGTGGGTAATATAATCACTTATCGTTAGAGTAATTTACGACCTGTCCATACGTTGCTCACTAATGTAAGAATATACATCACACAGTTTTCAGATGTGCATGTCTAAATATATGTATCTAAGTAGAATTCATGCACATTACAACTAAAGCAACAACAAATGCTATTTGCACAAATTATACAAACAATCATTTGTATAACACATTGTCCGTTAGGAAAATGATAATAAAAATTTTTCAGCTAAACAATTTTTAACTGAAGGTAATGAGAAAATGCATTTTCTTTCTCCAATGTATAGCTCCTATGCTACCATGTATAAAGTGCAAACATGACATAGAGATGTGACATACCTGCAACGGCAGAGCTCCTTCATCATCTGATTCACGTATTTCAATACAACATGCAATATTCCGAGCCTATGAAACATCACATCATAAACAATCACCAGTCACACATATAAGTAACATCACTTAATCTTTACCATATTAAACTATTCACTAACTGTTTGCCAATGTTACGAATAAAGAGATTCTCGACAAAAACAAAATAAATTCCACTAGCACAGCACGTAAACAAAAAACCAGACACTAAAGTGCGGAAAACAGCATACCTTTGCGAAAGCCTTTTGACCGTCATACTTGAGACTTCGCGGGTGAACGTAGACATGGTTGATGTAAGTGGTGAAAGGAAAAGCAAACTGTCCGCCTTCCTCTGGAACGAACTCTTCCACTTCACGTGTGACAATCTGTGTCTTCAGCAGATCATCATTGAATGGACGAACTGGCAACAGTGACGTTGTTAGCATGCCTTACACAATTACACAACACCAACTTCAACAAGTACAAACACAAACAAATACAAAAACACACGTAAACACAAACACATAAAAGCTAATTCACGTTATGTGACTTACCTGCAAATGTTTTAACAAACAACTAGCTAACTTTTGAACACATAAATCCCTTCCTAATGACAAATGAGCAGTGTCTGTGCACAGAAGACACAGTTCTAGAATAAATGCATAATCACACTGCATAATCATCTCAGTAGAGAAATAAAGAAAAATTGGCTTACATGGTAACTCTTTAAAATTCTGTATTGTCACTTTCAACAGAATGCCCTGAATGGGCTGTTGGCGATTTTGTCTATCAGCTCTACAAGACGAAAACACACTAAAATACACTTAACGTGATAATATGTGTATATGTAAAACAAGTAGCCAATAATTACACACTTTTAATATTCATTCAATATCATGTAATCCACACTTGAAATGAAAATACACACAAATTTCAACAAAATCTCTGTAATAACCTAATAACTGACAAAATAAAAACTGGGACCACAACAGTCGACGTCTTTGACAATTTCATTAACTTTAAGTTGCCGTAACAAAGTCAGGAGTTCAGTGTTACCAACGACTTGTATACTGTAATTGTGATATTCAGCTTACACAAAAATGGTAAAATGCACAGAAAATGGAGATAAGGTAGGATACACCCAGGTTATTTGTAATATCACCATTTCACAGATCATACATGACTTCCTATTAGCACTCCACATTAACCATATCCTTATCTTGTATTGTTTCTGATACACAGTAGATAAAAATGCTAATTTATCTCACCACCCCGTATTGGGAACCCCTACAGAGTGTGACCCAATCAGAATTTCACCACAATCTACAATGAGTGGGTTAACATGTGATGAGGAATGTCAGCCATTTTGACATGCCTCCAAGTGACATGGATCGAAAGAAGGACAGCATTATGACAACATTAACGTATTACAACGCATCACAAATATCACAGTATGTGAATAATAGTGTTATTGTACACGATAAGCTTATCAACAACTAGAAGGCACTCTGTAGAACGCATACCTCCGCCATGCTGCATGTCATTACTGGCAAGCAGCAGGTGTCCTAACCTTAACCTAAATGCTAATCCCTAACTTCAGTTCTAACGCTCCACAATTTACTCATCTCTTCTCCCTACCTATTTCCAAATTTCATGGAAATCCACCCATCACTTTGTGAGTTACTCCTCTTTGCAAACAGACCATCAGACAAATGGCAGTCAGAAGAGTAGCTGCTGTCACCAGTGGCAGAGGTGATGAAGAAACAAAGATAACAGACCGGCGTAGATCCTGCAGCTGCTTTATGATCTCTTCTTCACACATACGTGAACTCTCGGCCTTGTAGATGACAAAATCCGCCGTCGTATCCAGCTCCTGCGAGAACTTCCGAAACAATGGCCTAGAACACATCACCAGTGCCAACCTTAGCATCTTGTACCACATATGCGATATAATACATCTTGTAAACAATATAATATAAGTACAATATAAATAATGTTGTACCACATATGTGATATAATCTTGCCCATAAACTACGTATGTAATATCTGTTGGCACAAATCATGTCTTTAGACACAAACTACAAACTTACTGCTTACTAAATGGTATGGTAATGGTAATGGTAAAAGTAGATTTATATAGTGCATTGTCACAAAGTCTCTAATGCGCTGTGCACGCTAGTAACTAGAGAACAGCCAAGTTTTCAAGCTCTGTTTGAAGGACACATAGTGCTGCTGTGCATGAAGGTCATCAGGCAAAAGAGTTCCAGACTGTCAGACCCTGCACAGCGAATGCTCGGTGGCCAACTGTTTGATATATTTATAAATCAGTCACAAGTGATGAAAAGATAAAATCGTTAACTTACAGTACTACAAAAAATGCATAAACTCACATCCACTAACAATATTATTATTATTGTAGGTTTATTTGTAAAAAAATAATGTGTTGTTAGTTAAAGAAGTTCACATCATACCTGGCACCCCATGCAAAAGGCATGTGATAGTTTCCAAGTCGTTGGCAATACGGCACCATTGCTTTGTGCAGTTTTGTGCCAGCTTTTACGTCTGTTGTACGCAGATACTGCTCCAGCGCAGCACTGATGCTGCCTTGCAACACTTTCTCTATTCTCACGACAAGAAAGATATCACCATGCGGCCGTGCAACTGAGAAAATTGCCTGCAAATGTGTTTCATATACATTTTCATTGAACACTGGATTGGCAGCAGCACATAAAACTGAAATGGGAAATTGCATAAAACAATTAACGGGTATTACTTTTCATACAATGGTGAATTAACATGCTCAATCTAACTAGCAAACTAGTAAATCTTATATCCATTGAAATGAAGATCATTATTACAAGCACATACAACAAGCATAAAGCAACATACAGCACGCAGTGGTCATCTCATGTCACACAGTGGCATATCAGTGGAAAATGTAACTGCAATGCATTATATGCTATTCTGAACGTGCTTGGTACAGTTAATGTCGTCAGTACCAATGCAATATGCTGACTGAAACTAGAAATCGTAACCAACACCCAGTCGTTGCAAAACTGGCATAGCTACAAATCCCGAATTTTGAATACTGAGTTCTCCCGTAACCACAGCACTTTACCAACTACAAGAAAATTCTGCAAGTAAGACTACACTCATGGTGCTTACCTGTTTCTGAAGCTCAAGCCATTTCATATCAACTGCAGCCACGCTTGGACTAGTAGAAGCACCGTTGGCAGCTGGCCGACTGTGACCAACACCATCTGTCATGTGAACTCCTTCACTGGGAAGCATTCGGCGGATCACATCAGAGTTCGCATCAAAATGGAAGTCCTCAGATATCTTTTTGCCTTCCTTTGCATTGTAAAGGGCAAAGGTAAGAAAAAATGGCTCGGGCTGTACACGGTAAGCAAATACACAATCAAATGTTAATAAAAACAATATGACATGAGCCACAAATTTGCACACTTAAGAAGAAACAACCATAAATCATGATCAACAGAAGATTACAATCTCAATACTATAGTCACTACTACATGTGATAGCCTGTGATAAACCTGGATTAGCTAGTTCCCCCTAGCTCTTCTTCATCCACTTGTTGTGGAGATGAACCTATGTGGATGAGTGGCACAGGTTGACCTGCCCTCGTGGCCGAGTGGTTAATGCACTCGGCCGCCATGTGCAGTAGAGTGTGACGCGCTCAGTGGCCCGGGTTCGACTCGGCCCAGGCACGTCCGCCTACCAAAGAATTATTTCTAACAATTCCTACGCAAATGACGTAAGGGAGTTAATCCCGGGCAGGAAAAAGAGGGTTCGACGGTGTCCTCTATAAACTGTGATCGTTGCAGGCACCTTGATCTAGCAGTGTCAAGTCTGCCTGCTGCGCCCGTGTGAGTCAAAGTAAATAGACTTGGCTGGCCACGGGCTGGCATAATACACAGCGCCAGTCAGGGCTAAGCCAGACAGTAGGCCACGTCTAGAAGGGGCATGCTATAGAAATACCTGACAAGCTGCTCACTCCTGCTTAACCTGCCTTTCCCACACGTCGCTAACACACATCGCACACACCTACCAATTCCCATCGTCTCCCTGGGTAAGCACACTGGACCGCTATATGGTCTCAGCGCAGGGGTCCAGAGTAGGCTGGACGCCTGCCTTCAAAAACGAATGAACGAACGAACAAGAGGGACAGGTTTTTATGGTTCGGATGCCGTTCTTGTAACTCTACCAAAAGTGTCAAAAAGCACAGAAGGAAACTCAAACCACTGACTGTAACTAGACGAATCACCACCGGCCTCTTCCTATCTTCATCCACCCGTGGACTCATGAGGCAAACGGCAATGTAATGGACTGCCTCGTATTGGTTACTATCTGTCCGATAGCTATAGCATATATCATGAAACAAATTACAAAACCAGTTTGCCTCTGTCCGTCTACGTGCACTCTCACGCTCGCATTTCTTGATGGATTTTCACCAAACTTAACAC
>Ga0209780_1003964_pt1 | contig 11260 bp, 9 predicted proteins | sample WorMetexBAHAMAS2_FD_187384 | JGI IMG/M metagenome (GOLD analysis project Ga0209780, IMG submission 187384) | Marine gutless worms symbiont microbial communities from Max Planck institute for Marine Microbiology, Germany - Inanidrilus exumae... | ecosystem: Host-associated > Annelida > Digestive...
ATTATATATATATATATATATGTATGTATGTATCTGAGAGAGAGAAATTAAAAGCGCCATTTTTAAACTAAAAATCAATAATTGGCTTCAGTTTCTCTTCTTTGTAAAAGCTGCGGCTTTAAAACAGCGAATATAAAATACTTGTTCACAGATTCAATACACTGAAGCTAGCCATCACTTCTTTTCAGTCAGCGGCTTTTCATAAATGTAAAAGCTAGCCTCTATGCATAGAATTGCTGATAAAATTTTGATATTTGCTGTTTGAAAGCAGCGGTTTCACAAAGAAGAGAAACTGAAGCTAGTTTTTTATTAGTTTTATAATTTTTGCAGTTTTATACGTAAAATAGTAAGCATAGTGTATGGGGTGGCAGAGTAAAGTTCATTGGGCCAGTGTCGTCATTATGCCATATTTCCCGGCGACCGGTCTACAGTCGATGAGATATTATGAGTTAACGGCTTGCAGTGTCAAATGGCGGCCGTCCGCCATCTTCGATTTTAAAAAGTTATAAATTTTAACTGCCGGCCGGTCCGTTTTTTTTTTTGGGGGGGGGGGTTAATATGTGTCACCAAGCCAAATTTCGTGCCGATCATTCGAACCGTTGCATGGCCGTTTTTCAATTTTTCAAGATGGCGGCGTCCGCCATCTTGGATTTTCAAAATTTCGAAATGTGTGTCGTCGTTCTGCATATTCAGTGTCCCCGTTTTACCGCTGATAGACAGTGCTATAGTCAGTGTTCGTGTACTGTGAACAGACACAGCAGTCGAGGTGAAATGCCGTAATAGCAGTAAATTGATTAAACAGCGTCGCGATGTCGTCATCCTGTCAATCGTTGTGCATGCGATTCATCTGTTCACGATCGACACACGGCGCGCTAAACGCTGCGTAATTTTGTTATTATTACTAGACCGCATCGCAGCGATAGCTAGCGATAGCGGCCTGTTGCTACACCCGAAGTAGCGTGATCGGTCGGTCGGTCTGTCTGTCTGTGTGTCTGCCCGTTGGTCACGTTCGTGAGCCCTGCGAAAACGGCTCAAATGCCGTTTGGAGGCTGAGTCGGTAACTAACGTTTGTATTTTAATTTTAGTGGCTTTTTACGTCTGAGTGATTCACAGCAGGAAAACCGTCGGTATATAGTCTATAGTCATCACAAGGGGCTGAGTATACGACATGGTGTGGTGTGTCTGCGGCTGGCCGAGATGTGTACGATCGTATAGTCTAGTCCTGCTGTGAAATGTGCTCAGAGTGAAATGATGGACTGCTGTTTCGGAATAACATGTTGTATTGGTCTGTGGGATGATGATTACACGCCGTAGTTGTAACGTTTGAGAACTGTCTCGCAGGAATGATGGAGCCTACGGTTTGCCATGCCGTTCTTTCCTTCGCGTCCAGGTCGGGTTCCATTCTCGTCCGACAGAGAAACAGCGTTGTCGTCTCTGCCGATGGAAACTTGCCCGGCGCGGGCTGAGCGCTTAACCCAAAATGGGGACAGTGACTAAGGGATTCAGTGCCAGGCTGGCTAACCGACCGTTTTTAGTTTTTGACTTTACTCATCCCATACCCATACCCATGGAAATCCCCATACCCAGGGCAGACCTGCAGTTTTTCGCAGGATATCTGTAGTGCAGCTAGGATCACCAAACTTGACATAGAAATGTTCCACTATGAGTCCTGGAAAGTGGAAACCCATTTATTGTGGAATCAAAAGGTCAAGATCACGAGTCACAAAGACGTTGTCAGCGTGGGTCTTTGCACTCTTGTGAGTACTGGCTTCTAGTTCGGTCGGTGTTGCGTGAGGCTTACTGCCTATGGATGTCGGAGTATCCGGTTGAGCGAACCGCCACAACTCGCTGCAGCTTGGCCACTTAACTGAGGCGGCAGTCTGTTCGTTATTTGGTGGTGCATGTGGTGGAACGAACGGCGTTAAGTGGGTGTCACTGGGTATAAATTGTGGCTCGTTTGATACGCGAGCAGTCGTCGGTGTCGGGTGCACGTAGGTCGTTGGCCCGGCTGTCTGCTCGGTATGCGTCCTCTTGGAACCCGGCGCCGTCGTCTTCCCGCCTGCCCCGTTCCCACTCGAGAACTCCGCCGCCGCATGCACAGGATGCTGAAAATACAGGACTTGATAGCGACAGACCGAACTAGACAGGTTACAGTGTATCTGAAGACACACTGCCATATGGGCTCGAAGAGAGCGTTTCCCACCGACGTGGTCGACAGGTGACGCAACTGTTTACTTATTTACTGACGCACAAGCTGTTTAGTTCCTGCATTCCACGATGCCTAGTGTCATGTGCCTGCGACTGAGTGACGCCAGCGTTATCTGCGGTGTTGCTTACTTTTAGTTTCCAATCCAGTTTGCTTTTCTTCACAATATATCGTTTACTAGGCCGCACCAGAGCCATATCTATGGCTCTGCCATGGGCCGCATTAGCACTGCAGCGTAATCAGACAACGGACGTTGCCGAAAATTTGGGTAAGTCCCTTTCTGGTGCGCAGCGTACATCCCACGGGATAGACTTTGAATTAATTCTAATGTTAGAAGTGACCATTTGGCCGTGAGTTTTCGGCATTTGTAATCATTGCGGAGTTATGACGCCGTGACGGCCTGAAGTCGCATTTCTAGTTGATTAGTGAAATACCGGCATTAATGTCCGTCGTTTTCTGGTTCTGCGTTTAGTCTGCTCTCGTGCACGTTCGTCGGAACGGATGCCTGTTCGCGCGCGCGGACGCGGCGTATAGTTATCGATTTGTAACCGGTATATCGGACGCACCGCGTTGAGCGGATTCGACGACGAATGTCGTTCAGTTGCTGGCTATATGCGTCAGCGGACGGCCACCGCACAAGTTTCCGTCGTCGTGCGCGCTAGATTCAGGGTTAGATGTCAACATTTGTCTCAGTCGGATCATGTCTCTTCGCGCGTTGTTAGTGAACGAACTGCCGGTTCTGTGTCTGCGTCCATGGTCGAAAATTTGTGAGATGCCGTTAAACGATAACACGCGAAGTGTTCGCATTTAGGGAATACGTCCAAGCGTTCCCGGAGCATGGTCGCTGCAGTGGCTTGTGGTAGCGAAGTCGGCGTTACGACGTTAAGTATCAGCAGCGTCGCATGTTGCGTGCGTTAAACGTTTAACGAATTGTAACGATTCACGCACCGCTGAGCAGTGGGCGGAGTCGCGAGTGTGACGTGACTGTGACGTAATTACGCCGTGCTGAGTGGTGGACGGGCGGGCTGGTCGCAGACTGGCCTTCCCTCGCCTCGCTCAGCGGTAGGCAGCAGGCAGACGAAGCGAGCCGAATGGCTCGTGTCCACCGCTAACTTTACTGGACAGCTTCGACTTCATCGTTGGCGGTCGTTGTCATGCCAACCGTACGGCGTATAGTTCCCACGGTTGAGCTGTTTCGGATGGCGACGGCGACCAAGCGCGTCGAGAGTTAGTCGGCTGGTTTTGGTCGCTAGTCGTGCTGGGCAACAGACATCGTCGTCATCGCGTGGTCAGCTGGGATCGTTGCGTCTGCCCAGAATGACCTCTACGGACGGCGCATCTCCATAGCTCAGCAGGCGGAATCAAATCTGATCCAGTCATTTTGTTCTTGGGCGACCGGGAGGATGTTTCCGGCTGTGATCACGGAGTCGTCCGAGTGACAGCGCAGTGCCTGCTTGTTGTAAGAGAGAGTACATCTAACCGTTCCGGGAGTTTAACCCGTTTTGTCTGTTAAAAGTGTCAGGGTAACGCACTTGAAGAAGTCTAGTTTTTAGAACATATCCGTATGGTCGTTGCAAGTTGTTGAACAGCGGCATTCGATTGTCACCGTCCCTTTGTTTACTCTTGTGACTCGTGAATGCTGACAGCTCGAAGTGCAGTAGCTAAGAAGCCGTTCCAGTGGCGTGCTACGTGAAGCCGTGATGTTTTGCTGGTATTTGACTTCATACTCGTGTGTGCGGTTCCCCACCGATCAGCAGTTTTGAAATGCGACAGACTTCCACTGGTATGAATATCGTCTAGAGCGGCGGCAGTCGCCTCATTGCCAGGGACTCGGCGGGCACCTGCCTGATCTGCTCCGACGTGAAGAACTTGTGAAGTGTCCGCGTGCGTCCCGGATATCGGCGCATGCAGCGGGAAGTTCGTCGGGCGTGCGTAATCTGACGTGCGGCGGTCGGACAGACGGGATGGACGATCGGCGGCGGCGACGGTTGCTATGGACGCCGAGTCCGCTGATGTTATTGGTTGATTGATGGATGTACGTCGTGCTGCCATGGATCGTCGACTTCTTCCGCTTCCACTCGATCTTTACCACGTCCGACAGCGCTCCGTTTTCCGACCCGGTTAGTTCTTGCGCGTTGGCTGCGCACCGCTCAGTGGTTAGAATGAGACAGGGCGTCCCTGGGCGGAGGCTCAGTCCCCCCCCCTCTTTGCAGTTTAGCACAAAAAATGCGGTTATTTCGCATAAACGCAAGAGGCATATACAGTTATAATCGTCGTCACGGCGTTGTACTTCTGGACTTGTAGGTTCAGCCAGTGTTCCCACAATAGCCCACCCACTTCCACTTTGTCGATCAAGTATATATATGAAGGTCACGGTCATAGGGTCGTAGGAATGAGGGCTGGTGTAATTGATATAGTTTCGTTGGCTGCCGGTGTATATACACTGTGTCTCAAAAAACAATACGCTGGACTTTTGATCATAACTATGGCAAATGTAGACCGATTTTTAAAATTCTTTCACTGACCGATTCCCAAGGAAACTGTCTATGTAACTATTGCAGTGCCTTCCACTTCACCTTAACTGTGTTGCTACACTACCTTGTGAAACTTGAAAATCACAATTTGCTGCCGATTTCAATGGCGTATTGCATGTGAGACCTCAGACTTCATCTTGCAGGCCGCCTTGACAGCTCAGGTCTGAATCATATATATATGACTATAAAATCTGGAAAACAATGCAGCAGTGCTTACTGCTAAGAAGACGATCCGTGAATCGTGGTGTCAGCGAACTGAAACAATGGATGATTGACGTGTAACGGTGTAACATAGGCTGCAGCAGACAGTCAATAGCGAAGCGAAGCTCGCACCAGTGAATGGCGTAGAACGGTAAACGTCTGCAAACTTGTGTTTGTACCAGAGATGGACGTTTTCAACGCTCGCTTTAACTTTTAGGCTATTTATCAGGTAGGAGCACTACAGTAGGTATTAGTCACAAACATTACTGTCACCTTCTGATAGTGGTGAACTTGTTTGCTGCATAAACTTCATGGAGTTTGTCATCAAATCATATTCCGAACGTTCTTGCATTATCTGCGTTCTGTGGTTCATGTGTCGCACATAAATAAATTAAATCATCACCGTGATATTTTTTAGCATTTGTCGTCTAAATACTGTTAAGTTTTGGTTAAGTTTTAAGTAAAATTGATTAATTTTGATGGTGTGAGTAAATGGTCAGCCATTATTTTAAAATTTTGAATTTCGCAAGGTAGTGTAGGAACACAGTTAAGGTGAGGTGGAAGGCTCTGCAGTAGTTACATAGAGAGTTTCTTTGTGGATCTGTCAGTGAAATAATTTTGAAATTCATTCTACATTTGCCAAAGTTACGATCAAAAGTCGAGTGTATTGGTTTTTTTTAGACACAGTGTATAAAAAGGTGAATACGCAGTGCAGACGGTTGCTGCATCGATCGCTGGGACCGTTGAAGAACAAATCAGTTGCAGCTACTTATTCAGCGCGCAGTATAGCCTACTCAGTTAGTCACCATGTGACGACACTATTATTCGTATACTGTCCTTCGAATGGTAATGATAAAATGTCGGAAAGAGTGTTAAGTCTGTTCCGAGGACGACGAATATTACGGCCGGTGATGCTGATTGCTTGTCTGCCGGCCGGCAGACGTGCCGGGCCCAGCTCGGACTAATTGTCGGCTAACACGGAAACGGCTGATTCGTGGACAGAATGTCGATGCCAGTGGCGCCATCTGCCGAGTCGCTCGGCGTCAATGAACGGTGGCGCATTCACCGGTAGTTTTTTTCGACACCGGCGTCGCTGCCTGCCGTCTCCTCAACCGGGGCCGGCCGACGTAAATGTTCATGATTACATTTCGACGTGGACGGTCGAACGTCGCCGGTGTGTTACGTTATGGTCGATTCACAGTTTCTTGGAGAGTTACGATATGGTCGGTTGGATGTGGGACGGGTAGGTGGAGGCGTGTCCTACGAGCGCATACCTCGCGTGATTGGATGATTGGATGAACGTATTAATTCCATTATATACTGCCTTGCAAGTTTTCGCCAATTATTGTAGTTATAACTGTAAATTAAGATATCTGAAATTAACACATAGAGCTTGACCAAAAAAACGTTAAATAATCGGTCATCGACTGCAGTTTAATTAAGCATCTGTCTGCTGTATAAATTTTTAAAGGCTTGTTCACATGCCGCAACTGAACTAAACTGAACTGCTTGTCTGCAGTTCAGTTTACTAGCGGCGATGTGAACAGGTCTTAGCTCATCGCATCGCAACGTTGCCTATCCGTATTAACTACTAGTGATATTTTTTTCGTATATATGTGATTGCATTTTACTCTCTTGTAATTGTATGTAATTAATTAATCTCATGGCTAAAATACAGCAATAAATTTACTTACTTAGTTACTGTCCATCCCGCCGCCGCCAGCGTAGGTCGGCAGCACCGAATGAATGGACCGGGACGACGCACAGTGGAACGCGGTGCGTGGTCGTTAGAATGCCAAGTCGTCGTCGTCGTCGTCGTCGGGTGGGAGGCAGCACTAATGACGTCGTGTCGGTGACGTCAAGTCGTGAATGTCTTCAAGGTCATCCGCCCGATGTGACGCGCTTTTACGTCTTTTTCTCAGCAGTCGTTCGCCGGCCGGACGCTGTTTTATTGACAGTCTACGCCGCGGCGGACTGCAGATCCCGCTTTCCCTCATTCTGTCAGTCTCTGCGCACCACCCACTGACATCTGTTTACTATGCCCCTGTTTTCAGTCGCATCGCCGGGGGCTGTATGAACACACCCCGCTCAATTTGCATCCGGACGTAGTACAAGGTAAGCAAACATGGTAATTTTACAGACCCCTTTTGTGGTCCAAATACAGCACTCGATTCCCCCCTCTCCTCCGATAGACAGCATCAGAGCTATGATGATTGTCTGGAGGTTATGAGGGAAATAATCAGAACTCTTCTGTGCTGTGTTGTCTACGATAGTTGTGCACAATGATACGCATGCACATGTGAACAGTTCTTAAATTTGCGTGTTGGTTTAGGTTTAGATTTCGTTTTTGTGTGTTTGTTTAGGTTGAGCATTATATGTGTTTTTTGTTAGCTTAGATCGGTTTAATCCTGTGTTGCTTGCGTTTGTTGTGTTGGGTTTATAGTGTCTTCAGTACCAAGTCAACAGATTGGCTAGGAAGAACGTCTCCAAAATGACCTAGGCCTATTCTGTGTCGAGTGGGACGTAAAACCTAACTCAGCAGTCGATGGGATGTGTGTGTGTGTGTGTGTGTGTGTGTGTCTGTGTGTGTGCCGACAATAACTTTCTAATATAATGATCTTTGGCATGCTGGTTCACCTTGACCCTATATACATGTACGTAAAGTTTGAAGGTCAATGTCGTCGGTAAAATTCCGGCTCACAGGATGAACAAGGCAATCGTAGGCATCATACTTCGCCCCCGGTGCCGCCATCTGACGAACTTAGTGAAACACAACGTCGGGTTTTATTCGGCATTATTGACGCCATTATGTGAAAACACGTTGTCGTCCACAAAACCGGAAGTACATTAACATAATTGCACTGTGATCACAGTTAATATGGTGCCAGGCAAATAATGTGTCATATAACGCTCATGGCAAGTAATGACAGTAGACTAGCCGACACGATAGTTATATGCGTCGTGTGGGTTGATTATATCACCTGTATTTGTAAGCTTACCTGTGTTTGTGATGGTGAACAGACGCGTAATCATCGCACGATGTTTCATGTTCGTTAGCGCATCAGACGAGTATTTTGTGCTGCATAAATTCGCACATTATTGTTATGATTATTTGCGCAATAAGCCGTCGTGAGTTGCCGAATTGTCACGTTTACAAATGTGTACACATTTACATAGTAAGTTATATTTCTAGATTTATTCTATTGGTTTTAAGTCATTTGCTGTCACTAAGACCCTATAAACTTTTATTAATAGATACTTTTATTGATGCCGTAGATGCTGTAATTTTTAGCGAACGTGAACTCCAGTATTTTATGTGTGAGAGTAGAACTTAGCTACCTTTATCACCCGATGGACGATTGATGCGTATTTCTTTTTCTGTATTGTTTATTTGCTCAGCTTGCTGGTATTAATTTTTCGAGTTGCTCAAATTTTTACCGCCCGACGCTGTGCTAGCGCGGTATATGCTGTCGCCATGTGTCCGTCCGTCACAAGCCGGCACTGTACCTAAACGGCTAAACGTAGGATCACACAAACAACGCCATAGGATAGCCCAGGGACTCTAGTTTTCTGTTGCGAAAGATCTAGGCGAAATTCCAACAGGGTCACCCAGTTGGGGTGACCCCGTTGGAATTTCGCCAAATGAGGTGGGGTAGATTGCAATCGACGATTTTCGACCAGTATCTTGCTATATCTCAGAAACGGTGCAAGATAGGGACATAGTTACTATGGAATTCTAATAGGAACTTGTATGCGCTGTATCGAAAGGAACTTTTCCAGTGACCTTGAGTGACCCTCACTACTCCCAAACCACCCCATTTTCGACATTTTGTATTGCCTTTCGTATCTGTATAGTGGGTGGAGTTAGAGACTTCAAATTTAGTACAATAGGTTGATCATAGCAAGTGCTAGCCCGCGGATGACAAGTCGCCCGGAAAGGCCCGTGGTCAGGTCACGTGAACCATTAAATTTTTATGGGCACCAACCATATCTCTAGAACGGCTGAAGCGAGAGTTGCCCAATGTTGTACGCGGGTAGACTATCTCAAGTGCTAGCCATGGGATGACACACTACCCCTAGTGGGCGAGGTCAGGGTGACGTGACCCGTTTTTTAAAGTTTTGCTCCAATCATATGTTTACAATCGGTGAAGCTAAGCACTTCAAATTTTGTGTACTGATAGATACAGAGGAGTACTGATGCATTATATACTACCCCCGAAAGGGGTGTGTTCACAGTCATGTGACCTCTTTAAATTTCGGGAAATAAGTGATAATATCTCGTTAACGGTGCAAGGTAGAGCTACAGTTGCTATGGAACACTAATAGGAAATCGTATGCGGCCCATCGAATGGCACCATTGCCAATGCCCTCAAATGACCTTAGAGGTCACTTTGGCTGTTTGAAACCTTTCTAACTCCCATACCTCGTCAAACATAGCACGAATTTGTTAACAAGGCGCGTCTCGCGGTCTTTCTGCGGTAGCGGAGCTTCTTGTTAAAAAAAGAACACGAGCGGGAGCGATGCTGGAGTCGCATGAAGACGGCGTGGTTCGTCGAACGGAAGTAATCAGCCTAGATCACGGTTTAGTTGTGAAAGAACCGATTGGAACGGACTGATAATTCCTCGTCCGTCGTTTAATCCTGCCGAATTCATGGCCTCGAGGATGCTATGAATGACGCGGTCGACGGGCGAAGCGGTCTGTCTTCTTGCTATCTGTATAAAGGCATCTATAGCGTGTTTTGTCGGACAGGGCGACTTCTTGAAGCATCTGCTGTTGGCACGCCCCACCCCTCTCCTTCTCCCGAGTGTCTTGACCTTCATCTGTGAGCGTCGATTACTGAGGCCGTTGTGGAATGAATGGCTCTGCGTAGGACGCTTATAGGATGTCATGGTGAATTGGACAGCGCCGTAATGACGGTCATCAGTAGTTCGGTTGACCAACGTGATGCGGAGGCGCCCTGTGTGATGGCCTGGGGATTTCTCTGATACGTAAATTGTGACGTTACGGAGAAAGACATGCAACCGAACCGAAGTGTCGCAGTGCCGTCCATCAGTAACAAAGCTCATCGACTGCTGCATGGGATAGCCGCCCGTGACGTAGCGACAGCCGAAAATTTTCTCTGGGCGTAGGCCTACAGTTGTTGATTTGACGGACGAAAGCATTTTGCCAGTTCTATGGACGTAGACTTTCACTGTGAGGGTGACCTGCCTTTCCGTGGGCGTATCCAGACCCACAGAGTAATTGTCCTGTGGTATAACCTCACACTTAAAACTAGCTTGATCATTTAGGCATTCAGCCTGCATCGACGACAAGCACAGACAGACAACCGGTAGGATAAGCCGAACCGTTACCGCGGTAAGCTAAAAAGTATATAGTCTTTCACTTCAGCCACAGAGACACATAAGGCTTGAGAGAAGGGAGACGAGGGAAGGACAGTAGGAAAACGGTGGAGGAAAATGGTGAAGTACGTACAATTTCACCGCATTTTTGGGTCACCGTATGGCCTATAAATCAACTGTGCTGGTGTGCCGTTAAAAATTACTCATGTCTTAAGATTCGTTTACGATTATTATGGTTTTGTGAAATTGGCGCCATGTAAATAACTATAAAATTGAAAGGAACAAAATCACCGCCTTAGCCACTAATAGCATGCAGAGTGACGAGAAGCATAGACCTCGCAAGACTATGACATACTTTATCTTTTAATTTTTACGTAACGTAGTGACGCTTAAAAATTATTCTGTCACTGACTTCGTCTCTGATATAGCCATATTTGTGCTGAAAAGGGACGTTAAACTCCCAACTAACTGCTAACAGTACTGTCACTGAGTTTTACAGTACTAAGCAGAAGGACCGCGCGACGTCTGTGTCAGGTGAAAATTGAAATCTTGTTAACTGCTGTACAGATGTACAAGAAATTGCACTTGAGAAGCTCACAATAGGTGAACGATCTGTTATACTGCATGCTTAACTCGTAGCCGGCAGTAAGAAGATTTTGTATAGACTGTGTCACTGTTAAGGTCCGTCGCCAGGAAGCTCATCCCCTTTTGCGGCGCTTTGAGCCAGCGAGGGTTGTTAGACCCAATTAAGACAGCATACAACCAAAGCAGTCCACGCGGTAACAGGGCCTGTTGTTTCGCAGAACTCGCTGTTTCTTCCCTTGCGGTGACCGAGACCATCGCCATTACTCATTGCGCCTAACCACGGAGGGATGGCCAGGCTGAGTTGGCCTGGGTGGCTGGTTACATACCGAGGTGGCTTGCCCGCCCGAAAAACGGTCACCCATCCCAGTAGTAACCGGGCTCAACGTATAGAAAC
>Ga0209780_1003965_pt1 | contig 11260 bp, 6 predicted proteins | sample WorMetexBAHAMAS2_FD_187384 | JGI IMG/M metagenome (GOLD analysis project Ga0209780, IMG submission 187384) | Marine gutless worms symbiont microbial communities from Max Planck institute for Marine Microbiology, Germany - Inanidrilus exumae... | ecosystem: Host-associated > Annelida > Digestive...
CTGTTAGAAAGGGGGGTGGGTCACTTTGAGCACAAATTTCAGGGGGCAAGGGGGGTCATCCACCAACAAATCTTGGCATCAAAAAACTAGATTCCCTGGGCTATCACGTGGTGTTGTCTGTGTGATCCTACGTTTAGCCGTTTTGATACAATACCGGCGTGTGACACACACACAGACAGACGGACACACGATGATTGCTATTACCCGCGCAGAGCTAGCTCCACGCAGGTAAAAATCAGTTACACGATAAGCAATTTACTGGCATAATATTCCAACGCTAATGTCAAGTTAGGTAACATTACATGCTGGTTTCAATTTTTATGTTAAAATGCAAGCTGGATTTCTTCCAAATGTTGATCCATGCTAACATTTAGAAACTGGACGTGGAAATCAAATTGTCTGGAAATAAACAGTCATTGAATGGAGACAATTCTGTGGATGGATGGAACTTCAAACAGAATGTGCTGATATAAAGTTCAAGCAGTCATGCTAATTCAAAGCCATGAAGACAGCCGGCTTCGAACCACAGAACACAGCGAAAATCGCCGATTTGAACCTACCCTACCTGTATTTGGCGCCCTTGTTGGGGATGACCCTGTAGGAATTTCGCCTAGATATTTGGCATCAGCAAACTAGAGTCCCTGGACTATCGTATGGCATTGTTTGCGTGATCTGGAGTTTAGCCATCTTAGTAGACTTCCGACTTGTGACAGACAGATGGATGGACCGACACACAATGGCGGCAAGTACCGCGCTAGCACAGGGTGGCGCAGTTAAAAATGGGCCATGTGACCCTGACAATGCCCGTTAGAAAGTAGTTAGTCATCCTAAGGGTAACACTTGAGATATTCTACCCATATACAAAATTTGACGTCTCAGTCATTCCAGAGATATGTATGCAGCTCCCAAAATTTACAAGAAGCGCTGCTACTGCAGAGGGACCGCGTGACGCACTATGTCAGTAAATTAGTACTACGTTTCATGATGTATGGGAGACAGCAAAAGTGACCTTCAAGGTCATTTAAGGGCACTGGCAATGGTGCCATTCAATACGCCACATAAAATTTCCTATTAATGTTCCATTGCAACTATGTTTCTATCTTGCACCATTGACAAGATATTATAACTAGTTTCCCAAAATTTATGGAGGTCACGTGACACATCACAACTCTTTTGTGCTATAATATATGATGCGGGCACTAGTACTCCTACGTATCAATCATCACACGAAATTCCAAAGATATGCCTGAAGCAAAATTTTTTTAACGGGTCACATGACCCTGACCACATCCATTAGGAAGTAGTCTGTCATCTGTCATCAAAAGCAAAGCACTTGATATATTCTACCTATTCTAGTTCCTATTATCTTTCCATAGTAACTATGTCCCCATCTTGCACCACTTCTGAAACAGAGCTAGATATTGGACAAAAATCATAGATTTTATCTTTGGCGCCTCGTTGGGGGTGACCTCATTGGAATTTCGAAAAGATTGAATCGATTCGAATCGTGAATCAGAATGCTCTAGTATGTGCTATCATCAAGCTATGTACAGCATCAACAGTGGGTTAGGTGAAATTGGCGATTTTTCACCAGTATGTTGCTTTGGGTGCTTTAGGGAAATTATAAATCACTCAACGTCATTGTAAACAGTACGGTACCATAAGATAGGTCACATTACTTCCTATTAGCACTGCATAGTAACTGTGTGCCATTGGGTCATTACAAAGATAAGATAACATAGATAATAAAGATAACATACTGGTCAAAAATCACCAATTTCACCTACCCCACAATTATCTGATGCCCTTTTATCATGACTGCATTGGAATTTCATTAATAGTTTTGGTGCAAAAAAAACTACAAAGTTCCTATGGTACTACACAGCCTTGATTGCTCAATTTTCAGTTCAGTCATTTTAACACAACACCAGAGCACGACAGATGTGCAGATGGACAAAATTGCTGCACCACCGCCGTGTTCAGCACAGCTTTGCTACACTAATGCATGATAAAAAGCATACCCGACAATCGCGTTCTATTGTCTTCTTGAGTGCCTCATGCGTTTCAACGTCCAGCAGCAAACCCTCTGCATTCTGCTCCACAAAGTCCAGGTCTTTATATGTTGGTGACAACTTAGTGCGTTCGTGGGTTGATGCCCGACGCTTATGTGTGCTGCCTTTGAGGTCATATTTAGCATGAAGTTGAAGTGAAGATGGAAGCAAGTTGTTCATCACAACAAATCGAATGTTCTTTCCACCGCACTGCATTAACACCACATTTTGTCAGCTATTAAAATTAACCAGTGGTCAAAGTAATTTGACAAAAGGCCGCACTGCCCAAAGCACAAATCGTTTATTCATTTGCAGCCTAAAAACGTTTGGTTTAACCAGTTTCAAAATTAAACAATTCGTGCATCTATTTTTCACTGTACTGTATTCATGTACAGTGAAAAAATAAATTACGCGAGCACACCAGACCACAACAACAGTGCCGCAAAAAAAAGTTCTGACAAATGTTGTTATGTAAATTTCTAACAAGATGTTATAGCGATGTAAATGTCGAAATATTTTATCGAATTTAGCTTTTTCTTATTCTCATTCTTATTTGCTACAGATCTTGTGGTCTTATTGATAACACACAAAAACGATGGCATCCTCCGTAAAACACATATTTTACAAAGCTATACATACTCCTTTCTTAAAGAATATTCACGAGAATTCGAAAAAAATGCTAGAGTCCTTCCGGCGTGTATGTAAACATAAACAACATGTAAACTCAATGGTGTATTATTGTGAGCATGAGTGCACGAATAATTGTCATAAAGCGGTAAAAGTTGAAATAAAGTAGTCTTTTAATAATTTTGCAGCAACTTTCACCGTTAATGGATTGTCAAAATTCGGTATGATAAAGGAAACTGTTTGAAGGTATGAAACTTTCAATACTGACTGTATCGTAAGCCTAGTGCAAACATAACACGTTTCTCTATAAATGAGTAATCATTTGGACAAGAAGTCTCTTCTTCGTGGTTCTGCAGGTCTGCTGCTAGACTGATGCGCTTATTGAAACGCCTCAAAAGGTGTCTCCATGAGCTCATCAGACCACCGGCAGCAGGAGTAAGCAATGCCTCCTATGGGACAGTGAAAATGTTATCTTCATCTTATCGACATTGACTGATTCACATTAGGGTTACGTTAGGGTAATGGTCATTACTCATTAGAGTTACAGTTGCGTTTGGTTAGAGCTACTGCATTGAACTGATGCTATGTGGTTAGTTGCGTGGCACAGTGGTAGAACGTCGGTCTTTGGCCGGCAAACTTTCCCTGTCATGCACTTGACTAGCAGCTGACGGGTGACCACTTATGTAAGTAAGCCGTCTGCTATAGGTCAACCAACTAGGCCAACTCACCCTTTCATCCTTCCGAGGTCAATAAATAAGTAGCACCATTAACGAGATATTATCACTTATTTCCAAAAGTTTAAAGTGGTTACGTGACTCTGAACACATCCCTTTTGTGGGCATTATATCATGCTATAGCAATACCGTGCTAGCATAGCGTCGAGCAAATAAAAATTAATATCAGTTTTGCGTAACTGGAGTGTCATATGACAGCAGTCTGCAAGTTGATGGGGGAGGTCAAGACGACTGAGCCCTCCATGCTACAGTTCAGAACCCCCTGCTCATGTAATTTGTGGCCCTCCAGGGGAGTTGGTGTAACCTTCAGTGCTGCCTGACTGAGGGCAGCAATAAAGCAAAAATCAAAAATGTGATATTACTTGTCAACACACTGACTATATGGTGACATGAGCCAAGCAACGTCTTCGTCTGATAGATGCAAAGCATGTAGGCTGCCTCGAAATCCAGTCAATTAATACCTTTGATAGTCATCAACGATGTGTTTCGTATTCTGTTCTGTAGCTTCACAAATGCAGGTTGGGTCTGTCCTGTCTCCAGTCATTGCTTCTATGATAAACTGTTCATTCAGCACGTCAACTTTCCCGCCGTGCCAGAAGCAACAGTCAAGCCACTTCTCAAAAAGCCGAGTATGGATCCATTTCATATGAAGTTGTACTGCCCAGAGAAATACCTACAAGCTGCTCAAACCTACTTTCCCTCCTTCACTCTACATAGCGTGCACACCACACACACCTATCAACTCCCCTCCTCTCCCTGGGCTGGCGCATTAAACCGATTCAAAAGGTCTCAGCGCTGGGGTCCAGAGTAGGCTGGACCCCTCCCCGCAAAGAACGGACGAACAAACGTACCGCCCAGAGTCTAATTTAACATTTATTGGCAAATTCCTGGAACGCTTTGCTGTCAACCGTTTTCATGACCACGCTGATCTTCCATAAAGTAGACTCAAGCAAAGTCTGTGCTCGTGTTATTGGATTTTTAGCACTGCATTTCATACGGTGGACCACTCAATTCTGTTGACAGTGCTGAAGGACAGATTCGTCATTAAGGAAGGCGTGCTTGATTGGTTCAGGTCATACCTGACAGGTCGCACTCAGTGCATTAGTGCTTCAACTGGATGGTCAGAACCAACTAAACTCACTTGCGGAGTCCCACAAGGATCTGTCCTGGGGCCGGCTAAGTTCATCGCATACACGGAAGATCTCCACAACACCATCTACTGTAACTCTGCGCTTGTGGGTCTGTCTGACTCCACTCTGGCGCCACTGCAGCGAGTACTTCACGCTGCCGCTCGGTTTGTCCTGGACTTGCAACCACAAGACCATGTCACAGTTGCACTGCAGACACTGCACTAGCTACCAGTGCATCAACGTATTACATATAAGGTGTGCATGATGCATGGTGTTGCCTTTGGTTATTATCCAATTTATCTACTAGACTCTGTCGTTCCAGTTTCAATGTTACAAAGAAGAACGCATCTGCAGTCGGCAGACAATGGACTGTACGACGTACCACGGGTACAGATCGAACAAACCGACCGCTGCTGTTCTGAGACCGAATCAGTAACTGCACAAATTTGTTCCAGTCGAAACCAAACCCAAACGAACCACACACGGGATGGTCATGTTTGTTCTTGGTTAACTAGGGAGGTGAAAATGCTGCTCACATATATGTACCGTTCGACAACGTCACGTGTATCATATAGAGTTCGGAAGATGTACACATCAGACATCGAAAAACGGCAACATCGCAGCATGCTAGAACATCGGCGATTCGGCGTCGACAAATCGCCAATATCGATTTCGTAAAATATAGTAAGTAGCGTGCAACGACATTAAAGTCAGATCCTTCACCAACCACCGCGGACGACCACCTACGCCGCCGAGCGCTGTGGCGGTCGGCGATGTGGGTGCTTGTTGGCGGGCGGCGTCGGGAACTTCAAAGGACACCGCGACGACCAATTGTCAGATGCAACCGCTGTAACATGGCAAATGACCGTCGTTGAGAAAATTATCGCCGATCTGCATTGTTTGTGCAACAGCAGGCGCCGTGTTGGCCTATGTGTGTTCGTGAATGCGGTCTGTGCCAGCCAGCAATGCACATGTGAGACATGCGTTCGTGCATGATATCCTACTCTGACTCACTCAGGCCGTCAGCGCCGCTCATTGATGGCAAATGTTGTACTGCATCACCTCACACACGTAACCAGAGACTAATCGCCAACATGAGTAACCGAGTCTACCCAGCATCGTCTGTGACATGATCTGACTGATGTCTGCTCAGCACGGTAGGAGGTGCACTAGGTGAGACCGTTGCGACCATCTCACTAAGAACAGAGAAAATGCTTTGCATGTTCCGGCTCCTGAACAAAAAATGTTCTGCAACTGGACCGTACCGACGTTGTTCCGGGCCGGAACAATACCAGAAACGATTTCAGTACGATCTCTAACCACGGGTGTCATCGTTAGTCGGTTCCAGGGCTTTTTCCGTTGCTGGTCCACAAGCGTGGAACCAGCTACCTACATCAATCCGTCAAATGGACTGTGTCGCGATGTTCAAGCGCCATCCAAAAACTAGTTTTTTTATGGAAGTGTACTGTGTGCCTTATTAACTCATTACTTTTAGTCAAACTATTATTTCCGTTAATGTTTCGGTTATTTTTTTGATTGTATTGTATTTTATGTCATTTTATTCTGTTCAGCGCCACTATCCAGTATTGTAAGTGGCACTATACAAATTCATTTTGTTATTGTGTGATTGTGATTGAGGACTGATACCAACCGACGATGTTTCCTGCACAACGTCTGTAACTGGTTCTAAGTTGATTCAAGGCAGACCACAGGTGACAAGGCAGGTAGAAACCACGAGAAAGTACAGTGGAATAAGTAACAAGTGAAAGATTGATAACATCTGCCGAGGACAACGAAGCATGTCATTCCATACGTGTTGTTGTAACAACATCTGAGTAATACAGACAAACTGGTTGCCTTGATGGAAAACCAACTGGAGAAAGAACATGATCTTTCAGTAAAGTGGAAGGCAGATCTTCGAACGTAGGATACTTGTTGCTTCCTGGAGATGGAGATGAGATGAAAGAATGTTGCTGAGTACTGGTAACAATTCTAGCAAAATGAAACCACTGTTAAGTAATAAATAACCACATTAATGCAGTTACCTGGTAGCAGTAAAGCCCATAGAACTTAGGCAGTAGTGTCGCACGGTTCTGATTCAAGTTCTATAAATAACAAATGTCAAGAAATGAAATGAGAATCACTCATAAAATAAATAACTGTAAAAACTTCACAGTTTAAAATATGGTGTTAAGAGGCAAATCAAATGTCAGAACTACAACAAAAAGCTCTGCTACTACAGAGGGATGCACAATGCACGATGTCAGTTAAAATCTTGTTAACTAACTGCTGCACAGCTGTACAAAAACACTTGAAAAGGCATGCAGTGGGTGAATGACCTTAAAGGTCGCCCAAGGTCATCAGAATTGCCATTATTCAACAAGCCATACACTTAGAGGACTAAATTAATGAAACAGCAAATACAGATGTAAAAACTTCACAGTTTAAAACAGTTTGTAAGGACAACAGTATTAAGTAGTAAGTGCAGTCATTCCTTCACATGCATTGCGAAAATGTGACAAAACACCTGAAATGTTACAGTGCCATGATATAAACCAGCTTGGGGGGGGGACTTGATCTTTCAGTAAAGTGGAAGGCAGATCTTCGAAAGTAGGATACTTATTGCTTCCTGGCGATGGAGATAAGATGGAAGAATGTTGCTGAGTACTGGTACATATTAGTGGTTTGCAGTAACAACAACTCCATCTTGCACCATTGCATCTGTCATCTTTGGCATCAGAAAACTATGGCACTGTTTCTGTGATTCTACATTTAGCCATTTTTGGTACATTACCGGCTTGCAACGGACAGACAGACAAACGAATACATAATGACAGCATATACCATGCAAGCTTAGCGCCACACGGTAAAAACAAGTATACTGGTCCTCGTTATTATCGAGCCAAAATGTACGCTGGCTGTGTTGCATGCTGCTTCCTGTCGAATCAAGGGTGAGTAAGCCGACAGAAGAGACAGACAGACGGATGGATAGACACCAGATAATTACATTATGCTGTCCTGACCAGCATAATAAGGCATGGACCCGAAACTTCAAAACATCATACGAGTCAGACCATTACCCTAGGCGGGGGGGTGGGGGTAGTTTGTCATACGTAAGCTAGATTTGCTGTGGTCAATCAATATATCAAATTTAAAGCCTTTCGCTTCACTCATTTAAAAGATAAGACCTCGTATTGTATTTCAAGTAGCTCGGCTATCGCTGGCAAACCCGCGCGATGCACTGCATCACAACAAATGGCAAAAATTTTAAAACAGTCACGTGACCATAACCACGCCCTTTTGTTGGTGATATGTATCCTGTTGCTAGAATTGATATAGCCTACTCGTGTACAAAATTTGACGACTTTAGGTTCAGCCGTTCCAGCGCTGTAAAGACTTGTCCAAAAATATCTCACTATATCTCAGAAACGTTTGAAGACATGACATCATTACTATACAAGGCTAATAGGAACTCATATGTGGTCTATCAAACGATGCTATTTCCAGTGACTTTGAGCGACCCAAAATCACCCACATGTTCAACATTTTGTATGGCTTTTCATATGTTAGTAACTACTTTTTTGGTCTAACACCTAGATACAGCAAATTCAAATTTGGTACTAGGTTGACTGTAGCAAGTCCTCGCCCACGAATGAAAAACTTCTCCTAAAAAAGGTGTGATTAGGTCAAGTGACCTTTTAAAATTTTTTGCAGCACCAATCATATCTCTGGAATGGCTGAAGCTATAGTCGTCAAATTTTGTGAACAGGTAGATTATGACAAGTCCTAGCCTATAGATGATATGCCACCCCTAAAAGGTGCACGGCACGTGACCCATTTTAAATTTTTGGACCACAACTGCATCTGAAGCTAGAGTTGTCAAATATCTCACACAGGTAGCCTATATCAAGTGTTAGCCTTGGGATGACAAACTAACCCTAACGGGCATTGGCACAGTCATGTGACCCATTTAAAGAAATATTTTGGGGCCTCAATCATATCATTGGAATGGGTGAAGCTAGGCACTTCTAATTTTGATGTGCTGAATGTTAGTGATGAATGCTGGTGCATGCATGATATATTACCCAATGGGGATGTGTTCAGGGTCACGTGACATCTTAATTTTGGGAAATATCAAAGGTCAGGGTAACGAGTCACAACAACACTATTGGCATGGGTCTTTGCACTCCTTGTGAGTGCTGGCTGCTTCTAGTCTTTACTGCACCAATGTACAAGATGGCAATCTGCCATTCGTGTGCTTTCCATTCTGGCACAGCTGACAACAGCCCGATTTGCTCTTTTAGCTAATTCACTTACCCACGTAAAATACATAAGTGAAACATAAGAAATATGTCTAATTAGGTTTAAAGAATATTAAGAAACTTCACAAATGAAACAGAATACGAATGCTTCAGTCTATGAATAGAATGGGCATTCATATCATAAAGGAAAAAAGTAAAGGCTTCCCATACTCATTACCGAGTGTTGGGCACGGAGCTGATCCCAGTTTACATGCAGTCAGCCAGCAGGTAACTTAAGTCATCCACCCAGCGGTAGGCTGCCATTACTTTCCGCCAGGCCTGCGGTTACCTTCCCAGCCGCAGAGCATCACCGCCCTTTGACTGTTATTCATTTAACCGTCCCATGGAGGGTAGAAAGCTGATTCGACCTGTGTGGCTAGTTATTTTCCAAAATAAAGTGCCGCCTCCGGGAGTCGAACCCAGACATTGTCGCCCATCCCAGTACTAACCATCTCCGCATAGGTTAACCTCGTTGATCAAGACCAACGCGTTACCACTATGCCAAAACGCCATCGCCACCACACAGTAAAACACACAAGCATCAACCATAGTGACAGTCATTTTACACTCACCATGTAGTAACCAGGCAGCAGTTTCTGCAGAAATTCTGCCTCTTTGTACTGAACAGTTTTGATGATGAACTCGTCATCATCAGTGATGTAGAAGATACTGCCACTCGCTCCAGGGTTGGAAAGTTCTCTCAATGGCTCATTACACAGCGACAGCTGGCATTCATACATCATGCTCCAATTCACTAGCTCACCATCACTCTGTTACTACTGCCACTATTAACATTACACTACAATAGTGGTATCTCGGCTTGTACAGCACTACAAGCTGCTGTAAAAGCCAATAAATAGCCAAAGTAATGAAAATGGCAGAATTTCCATGAATTGGGGCTCCAAAACCCCAGAACAGATTTCGAAGCAACTATGTAGTGGGTATGACCACACACTGGCAGTTAAAATTTTAAAATTGTAAAAAAATCAAAGACGGCGGACGGCCGCCATCTGGAAAAACACAAAAATGGCCATATTTCGGCAAAGTTTTAACCGATCAGCATTGAAAATGGACGGTACAGTGGCGCATATTGACCCACAAAAACGTATCGGCGGTTAAAATATGAATTTCTAAAAATTCAAGATGGCAGACGGCCACCATTTTGAAAACAGTTAATCACTATCTTAACAACAGTTCAATGTATCGCTGCGAAATTTGGTACAGCTGTATGATGATACAAATTGACCCCAATAACCCTAACGGCTGTTATTATCACTATCTCCAAAAATTCAAAGAGGTCACAACACCCTGAACACATCCCTTTAGGGGCAATCTATCATGCATGAACTAGCACTAGTACTCCTCTGTATCAATCAGCACACAACATTTGAAGTGCCCAGCTTCACCGATTACAAAGACATTAAGCATTGCAAGCATTGCAACCTTGCTGCACGACTTCAAATAACGACAGAAGAAAGTCACCAAAACGTAATAACGATAATGATGTGTAGCACAGGTGAATGAAGTCATACAATGCAGGCAGATCTTCATGATCCGAGGCCAGCATTACATCACATAAAGCAGAATTAAACACGCTACTAAAATTCAGCTTCAGAACCGATAACATCATGGAAGCTGACTCATGTTAGTTGGTTGGAGTTTAACGTCCCTTTTCAGCATAAATATGGCTATATCAGAGATAAAAGGTCAGGGGTGGAGAGCTATCCCTACCCAGTAAAGGAAGGCCAGCAATATATTAACCTCGACCCTGGCCGCCTTTTTGTTCAGCAGTAACCCATAAAGGAAAAGGGACCGAGAGGCTAATTTAAATTATTACGTTAGCACCTACAACAGGAGGAGACAACTATCACACTGCAAGACAAGACAAAACTAAATCAAATACGATAGAAACAAGCATGCATCCTTAAGTAAAAAATACACATAACACAAAATCAACACATACAAAAAAAACATAAGCCAGGTTTAGTCGCCTCCTATGACATCCGGCCTGGAAACAGAGTGGGACTATTCTGGTAGAATGGAAGGGATGGAAAAGCAAGAAAATAAACGAAGCAAGTACGAAAGGGAAAAAGGAAAAAAAGATAGTAAAAGATAAGAGTAGAAGGTGGGGAAGTGAAAGGATAAGGGGGCATTGCCCTGGGCCTACATGGGGCCACTTGACCGGCAAGACACAGGCAGCAGCATACAAGTCTCGTCCACCAAGTCTGCCTTAATAATAATAATAATAATAATAACCAGGATGATATTTATGGTGCTGTCATCATGGCAAAGCCATTGCGAGAGTTCACCCGGTTCATTTGATGAATGCAGACTCAGCGCCGAGGTGGCCGCCAACCCTCAGACCAAGCCAACCGACTTGGACTGTGAGTCCGCCAGAAAGAAATGGCAGCTACCGT
>Ga0209780_1003966_pt1 | contig 11260 bp, 11 predicted proteins | sample WorMetexBAHAMAS2_FD_187384 | JGI IMG/M metagenome (GOLD analysis project Ga0209780, IMG submission 187384) | Marine gutless worms symbiont microbial communities from Max Planck institute for Marine Microbiology, Germany - Inanidrilus exumae... | ecosystem: Host-associated > Annelida > Digestive...
CTTGTGTGCACTGTGCACCACTTCGCAATCAGCGTTTTGGAGTACGCCTTTGGTACTTCGGATGGGGAAGATTTATAGTTGTTCACTCGCGGAAAACGTTATCTCTACGCCATCACAGAATGTTGAAGACGAAAATACGGTAAAATTTGGGTTTTCACCCTCAAGGGCCACAGAATATACCGATTTAGATGAAATTTGACGTGTCTACTCCAGCGTACTAAATGTGGCCAGGATTCGTCAATGGGATGGTAAAGGAGCCACTCGGTAATTGTAAAATTGGTCAAATTTGCGTTTTTTTTGTGGCACCTTATGGCCACGGTATTAACCAATCACGGCGAAATTAGGCATGTTATCGTACACCTCATGCAAGTTTGGCCCTGGTCGGAGAACGGCGTGGGTGCAGCAGCCAGCAGCCCCTAATTTTTGTGGGTTTTCGGCCTTTTACGCTCCGCGTGGGCGACAGTATAATTATGCCGATCAAGTTGAAATTTGGCACTTAATGTGTACACCACGCACACCAATTGAGGTTTGCGGTGCATGCTGTCGATTTTGCAGCGGTTGACGATGCTTATTTTTCTACTTAACCAATAAACCACTCCAAACCGTCAAGAAACTTTTCCGATTATTTTCGTGAAGCAAGGAAGTACTGGGATCGATTGTGTTTTACTTCTATCATTGTTTGTTTGTCAATCATCGTCATCATCATCATGACAACTTGCTATGGCGCAAATCAATTGGTGCTCAGCAGCGCCGAACAACAATACTACAATATAGCCTACATATTACAGAACAAGTAGGCCTAAATTTTCAGTTGGCGACAGAAATTATCGTGCGAATTAGTGTTCCGGATGCGAGCCGGAGGTGAGTTCCACGCCGCCGGGCGCCGGCCCTGCTGCAATAGTAAATGAGCTGTCAGCAAGGCGCGTCCTTGTCCATCAGACGGCAAAGTCACCACCTGTTGATTAGAGGAGAACGTGGTCGTTGTAGCGACTACACGCCTGTCTGCTTGTGTTCTCAAAATTGTCAAGAGATGTTCGTGAAAACTGGGAGTAGGATCCGATTTAGTACAGGAAATACACATTTATATATGTATAGATGGTTCCGAAAATAGGAAATCTGTAGTCATCCGTTTTAGCCGACCATAGTTACCACGGTTCGGCTTACCGTTACTCCTGAAATAGATGTCGAGCTTCAAATAGAAGCCAGGTCTCAACATTAATATAAACCGAGTCTTGGTTGCATGCCTGGTCGCGGCATCTTTGAGTGCAGGGTCTGTACTCAATATAGTCGTCATCGCTATTCAGCCGAATAACCTAGTATAATGATGATAGGTCTATATTAATTCAGAGGCGTCGGAAGCAATTAACATATAAGGGGCCCCATTTTCCGGTGCGGAGCGCTCGAAAATGTTTTGGGTCGTGCCTCCATTCGATACGACGTCCCCATAAGTCTCTAATGGGAGTGGTCAGGGTCATGTGACCCGTTTTCTTAAATTTTGCCCCAATCATATTTTTGGCAGCCGTGAAACTAGGCAGGCTCCGAAGATATAAACACTTCAAATATCGTGTGCTAATCGATACAGTGCATCAATGATAGATTACCACCGAAAGGGATGTGTTCGTGGTCACGTGACCTCTTTTGGTTTTGGGAAATAAGTGATAATATGTCGGAAAGTGTTCAAGATAGAGACGTGGTTGCAGTGGAAGTCTAAATAGGAAATTGTACGTGGCCTATCGAGTGGCATTATTGCCAAATTCCCTTGAAAGACCTCGACGGTCACTTTTGCAGTCTGAAACCTTTCTAGCTCCCATACTTCGTGAAACATAGCACGAATTTACTTACATAGCTCGTCGTATGGTCCCTTTACGGTAGGTGAACTGCTTGTCAAAATCGATGAGCATTTTGCTATAAGGTGTAGAGAAAAGTATATTGGCACCATTTTTTCAGACTGACAACCGCTACAGTGACATAATTGCGTTCGTTAAATGAACGAAAGAGAATGCTTGAGCGTTAGAAATTGCACCTGTTAACGAGCTACGTCGGCGTAATGTGACTGTCGCGACATATCAAACAAACTGGCATGAAGCCACTGAACTAAAGAACAAGTACGTCCGTCGTCGTGGACTGACGTATATCCACACATGCCGATCCTGCGTCCACACGCCGCGCGATTTCACGAACGGTGCATCTCTAGCGTCACGTTTACGTCGGCGCATCTCTACGGTATAATGTAGTCCGAAACCATGTCTCTATAGTCACTGTCATGTGTTCGGGGGCCAAAGTGTAATCGTTGTGAACGTCGTGGAGGTGGTGGCGCGCTGGCCGATTCGTCCGATTGTGGGCCACTGGGGGAGCAAAGTTCCCCAGAATGTGAGATTCCCTGCCTGGAACGCCGATGAACCGCCGTGACGCCGCTAGCTTTATCTTCGGCGGAGAAATCCGTAGCCGTACAAAAATCAAAGAAACAAAATTACAAACAGTAACCGATATATCCACACCTTGCTTGTCGGCATGTGTGGATAAAAACGGACTGAATGACGCACAATAGCTCAACACCTACATGTATTCGAAAATACGTTAATGTATAGCTAACGGTTTTTACGCTGGCCACGCCTATTGGAAAGCGTAATGCAACGGTCTGGCGTCCGTCCGTCCGTCTGTCTCGCCTTTCTTCTAACCATAATAAAGCCACCAGGCAAAATTCAGTGAGTGCACAATGGGTATCTAGAAGCAGAACCCCCGACGGGCAATAAAATAAGAATATAGTTTTTATCATAGTTTTTATTATAGTGCTTTAAATAATTTTTACATTAACAAAAATGATTTTTTTAATTATACCTTATTTTGAAACAAGACGGCTTTACTATATGTTACAATCTAAACGTGAGAACAAACCAACTTTGTAATACTCGGACGGAAATGTACGCTGGCCTCGCCGCGTGCTGCCCCCTGGTGAGTCACGTTGAGTATGCGCCGCGCGCTCTGATAACGTAAAAAAGACGGACACTGTATGAATGTTAGAAAACAAGATGGGACAGACAGACGGACGGACACCAGACCTGTTCACTTGTTGACGTTGGCGCGTGAACGCGAACACTAAGCGGTGTTACTGGCCTACTTTTTTGTGCACAGATTTGGACAGGCAGTCGCCCATTGTTGGCTGTAATTACATTATTTACCAGTATCAGTTTGATCAAGGTTTTCAAAAGTCTTATTAAACATGTATGCAGACATTTTCGAAACCAAAATTATAACTAAATAATTAAAGTTAAATTATTTTCATAACTACATTACGCTTATCGTTAGAAGCTGCAAGTGTAATAATCCGCACCCTCGCTTCTTCAGCCAAAATAATATATTCAGACTTCATAACTATACCTACAGATCACCCACCACTACTAATAACGCACGATAATTAGTAGATTGAGCGGAAATAACGTTGTCGACGATACCGAAACGGTCGCTAGTTTTCATAATCACCATCGACGGGAGACGATTCGTTAAAGACCTTTCGAGCCCAACACGGCTTATAACAGTGATATTTTAGTTATGAAAATTAGACGATGCAGTAGAGATTCTATCAGCACTAGTTTAGACTGAATTTTAGCGATCCTTTGAGAAACAAGGAAAAGCAGAATAGATCACGTGTTAGTATCAGTGTGCTGTCCTCCACAAAATGAACACAATAAACATCAAAAAAGTTGCAAATAGTCATGTCGTGGTTATTTTATAAAGACGTCAAAAACGCCCAAAAATTCATGTTCTTTTTTTCTTTTTCATATTCTTTGTCACACCTTTTTGTCCAGTTAGTTTCTCAGGAATTACTACGGATACCAGCATAATTAATACATCGCTACAACCGCTATGACGCGTAGATTTAACTTTTGGGAGATTGGTTGATATTATGTCCGATCTAGGGGGTCAAATTCCCCAAAAACCACCCATAAAGAAGCGTGAATAGGCATTTTCAAGCCAAACTTGCAAAACTAATAAAACTGGCATATTATCGAAACTACTGCACCGATTCTAACCAAATTTTGCACAATGACAAAGACTAAAGAATACTCTTCGTGGTTGGTCCAAGTACACTATAGCAAAGCCAAGATGGCGGACGTCCGCCATCTTGAAAACGAAAATCGGCCATATCTCCGTAAAAGTTCTACCGATCGGCACGAAATTTGGCATGGAGACGCATATTGGCCTTCCGTAGCAGACCGGTAGGTAAAATTTCAAACTTTCTGTCCATCCAACCAAGTGGCAGCCAAGGCCATATTTCTTTAATCACTATACAGGGTGGCCAAAAAACCGGACCAATTTTGGATGTTAATAACTTTCAATACAGATGACATTCCGTAGATCAAATGGTGTCACTGTTTCCACAAATAAGTCTTCTTTATGAGTTAATACATTGATTACGTTTCGTGTATTAAATATTTATTGCAAACACGTAATTTGTTCTTGTTATTATAGTACGTTACTATGGTCTGAGTTGTAACCGTTGTTACTATGGCTCCTTTATCATATGATGATAAAATTTTAATTCGTTCATTAAGACTGGAAAAAGGCTGGAGTGCTACAAGACTGTTATGTGAATTTCCTGGAAGAAACTGGAAGAAAAGCACAGTCTGCGATTTAATAAAACGTCTCGATGCTGGTGGCATGGTTGATCGTCGAAAGGGTAGTGGTCGGCCACGATCAGTGAGAACAGCTGAAAACATTGCAATTGTTCGCGATCTCATATCCAGCCAGGAGGACAAGTCATGCACCATAAGAGTCCGAGAGAAATAGAGCGCGAAACAGGAATTTCGCGTTCGTCAGTTCTTAACTGTCGTTCCTTAGATAACTTGTTGCTTTTGATGTATGGACAATTTAACCCTAGTTGTGCAAAGAATATTTAATTTTGGTGCATTTGAAGCACCAGTCTTACTCTCGATAAGGAACTGAGAAATTTGGTATATAGAACGCTTGCTATTGTCATCATATACAGGAGTTATATCCTTTCAAAATTGGTCCGGTTTTTTGGCCCACCCTGTATATTGTTTTTAACGATTTTGCATTCGTCGTCTAGTGCACTTCAAACACAGACAATACATTCTTGGCTCTGTTTGATATGTTTCTCACTTACGACTGGCCATTTTTGCACGTGTGTATTCTGCAAGAAAACGTATTATTTTCTACTTTAATTCTTGGCTCAGTTTTAAGCGACTATGTCGTCTTTTACGGGGATTACGTTAGTTAGCCCGCCCGTCATCGCATGCTGAAGGGCTTATGTTCTGCTGATGTCACTTTCTTTCATCGTCTTCTTCTTTTAGCGGTCGCCTTAGAGACCAATAATTATCTCAAAATGTACTGAAACGATCGCTCAAGGAACATTGCTATGGTAACCGATTTTTGTCGCGAATCGACGAAAATAATTGGCACACTCCACCTTCATTCAGTGCGCTGACATTTCACAACAGTTGTGATGATCGCAACACGCATGCACGCGTTAACACCGCAGATAACCTCAGTACATGTATGTCTTATAAAAAATTGATAAACTCTGGTCCAGTAACCTCTGAGTTTTCCAGGGGCTTTTGCGCAGGGCGGGCTACACGCTGGGCTTTGCCACGCATTTCTAGTTTAGTTCTAGTTTAGTTATTATTGTGTTGTAGTTGTTTGATTGCGAAAATGTCCGCATACATGTACAACAAGGACGTGACACGACTGGCCCGCCGTGCAGTGTCGGCCGCCCGACCACCCTGCGCGCCGACCGTCCACGGGCTCGGCGGCCGGCCGGCCCGACTGCCGGCAGCGTTACGACGACGACGATAGACGACAGACGACGACAGACGCCAGCTAGCAAAACAATACTGGCCCATTCGGCGGGCCAGTAATAAGAATTTGTAAACCTTGACAAAATTAATGCTGGTAAACATTGTAGTCTATTTATAGCAGACCACACGTCAACAATGCATTTCTATCTGTTTTAAAGACCTGCTGAATGACGCAAAACTTGCAAAGTTTACAGACGTAAAGCTAGATAGATACACAAAGATAGTGCCATACATTAACAACTCTATTACAAAAAAATACTACGAATAGCACTGGTACATTGCGGCTTGTACAATTTATAGGTATGATCTCACGATTCACTTTCAACCATGCACGCATATTCAGCGACTTCGCCATTCCGTCAATTACAGGAATCATTTTAGTTTCAATTATAGTTACTAAAATATCACTGCTATAGATGCTGCTAAAACAGTATCTAGATTTCTTGTTGTTGTTGTTGTTGTTGTTGTTGTTGTTGTTGTTCTTCTTCTTCTTCTTCTTCTTCTTCTTCTTCTTTTTCTTCTTCTTCTTCTTCTAGCGTGTGCTTCCCATGTCGAGCCAAGGAACAGCTTCAGCGTCTGCCAGATGCAAAGTCGGTATATCGTTGGACCTTAGGCAATGCATCAAGCTAATTTTGAGAGTGTTGTGTGTAGTTAAGTTAGTTAAGTTTTCTTGTGTTTTTTTTCGTTTTTATATTTGCTACTAGTTTCACATACCGGTGAATAAAGATTGTCACTAATAATGCCGATTAGGCAGCGTAATGCCAGCTTCTGGAAGTACACACATGCAGAACTTCAGTGCGCGTAAGTATTCGCTTGTGTGGCCTCTCATTAGCGGCTAACGAGATCAGACCTGACGATGACGCTGTCTAATAATGGTATTATTAATCACATAGCACCCCGTTGCCGCGACTACGGTGTACACCGCGTAGTGCGAATGTACTTCGACGTGCCGATAGATGATTTTTTGTACACTTTTACCGAGTACATCAAGTATCTTTATAAAACGTTTTCATTTCAAGTGTGTTACTGCGCCATCTTGTGAAACTTGGAAATGAAAAAAATGCTACAGATTTTAACGGCATCTTCCGTCGGCGACCCGAGAATAGGCCTACATCTCAAATTCTCTTGCCTATAAGATCTGGAAAACAGAGAGCAGAAGATGGTGTCAGCTAACTGAAGCTTCGCTCATACAGGCGTAGGCGTCGCATCGGCTGCAGCAGACTATCAGTCAGTCGAGGAATGGCTCAAACGTCTGCGAGCTTGCGTCAGTGACGTAGCTGGGTAAGTAAGTAAGTAAGTAAGTAAGTAGCCTTTTAATTCACTGAGACATTCGCACAATGTTACAACGTTAATAATAAATACAAATAAAATACAAGTAAAATATAATACGCAAAGCATGAAACGGAAATATTATAAGGCTAAACCAGGAAAAGATTAAAACCTAGGCTAAAAAAGAGTGACGTGACGTGATGTGACGTGATGTTATACGTACTTAAATAAACAACGATTGATGTAATAATTTTTAAACTGCGAATATTGAACAGTAGGAAGAAGATATGGATGTTGCCTCTTACGAAGCTGGTAAGTTTGGTAAGTTGAGGTTTTAGGGGGGAGAAGATGGTGCAGACTGTGACCTGGCTGAGTGGCCTGCCGAAAGAGTTTGCGATCTGACTCGTTAATGAGGATGTCGATGTCAAACGCGGTAAGTGTGAGTCCATTTTGGACATATTGGACACTTCATTTAACTTTCAGATTATTTACCGAAGTGCAATAGATATTAGTTAACGGCGTTATAGTACACAAACTGTTATACTTGCATCACTTTGTGCATTTTGCGCTGAAAATGAAACAACAACTAATTTCGCTAAATTCGCTGCGCTACACTGTTCAAAGAGCGATATGTTTGCGTCGCGGGTGCGAAGTATTGAAATCAGCGTGGCTAACCCATGATTTTTGAACTAGCGTGACCCAACCCAACCCAATCCACATTCCGGAATACCGTACTTCGCAAGCATACTGTTAACAGCTTGGGCTAATCTCCAGTAGGAGCCGCGGTGCCCAAAGTGTCTGACAGCCAGAGCAGCATGGTGTTTCTGAAATTGTCTATCAATCCATGACACATGCGCATCTAAGTAAGACTGTTCACGGTAGTCGTCCGTAAACATATCGGTGCACAGAGATACTGTGCCATCTTCAATAGATGTATGTGTGTGATTGCGTTTGTTTGGCATTACAGTTAGGAAATACGTAATAAATGAACCTATAACGTATGAATAAAAAACATCATATTATTAGCTGGACCCAACCCAACCCATTACAAAATGAAAAATTCGGACCCAAACCCAACCCATGGGTTGACCCAACCAATGTCCATCTCTGACATACATACATACAAATGAGTGCTGTGGGCGGGAGGGTGCACACCGTAGTCAACATCTCTTTCTGTACTTGTTGACAGCGACGAAATTGAACGTCACTGTCGCGGCTCAGTGCAAAATGAAGTTAGCGTCCGCATGTCAACAACAACACGCGAACACTCCACGCAAGACGTGTTATCGCAAACGCATTTCGTTATGCGTCGCGTTATAACAGATCGAGTGGGGAGAAAGACGACGAATATAGCGGCGACAGCGTGCTTCTGTTTGTTGCTACAAGTTTCTGTGTTTCGTGAAAAGGCGGTCCGCTGAGAGTCCACGATTCCATTGTCTGAACCAGAGATGGAACTGGTCGAGATTTTACGAACCCGACCCGACCGGTAACCGGTCAATTCGACCGGCCGGTAACCGGCCGGTGACCGGCGAGATTTATCATTATTTTTGACCGGCCCTTAACCGGCCGGTTGACCGGCAAAATTTAACGATATTTTAATATGTTATTGTGATGCCAAACAGGAAAGACATCAGAGTACAAACTGTATTATATTGAAAAATGACTACGTCTAACCCTGCGTATTACAACATTTCAATGAAATAAAAAAACTGCAAGCTTCGTGACTAAAAATCAATATTAGCTACAACGAAGCCTTAGGCCTAAGTCTTATGTTTCTTTGCTTATTGATGCAGTTATTCTGTAGGTATATCAGTATTTTCATTTTGTTTTATTACATCATTCTGACCGTTTCTAACCGGCCACTGTATTTTGGATCACTGTTGACACGAGAAGGGAATTATGTCCATCGGAATAAAACAGAATTAGAGTACCTAAAAGTATGCGAGTTTTTTTCTAGCAGCCTTAGCTACGCAATTGAGCTACACCGCCACCCACAGGTATAATTGCACGGTGGCGTATCCATAGGGGGAACAGGGGACGTGTCCCCCAGATTTTAGGTCGGCACAGTCAGGCAAAAATCCCCCCCCCATTTTTTGACACACAAATGCCTGGAAAAGCTGCCACCAGCACTGGCGGAGTCGTTGTCACTCGACACCCAATAGCTGCGATAGGTGAAAGTGAACAACGACAGATAGATGGTGTTCGACTGCAATAAAATTAGCTTCCAGGATGCACCAAAACTTGCCATTTTGAGCTCAAAAATTAAAAAATTCTGTTGAGGGGCGTAGGGCGTAGGCGCGGGGACACTCCCTCCCCACACCCTACCCCCTCGGCGTCTTCGGGCGTTTTTCGCGCTCGCCATGATTCGTCCCCACTTTGTAGACCGTAGATACGCCAGTGTAATTACAAGTGTCCAAATAATTTGGCAAAAGGTCGCATCGCCGTCTTGTCACTGCTAGCGGCGGCGAATGCATTCTCCGCCGAGTGTGATGGGCACGCTCAATCAATCAATCAATCAATCAGTCAATAGCAAGCGGCGGCAGTAGTGAATAGTTAACACTTTTAACTATTTACTATTCTTGGGTGAGACCTGCCTGCCGCCCCGGCATCGGGCAGGCAGCGAACAGGCGTCACAGGCAAATCAAAACAGGGCACTGCATGTCGTTTTGGAGATGTTCGTCGACGGTGAAACTAATTTGATGTGTTATTTATTTAGCTTGTAAAAATAACACGGTTGGTTACGCTTATTTCACGAGATGACAAAAATAACCCATGGGCTGTTTGGGGGGGGGCACTGAGGCTTGGAGGCGCTGAAAGTATAGATTGTTGAGGGTTTTAGTCCGTAAGTGGAGCAGTTTATATACTTTTATAAAAAGCACCTGCTGTAACGTTACTGATGACATCGTTAACGATGCATCGTCGCCTAAGAACTCGGAACTTAAGATGCCTATTAAGCCTTATTAGTTAACGATCTACCAGAGGCGTGCGAGTGGGAAAGGAATCCGATTTATTACCAATCCGCCATTCCAACTGATCGGCGTCCGCGAGATTTTAGGTCGAAAGGATTACAGTGGCGGTGATGAAAGCAATAATCAAAACGACACACGGGTCAACTTTGACGGTCGACCCTGTTGGCTGACAAGGTCGACAGTGAAGGTGACCGGAGAGAGCCGTCAAGGGACAGCGAATAGAGAGTATATTTATTTATTGTTATTTGTTGATTTTCGCCATTACTTGATTTTTTATCATAATGTTGGCTGAAAACATAAAATAACCCCAAACTAAAAGGAAAGAACACCTTAATTACGAACCCATTAACTTATAGTAAGTAAGTAAAAATTTTAAGAAACTATTTTATTCGCTATTCCGTGACGTTCGTTCGTTCATTCACGGCTTTTAGTGTCGGCCGTCGTCGTTGGTTCGTGCGTTTTTCGAGGGCTTAAGACCAAGACCGGATAAAATTAAAAGCGAAATTCTTAATTTCTAATACACAGCAGCTGAGTCGCTACATGAACGGTGGATAACAACTCGCGCTGAAATCGCGCCTTTCTTGTCGCATCAGACGTCTAAAACGCATGCAGCTTCTTGCTACATCGAACGTGAACTCGTGGAATCGCGGCGCTCCTGGACGTACCGTAGAGCGGTAACATACAGATTCCATTTTGAAACTGAACTTGAATTTCTTAAAATTCGAAATTTTAACCGTCTATACGGCTCGGAGGGTCTATATGATTATGATTATGTCAATGTGTCAAATTTCATGCCGATCGGTAAAACCGTTGCCGAGATGTGGCCATTTTTCGACTTTTCAGGATGGCGGACATCCGCCATGTTGGATTAAAAAGTGCGAAATGTTGACGGCCGATACGGTTCGAAGGGTCAAGATACGTTACCGTGTCAAACTGCGATGGGCCATGCGTTATGATGGACCAACTATACCCGCCTTGGTTGTTGTTTCGCTGTAAACGTTAGTAGCAGTTCAATCGCTTGCCTTGAAATACTCGTCTCCAAAACGGCCTATTATGAGTCAAGCGCGACTTCATTCGTTCGTTCTTTGCTGGCAAGGGTCCAGCCTACTCTGGACCCCAGCGCTGAGACGTTTACATCGGTCCAATGCGCCAGATACTGCTAGCCCATGGATGGCAAACCATCTCCGAAAGGGGCGTGGTTAGGTC
>Ga0209780_1003967_pt1 | contig 11259 bp, 8 predicted proteins | sample WorMetexBAHAMAS2_FD_187384 | JGI IMG/M metagenome (GOLD analysis project Ga0209780, IMG submission 187384) | Marine gutless worms symbiont microbial communities from Max Planck institute for Marine Microbiology, Germany - Inanidrilus exumae... | ecosystem: Host-associated > Annelida > Digestive...
ATTAACATGTGACCAGTTGATTTTAAATTAGCATTTACCATCATGTCGTAGAATGATTTTGATTACATATAAATGTTGCGAAAAAAACATTTAAGAATAAAAATCATTAAAACATGTTCTTATAAAATAATAAAAAATAAAATGTTTTTACAACTATGGTCAGGTTATGGCATCAGTTTTATTGAAGATATTTGAAATAAGATTTATTAGTAATTATATTATACGCCTTTTATTTTTGAGTGGCCAGCATTCAACGCCCAATAGCCTATGGGACACGTTTTCTGTTAGGCAATGTGATATAACATCGTAACATAACACACAATAACCTATAGGTTAATAAGTTATTATGACTGAACACTTTTCGAAAAACAGTTCAGGTGAGAAACGACAATTTAAAGTTAAAATCATGTTAACACAAAATGAGGATAAACCGAGGGTCGCCCCTACGCCGAAAACTAGGCTACATGCAGCTCAATTTTTCAGCCGTTTCGAAAGCAGTGAGTTGCAGATATTTGACAGGGTTAGAAAGTGTCACATTTCTGTCAAATCCCTAGCAATTTGTCGTCTATATTGCATTCTGTCGTCGATAGTGCGACTTTGATGCGACCGGATCAGATGCGGTCAGATAAATGAGTCTCCGGGGTCGAAAGGTCATCGACAGTGGTTTAAATTGGCCGGCGACCGATCGGTCAGCGGAAAGCGACAGACGACACGATTTTCCATTTCGTCGCCGTCAGCAGATTCCGCCATTTTCGATCGTCAGTTCCCGGCGGACCGACCGAAAGGCGTGTGCGCATGCGCCAGACATGCGTGAGGTGATGAACACATCCGGTTGGGATGACACTACGGACACATCCCATTAGCACCAAGTCGACAGTCAAACGTTGCGATCAATTACAACTAAGACCGGGACACCTTGGTTTCCTTGTCGATTCATGCAGTGGAACGACAAGGTACTTAAAGAACGCGTTGCGTTTCACAGCAATAACAAAGTTACTACGCTGTCCGCGTTTATCGGAAAGCGTAATGTAACGGTCTGGCGTCCGTCCGTTCGTCTGTCTCTCTGTCCCATAGGCATACTCACAGTGACTCACCAGGCATGCGACGCGGCCAGTGTTCTTTTCGGCCCCAACACCGACATTCATGTCGCATAAAAAGACTAAACGCATAAATGTAGACATAAGCAGGTTTAGTGACTATGGGCATATCTTTCCCAATGTCGTTGAGACCCATACCATTTTGTTTATCTTTTCATTTACCAGTGTGCTACACACCTCGCTGTTGAAATTGAATACATAGAAAGCAATAAGATGAATTGGTAATTGTTACACCAACTGTTGATAATGATACGATTGGTACAGACATTGGGAACTTGGTATTTCCGCCCAGTTCTATCCTTGTGTGCCAAATACGTCAACTGTGCATTATTTTATTTTGCGCTATAATCAGCAATGCAGCAAAAGGGCAAATTCGTAAGTTTCATATGCCATTTGTTATTGAAATTATGTACCGGATCGTACCGTTTTACGTAACGGCGTGAGAATCAGGACGTCGCACAATTATTGGAACAGCCTCTCGGTCACGTTCGGAGTTCCGACAGATCGTCACGTGACCTGGCGATGGACAGAAGACAGCGCCGATGGGCGTCTCGGGAAATTGAGCGAGCGTTGACGCGCTCTCTATCAGGCAGTAAACTTAGCTTATAAGACAGACACGTTATCTCAAAGACGACATTTCCACCTCGACTGTGACTAATTGATCGTATCTTCACTGCTAATCAGTTTTAATTTTTATTTCTTCTCCATTATTTTTATGTTTTACCGTTCCGCACGCAAAGCTAATCTTGTTACCTATCACAGTTTTAGTGCATATTGAATATTTTTATCGTATGATAACATTTTAATCGAAGCGTTAATCAATTATAACAACTACGTCCGTCTTCGCAATAACTCGGACGAAAATGTACGCTGGCTTAGTCTCGTGCTGCCCCCTGGTGAGTCACGTTGAATTTGCGCCGCGCGCCCTATTAAAGTTAGAAAAAAGACCGGACAGACGGACACAAACGGACAGACAGACGGACGGACGGACGCCAGACCGTTAGGCTACATTACGCTTAACGGTAAACGGTGCCAGCGTGATAAACGACTGCTGCCACTACAAAACAAAACAAAACTGAGAACACAGTGTTATATACACATGTATTACAGACACCAGACTTAGGCTTTAATTACACAACTTTACTGTTCCTAATTAAATATCATTTTTGATATTTAAGAAAACATACCGCCAACAATAAACTTAAACAATAACAACTAGGCCGTATTGAAGCACAGTATGCGATTTACGGTTTTCTTTGTTTGCTATATCAGCAGAGTTGGTAATTTAATCTGATAAAATGAGGGAATCAAAAACCTACAGCGGGCTTGCACAGAGTTACGATAAGTAATACTATCCATTGTTAGAATACTAACGACTAAAATAACAGTTCAGTCGTTAAAATCCCATTATTAACACAACATTTCATTATCTTAGTTGATCGAAAACCACTTTCGTTGATTAGTTGTGTTCGCAAAAAAAACCGGCTGCGTTTGCTGAGCGTGAGAGAACCGCTCAGCCAGTAAATATATTGTAGACTATGCCTAAAAAGTTTCCTTTTAGGACTATAAGAAACTTGCATAAAAATCAACGACGGATAACTTAATAAAACGCGATTTGGTAAAATACAAAGTAATTAATAAAGTGCAATATTATAAGTGTAGGTATATAGTAAGAAATATAGACTGGTCATTTTAAAGCTAACTGCCGAAAGTGCTCCCAAGCGCCGCTATTTCTCTGATGTTTCTGCTTTCGTCAGACGAATGAACGAAGTCGAGTGCATGTAAATATGAACGTAAATACGGCGCAGTTGATTCCAATAGACTTCTATCATCAATGCACGCTTCACTGGCTTCACTAGTCGCACCCACCAGCCGCTGTATCTCACCATGCCGCCCAGTCCAACCGTCGCCACGACCCAAAAAACATAGCCAGGTCAAAGGGTCAGTTGCGACCAGTTGTGTCTTCAAACAGTATCCGAACCGCGCCAGCGACTACGCCCTTGAATTCAGTTTGAACTGGAGCGTTAAAGTGTGCCCAATCAACCGTGAAACTCTTCCGTTACAGACCGAGCCTTTATTCTCTGCCACAGTCGGCCTACTGCATGTCCGTTGATGGCGTGGAATCTAAAAAATCTCTTTAGTGATAGTTTGCAATTTTGTTGGCAGTTTCGCGATGTTCTACGTAAAAATGCTCTCTGTCTTTTTGCTTTTTCCACGTAAAAGATTAACAGCTTACAACTGAATTATAGACCGGCTTTGTTGAACATAAACTCACGACTTGCCATTCTAAAATTCGCAAAAAGTCCTGCATTATTGTCATATTTAAGTTCGTTGTAATTCATAAAAGTGGTATTTGTCATTGATTATGTTTATGACTTATTAATTCATTAGTAAAGACAATCTTGGCTTCTTAGTATTACTGCTAATCAATTAATATTATTTTTAAAATTCTTTGAAATTTTAAAATTCACGAAATTCGTCACAAGTAATATTGGTTCTTACTCTTGTTCTCCGATGCGATCAACATGATCAAAGTGCCAACTTGCAAACAAAGTAAATAAGTGAGTAAATAAATTTTATTTAGTCAGAAAACAAAGGAAAGATGTGGATGTGCGTTCCGTCGCGTGTGCAGTCCGCACACCACTCGCAAATCATGACATCGACCAGCGAAACTGTGTGCAGTCGATAAAACTCTGGTGGGCTGAACGTGGCGATGGCCCGTTCGGTGAGTAGCTATTACACGCGTCACGTGGCAGACAAGTGGCGCGACGCATGCGCGGCGCATGGGCGGCCTGACCACATCCGGTGGGCGTCGGCGGCGAGAGGACTGCCGGCCAGCCGATCCGCGACTTGATCAACTCTTCATACAGATCCTCAAAGTGAGGATTCTCTCAGTAAAAGCGACTGTTTCCTACTGCAAGACGTATCCAGCCCAGAAAATCTCATGACAATCTATCCACAACTTTCTGAGCAATCGCGTTTGATGCAGCCGTGATATGATGACAAATTCAGATAAGTTTTTTTCGCCGACACACAGTTATCGATCGAGTCTTCTCCAGTATCATTAGGTTAATTTGAATGAGACACTACACTACAAAAAACACAATAAGAAATGAGAATACTTATGCTATACATGTAAATAATAGGAGCATCGCACACACAATCTCCGTAAGCATTAGAAATAGAGGCTTCAAATTCGGTAGATTGGTTTTTCGTAGCAAGTCCTAGCCACAGATTTGACGGTGGAACGGTAGACTTAGTATTTTCGAGGCGCAGGATTTAGTATGTCCCGATCTTATGATGGAATACGATCTCACAGCGGACGTAACTTTCTGTGATCCACTGACCGCCAGTGGGCGTCGCCACGCGGACTGCTAAAACGACGTCCGTACTGACCGTCGTCATCTGTCCACAACTTACCCCAGTCGAATAAATAATTAATCGACAATTTATCGGGACGTTACAGACCACACAAGTGCCGAACTTTCCTGGGTGTGCATGTATAATTTGTATGTTGTTTAAATTAAATCAATGGCAGTCTGCCACACTACCGTTCTTAAATCGTTGTACTCAGTCGCCTTTCATCGATATAGTTGCCTTGCCTATTTTTGATTTTATGCATTTTTGTAATTTATTACCATACTCACTGCAATCTTCTGCCATGATAGTTACGATACGATACGATACGGTAGATCTACATGCGCTCAAAAGCTGACGAGATGGCCAGCTTCTACAGCGCACGACACAAACGAAAGAATAAGGAAAAACTAAAAACAAAAACCGAGTAGCTCAGAAAAAAACGGTCTGCGCAAAAGTCCGTTTTCGCTGTTTCTCATACACGCATATTTAGCTACCGAATTTTGAGCTAGCATTAATACTTAAAAATAAAATATCGTAAAACACAATAGCTTATAGACTAATAAGTTATTATGGCTGAACACTTTTTGAAAAACAGTTCAGGTGAGAAAACGACAATTTAAAGTTAAAATCATATTAACACAAATTTATTGATAACACAATGTACAATAAAAACATAACGTAAAAATGTGAAACTTATTTCAGTTTTGAGCTAGCATTGATACTTAATAAAATATCGTATTCTGCGTTGGTCGTAATATTAAAATTCCTGAACAATTTCACGCGTTTTTTTCTAACCTGGCTTGCTACATCGCCTTGTTTTACAGACAACTTTCCACGACGTAATGCGGTAACATAAACAGTCGATGGCGTGAGAATGAATCACAGAATTTTACATGTGAAGTGACGAGTCTCTGTCACGGTAAGTTCTGTTGAAAATCGACTTTGCAAATCTAAATTTTTAAAATTTATTCATCATCATCAATAAAACATAGGTTACATGTACATAAAAACACTGGCAGCACAACAAGGTTGCAGTCACATTTGACTTTCGTAATGTTTATAACAAGTAGTAAAAGAATTTTGACAAAAGGCCGCATCGCCGTCTTGTCACCTCCCGGCGGCGAATGGATAGTCCGACCTTGACCCCATCTAATACATGGTTCCTTTGGCCCACCCGAGTCAGTCGTCAAACATCATTTCGATGGGTTCAGCCGTCTTCGAGGGGCTCACAACGTGACAGCAGACATGGACTGCACCGTCGAAACGACGCCTTGCTTCATCGATGGGTTCTTGGACAACCCTCACAACGAGTGGCGTAAAGTGAGGAATGGTTGTATCCTCGAATACTGCTTATGTGCGTGACACCATAACCTGACTAACTATTTTATTTTTTCCTTATTTTTTCGTTTCTGGGCCGTGCGCTAGATTAAGCTGGCCATCTCGTCAGCTTTTGAGCGCACGTTAATTTACCGTATCGTATCGTATTAACTGTCTTTACAAATTGAATCCATTCAAAAACGAGAGATCCGTAAGCTTTATATAATTTTCGAATGCATGCCGTACAAGAGTGCTTTTTACAGCACAGATCTATTATCGTTACACCATCGTAGACCAAGCAAGGAATTATTTTCAGTCTATCAAGCCGCTTGATTCACGTATTCACGCGTTGTGCGTTGTCGTCGACGTATAGTAGTGTAGCAAATGGTCAAGAGGAAACTGACGTTTTAGAACTCTGATGAAATATAACCGTTTAGCGGCATTACTAACAACGTAATTAATGTGCTTTTTCCAGGAAAGTGTCGAATCAATGTAAAGACCCAAGAGTTTAAAACTTGTTATTCTTTTAATAATTATAGCTTGCGTAGATAGTATGCTACTATTTTGCTGACACCAAGGTCCTAGGCTATAACCACTTCCTTGGTTTTGGTTGTATTATTTTTCAACATATCGTTTAACTATAACAGTTAGGCCTACTGTCTTCATTTATGTGTTCGTAGGTGCGCATAGGCCTATATTTATATATATTTATATCTGTACGTTTATATTTGTTTATATGTATTTATGTGCTTGTGTACGTGTGTATGTGTGTGTGTTGTGTGTGTATGTGTGTTTTCGCTACCATGTATTGGTGAAATAAAATGAATATATAAGTGCCTGTAAATAACCAGGCATATGAGAGCCCGACGTGGCCGACGTTAAAATTTCCGTCAGTGTTGTATCATCCACATATTTATGCGTGGACATATGTTATGGTCCTGTATTTGTCTGTCTGTCTGTCTGTTACAATGTTCGATCAAACCGGATAAGTTACGATCAAACAACAGCCCCGTATGATAGCCGGGTAGTCTAGTTTTCTGGTGCCAAAGAGAATGGCCGATTGGCGAAATTATGATGTGAGTCATTCCCGAGTAAAATAAATAATGAATGAAAATTATGATAAATGGGACAGCATTTATTGCTAGATTTGCGTACAGTTTTGCTCTGTCATAATTTACAGCGGTTTGAAGTCACGGACTGTTTCGTCAGATGTAAAATAACACTCGAACAAATTTCACTTCGTTGCGAATTTAATGAATACCGTCACCCTTACAAGTTTTTGGCCGTGGGAACAATCACCCGCATCGCCCTCGTAGAGTCGGCGCCTATGTTTCACGGACAAATCAAGCCACGCGGATGATAGAAAGATCGATGCAAAACGCATCCTATTTGTTGGGCCGCCTCTGGACCACGGTCACAAAATGACCTGCGCTCAGCCAATCAGAGAACGCGCTGATACGCATGTGGACGGGACGCGAGTACTTGATGACAACTGTGATGAACAACGACCGCATTGTAACCAAGACGACAGTACGGGCAACATCATCAACAACAAAGTATATCATTACTACAACAACCACTGCTACTACATCGACTCAACTATGGCACTCGCTGCATCGTTCAATGTGAGTTATTATTATTATTATTATTATTATTATTATTATTACCATCATTGTCATTACCACCATTAGGCCGCATCGCATACACTGCAGAAGATGCGCGCTATTGCTACAGACGGAGTAGCGTGGTCTGTTTGTGTGTTTGTCTGTGGGACCGTCCGTTGGTCACGTTCGTGAGCCCTGCAAACACGGCTGAACCGATCGAGATGCCGTTTGTTTACATAGCAATGTACTTTGCAGTAAATGGCGCTATTATGAGAGACGAATTAGTTTACCCAAAAATCATACATAGGCCTACATCAGTCCTACATTACGTTCCATCGTTTTCGCCAATTATTGGCGTCATTACGTCATTGTCACATAAAAAATTATTTTGTGTTGTGTAGATTAGCAAAATTTACGGCGCAAAATCAATAAAACAGCAAATATTACTATTATAAAATATTTACAGTTTAAAACAGTTTTTAAGGACAACAGTGGCTACGTCACTCAGCAAACGTCACAAAAGATGATATTACTTGTCAGCACATTGACTATATGATGACGATGCGCTATTCTCAGTAATAGCAGCTTTTGTTCTTTTTCCTGCTATAATTATGTGATGTAGCTAATGTCGTCCTTACAAACTGTTTTAAACCGTAAAGTTTTTATACACTAATTATTATTATGAACAAATAATTACTATTATAGTGCCGTACAGTTTAAAACATTTGAGAGCACTTAACAACAAAAGAAAATATAATCGACATATAATCGACAGTGTCAAGCAAGTTATACATCAAATGATCTGCAGACGGGTGATGTCTTGAGCTGTCTCGTGTTGACGGACAGAGATGACGACGAGATGACGTCAGGCGGCAGACTGTTCCAAACTCGAGCTGCAGCGACTACGAAGGCGCGATCAAAGACTTCACAATTTACACATTTTTCTTCAACAAAAAGGAAACAGTTTCGAAAACGAACGGTGTAACCCGCAGAGAAAGCCAAAGTATATAAAAAATTAGGATTTCGATGAGTAAGTCATATTTCTAAAACAATACGAGAGAGATATATTATGGAACATTATATCTGTCGAATGGCGAAATTGCCAATGACTTTAAGTGACCTTTGCAAGAACAATTAAGCTACTTGCAAATCTCAGCTGTCGCAAAGAAACCGCGCGACGCTGTGAATCAAGGACAACCTGTTACAAGCTCAGCTATTACAGAGGGACCGCGCGACGCTTCATGCCGGTTGAAATTTCGTCAACTGCTGCACAGTTGTACGAAAATCACACTTTAAAAAGCTTGCAATAGGTGATTAACTCTAGGTCATTCAAGGTCACCGGAATTGCTGCTATGCAATAAGTCCTATATCACTTCCTATTAGTGGTCTGTGGTAAAAACGACTGCATCTTGTACCGTTTCCGAGATATTACCACGTTTACAATGTACGTGACTGCCTGTGACCTTGAGAAGTCCTTCGGTTTTAAAATGACAAAACCACGTGTGCTTTCCAATTCGTGTTTAAACACAATACACGCAAAGTTTCCCGAGGTATGCGAGTTAGAAAGGTTTCAACCAGTAAAAGTGACCTTCAAGGTCACTAAAGGTCATTGGTATTGGTGGCATTCACGGCATTTGGTAGGCTACATACGATGTTTTTCAGCTTCCTAGTTGACTTAACTGTAATGCTTTGTCAGGGAAAACATCGAGAGATAATGTATAACCGTGGACCGGCGTATGGACAACTGCAGTTCGACTCCGAAACTCGGTCGAAGTTCGGTTTCATCGACGAAGATAATCGCGCACAGTACACGAACAACCCGGGTGACCTTGCACGCTACTTTCCTGTGTCGACATCATTATCATCATCATCATCATCATCATCAGGGTACTACCAGGGTCTGTTTGGTCCTCACTACGTCATGTCTCAGCCGTATCCCGCATCTCTGAGGTCGGATGAGCAAGACAGCCGGTCGACCACGTTGAGGTCTACTCTGTACCGGTCCAGCGTCGGTCAGTCACGGGGGTCCCTGCCGCTGTCTGGACCGTCGTACTTCGGTCTCACTTCATCCACGTCGTCGACTGACACACCACATCACCCACAACTCGCTGAGTGGACGAACAGTCTGACATCACCGTACGGTCGACCTCGTCCAGCAGTTGTCCCTGCCGCCGCCTTAGACGTCCGTGCTTCCACGTCGTCCATCGACTACTGGCGTCCGACCACCTTCGGTGACGGCACCGCGACATCCATCGAACATGGATCAGCCACCACATCAGGTAACGATCTTCAAGGAACGGTTTTCTTGGCCCATATTTCGTCGGGCAAAACTCTTTGAGCTCTATAAGTTTCTAATACCCTATCAAACACCACTGTTTTATCACAAGAATGTTTTTACCCACGCCGGCATAGCCGCCGGCGTGGGTAGGGCCTTCAGTCGCGTCTGTCTGTCTGATTGTCCGCACTCTAATAGGAAAACAGCTTGAGCTATCAACACCAAACTTGGTACACGTATACTCTATGGCAGTTTCTCGGCAAACATTGATCCAGAAGTCATAGGTCAAAGGTCAAAGTCACACGGTTACGAAAACCGTCACGGTGGCACGGTTGCTAGTGACCATGGCCGGTATTTCGTATAGCCATGTGCTACCCGCGGCTTGCCGGCGTGGGTCTGCATGTCGATACGACTGCCTGTGGTTTCTAGTTTATAGACGCTATCACCGGGTTCAATATTATTACGCCTACAATTTTACTATTCATTATAAACTGCTAGTTTCGTCACTGAAACACAAAGATACAAACACACAGACAAACCAAGCTACTGTATCTATAGCAAAAAGCCACATCCAGCAATTTCTGCGATAATTCATGCTGTTTTTATGTCAGATAGCTTGTAATTAGTTGCGTTTTGTCATGCTAGCTTAATAAACGTAGTTCTCGTGTTCTGTCGAATTAGGAGAAAGCCGACCAAAAAAGATTTCGAGCAGTTTTCTGCTTCAAACGACGTTGGATAAACGTCGACGTGGAATGATTTCAAACGCCTGTCTCGCGTGTCCAGTGATTGACAAGATCCCAGCGTCTACAGAACAGTCCATGTTGTCTCTGCTCACCTCGCCAACCTCCGTCATGTCTCCTCGTGACTTGCCAGCCACCGCTGCTCCGGCTCAGAACATTTCACGTGTACCCGAAGATCCATCTCGTGGTGGTACGTGTTCTTCGACGTCCGAAAGGACGTTGGACTTGGCGTGGAGTCGACGGATGCTGAGTGATGAGGTGGCACGTAGTCCGTCACACTGGTCTCCGTCGCGACCTGCGGGGTGGAACTGGATCGGAACCAGATCAGCGTTCATTCCGACGTCACGGTTCGCCGTCGTTCGACCAATGAACGTCGACAGACACACAACGACGGGTGAACTACCACGCTGGGATGACATTCAGATTCCATGGACAACGGACAAGCTCAACTGGGATGACCAGTACTCGGCGGAACGGACTTTCGACTCTCGTTCGGTCGCCAACTACGGCAGAGTGGTCGGACCGTTCAAGGACCAGCTACCCAGCTATGGAACATGCCACAGCCAAGAGTCGCTGCTGCGAAACGGAGCCGGAATTGGTCATGTCTGTAACCACGCGTTATTCGGCTGTGCAACATGTAGTAAGCAAGAATCATTTGAGAGAAATTACGAAGAGATGGTCCAAACTCCTAAAATCCCGCTCATCTCTGAGTGTGGAACATGCCACAGTCAAGAGCCGTCGACAAGCAGTGACAGAAAGGCGGCTGTGTCGTGGTCGCAATGGGTTCCAGATCGACAGCCGCTCGAGGCAGCCACAGCCGACGTGCTTACGTCATTTCCGGCACTCAACACCGACCTGACCGGAAG
>Ga0209780_1003968_pt1 | contig 11259 bp, 6 predicted proteins | sample WorMetexBAHAMAS2_FD_187384 | JGI IMG/M metagenome (GOLD analysis project Ga0209780, IMG submission 187384) | Marine gutless worms symbiont microbial communities from Max Planck institute for Marine Microbiology, Germany - Inanidrilus exumae... | ecosystem: Host-associated > Annelida > Digestive...
GACTGAATGCGCAGTACTTGGCTAGCTATCGTCTAATTGGTTAAACGAAGTAGGTTCTCTTTTTTAGTATTTTGAAGTACGTACGTGCCATATCGTCGTAAAAAGTTGACGTTTGCTATCTCATCTTCTGATGAGTTCTTGTTGTTATCATACGGGTGACATATAGTACAGTAGTATCACTCACATGACAGTCTGTCGTTTTTATCTGTGTGAAATTTTTGCTTCTTGTCTGAAAGTTTCTTCTACATTCCAAGATCTGACGCTAACTGTTGCAATGTGCCATAAACGGCTGCTGTACTCTTTCTGTCATCATTTCTTGCTAAAATATCTTCTCATTTATAGTCTTCATGTTGTGTGTGATTCTTATAACTTGCAACGTCTGACTCAGTATGTCCGGACTCCTGTCCAGTGGCAATTCTGTTTTCGTTTTATGATTAGAAGTGAGTTGCAGTAGTTTAGTCACGTTTGTACGTTGTGTTAGCTCTGCCCAGCATCTGCGTTTCTGCCGTTGTTGTTGCTGTTGAGCTGCTTGCGTTAATGTTGACTTTTCTAGTCGCGTTGTTCAGTGTGCACTGCATGTGGTATACACCTGAGTTACCTGTACAGATTATTTCGTTTGTGTGCTTTACAGTGATGGGCAGTAGTTAACTATTAGTAGTTAACTATAGTTGTTTAAGTGAAGTTACTAATTACTTTTGAAAAAGTAGTTAGTAACTAGTAGCTAAACTACTTTGAAGAATAGTTAGAAACTAGAAACTACAGTTCGTAACTACTTTTAACCGAAATAATTTACTTGTTAACAACTCTACCATGCTAATGTGGTATTTAATGAATCAAAAATGAAATCCAGCAAAGACTGTTTTTTATTACTGGTGACTAAATTTTAATGGTGTTTAAAACAGTTGCATGGTATAACATTGGAGTTATAAGATCTTTAATATTTGTTGTTGACAACTTGAAGATTACCACTTAACAAATGTGGGTAGTTAAAAAGTAGTTAATCACTACCGTTTTACTGAATAGTTACCTATGGTAGTGGAAGTACTTTTAGAATAGTCACGACCATCACTGGTCACAGTTCGTCTGAACTGCATCGGTTATGTTGTGATTTCGTGCCGTTGTTTGGATACTGCATACTTTGTCTGTCGTTAAGTTATTTGATTTGACAACTCTATTGGATGTCAGAGAGATGCATCTGTGCATTTTGACATCTGATTGCGTTGTTGCATAGTGTTTTTTTCTGTCTGAACTCACGTGTTATCTTAAACATTGGTAGTGTAGGCCTACACTGTGAAACTGATTTGCAAAAAGGACAGTGAAACTTGTAAGGTACTGGCTGTGCAGTGTGCACACTGGTTTGTATTCACAGTCATTTGTCCAGATAGTGTCGTGAATTGTCACCAATACTTTGATGATACATAATTAAATAAAATAATGCATTGTCCCAGTGTCTGCTGTGTCAGGCCTACCCTAGCCTAAATTGCTCACAAAGTGTACGGAAATACTCTTGGTTTTTAAGGCCCAAACGATGTCAGATTACACCATTTCACACCAATATTTTTTTTTAATTCCGAGAAAGACAGAACCCCTTCAGTTTCACAATTCGTTCCATTTTTAACTGAACCTGCTCCCCCAGAAAAAAGGGCTCGATTGCACCTGGGAGTCGTGCTGAGAGTAGACTGGGTTGAACTCAGAAGTAAAACTTCGTTCGGTAATCGTTGTGACTGTGTATTGCTGCAAACATTATTAGCCCGCTGCAGTTAGGGTATGACCGTATGACTACTTCACAGTGTAATGCTGCATATTATGAATTATGAGTGTTGTCTGTATTGAGTAACTATCCTGGTTATTGTTACTCGCTCATGGCGCTCATATTGTATACATTGAATAGCTTTAAGCATATTTGCATTTATTTTAAGTAGTAAATTTTCCGTAAGTGGTTATGTGCTATGAAGTAAACATGTTCATTGGTAAAATATTACACACCGTAATGTATCTTATCCTTAATGAAGCTATATAGATCTGGAATGCTTTTTTGTATAGTACAAAATGGCAATGATGGTGCAAATGAGTTGTTACGTGTAGAATGTTATTTTGTTAAAATGCTATCTATAGTGAATGGCTGAAAGCAGTGCAATGCAGAATGACAGGCCCTGTGTAGTCAACGTGTGCAATATTTCTGCAGACTCTGCATTAATGTTATAGATGATGACTTGTTAAGCATGTAATGTGTTGATCATTTATGCCCTGTCCAGTATGTATGGTGAATACCTGCACTTACTTACTTATGCCCTGTTTCATTGACATTTGTAGTTACGGTGAACTTTTCACTGGGTTTCGTGGACAAAGGTTCACAGAACATGGTTCTGTCCACATTTCTTGTACCTGCTGATTGCACATTCACTGGCGTCAGTGTGTCCGTAATAATAGCAGGACATTCCTTGTAAGTTGTCCCAGAGGGTCCGGAGGGCTGTCAAACGTTTTTCATGCATTATTAAGCCTAAAATCGTCTTTGCTGTGTATCTTGGTCATCTAGAAGAGAACGAACGTCAAATAATGACGGGATTTTCTCATTGGGCATATCCACAGATAATATTCTGCTAGAACTTCTGTTATCACCTGGAGTTGATACCTATGCACACGTTACATTTTGGTTGTGGGTGTTATATTATCACCGTTATCGTAATTATATTTACCCTTAATTAACCAATCTCATATTTTCCGAATACAGTGTACAATCAACAGTGTATAATTATTATTACGGTTTTATACGTTCTTGCTTCATTTAAGTGGGTTTCATGCCAGATATAGACATAATAAGCTAAACAGGTTAGGCAGGAGCCTCACAAAATTTCATATTTTTTCAACTTTAAATTTTATTGCTTTTTGTGACTACCCAAGGTCGTGTTTTGTTATGTATCTTTGTCAGAGCTTCTGTTGCAACTTTCTAGCAAGGGGCTGGGGCTTCATATAGCAGCTCATCATGTGTAAATCAGAAACTTATTTAGCAGCTTTGTTTTACCGAGTATGGCGTTAATAATGTTGTCTGTTGAGTCAACTGTTGCTGTCAGTACTGAGTAATGCACTGTAGCATCTAGCTTATTAACTGCTCCAGCAGTTTTTATAGTTTTCATGGTATGAAATAAACAACTCTGGTATGGCTTATTAAGCAACTGTCTAGATATGATTATGTTCAGTTCAGGATGGTTAGTTGAACGGGGTTTAACGGCGCTTTCAACACAATTCGGGTCATATCATGTCTTTAAGGTACAACTATATTGTAAATATTACAGTTTAATAGGGATTAATTCTTCGGAGTAAGATAACTTTAAGTTTGAAAAATATGATAGTAGTTTTAGATTGAATGAATAAGACAATTTTAGGTAACTTATTTGGTTGAAGAAGTATGATTTGTGTAAGATTTCTTATTTAGAAATTACAGTTAGACTTTATATACAAGAGCTCATCAAAAGATGAGATAGCGAACGTGAACGTTTTACGACGACATCGTACATGTAGAAGCCAGAGCCTAGGCCCATTAAACTGAGTTCATAATTTCTACTATAACTAAGTGTCAATGGTAATCCATGCAGTGCACCGAATCATCTCTGCACCTACGCCCATCAAACCGAGGTATCAGAGTTTGTTGTGCCTAAATAATCGCTGAATAATTGCACGACATGGTATCAATATGGTCATAAAGTATCAAAAGTAGATTTTGACACTGAGGTAAGCCTAACAGTTGTTTTTCAACGACATCGTACACGAATTCGGTGAAATAATGCAAAATAAGGGCCATTACCAAATTCGGTAAAACAATGCAAAATAAGGGCCATTTCGCCGTTCAAGGTCATTCAAGGTCACCGATTTTGGTACCAATCGAAAGCTCATATACGACTTCTTATAAAGACGATAGCTAGGCAAGTACTGCGCATTAAGTCTTGAATTTATGAATCTGCTAGGAATTTATAACGTGGGCGTCGCGCGGTACCTCTGCAGACGTTTACTACGAGACAGTAATCGTAAATTGTCCATAGTTATGGATTGTCAACCACTTTTACGCAATTCGCCCCGGAAACTGCCGATATATGGTAAAATAACGCAAAATAACTAAGGGCCATTTCGCCGTTCAAGGTCACCGATTTTTGTACCAATCGAAAGCTCATATACGACTTCCTATTATTGATTAATACTAACTTACCTCGTATCTTGCACCGCTTTGGAGATACAGCATTCCAAAGGTGAAAAATCACTATATTTCGCTACCCCTCTTGCGTTTAAACCCCCCGACGGAGAGGTTTCTATGGGACATCTCTGTAACATTTTCCGTGGATGTCAATGGATGGCCAAGGTACCAAACGGCGAAGAAAAATTGCCAAAAATTTCAACCGGCTGAGTAGAGTGCACGAACGTTACAGACAGACGACAGACGGAGTTAGAGTTTAACGTCCCCTTTCAGCACAAATATGGCTATATCAGAGACAAAAGGTCAAGGGTGGACAGCTATCCCTACCCAGTGAAGGAAGGCCAGCGATATATTAACCTCAACCCTGGCCGCCTTTTTGTTCAGTAGCCACCCATAAGGGAAAGGGATCGAGAGGCTCAGTTAAATTATTACGCCAGCGACTACAACAGGGGAGAGAACTATCGCACCGCAAGACAACTAAACCAAATACAACAAAACACCAGAATAAATCTTAACAAAGTAATACAGATAACACAATAATAAGCAAAACAAACTAAACCCAGGTTCGGTCGTCTCCTACGACCTCACGCCTGGAAACGTAGTGGGGCGATTCTGGTAGAAAGGGATCGGGTGGACAGTAGAAGAAAATAAGTAAAGTGAATGAGAAAAAAAAGGCAAAAAGTAATGAAGAGCAAAAGATGAGGAAGTGAATGGACAAGGGAGGAGCAAAGGCGGAAAGGGGGTACCCCGGCCCCATGCGGGGTGACGACAGACAGAACGGCGACAGCATAGCGAACGTGAGTTTACGTTCACTAATAAAATTTAGTGGTTCAGTTCAGTAGTTCAGGCACTTAATAAGCTAGGACTGAAATGATTCTCAAATTCTATTGTAGACGTTTAGTAGAACAACTGGCTGTAGTTGTTTGCTTAAAGTTGGATAATAGACTAACAGCGCGTAAATGGATAATAGACTAAGTGTGTAAATGCTTAAAATTGTGCTCTGCCAGTGAACACAACTAGTCGACATTTTTGCAGTTTATTAACTTAAGAAAAAACGCCAAACAAGACAGATTATAATCAACATGGAATGGCTAGACAAAAATACTCATAGTGCTACCACTAATTCTTGTACGACTTGCAAAAACATGACACGTACACATCAAGCCAAAAACTTATAGAAAGTGCTGACACGCTAACACACTTCATATATGCCTGAGATGGAATGTTTAAATCCTTCATACACTGCACAACACTGCAGCAAATCCGCTGATGTGGAAAAAGGCATCTGTTCGTGGTTTACAAATACTGACACGAATAAACACACGTAAACAATGTGCAAAGCACAAACAGGCCATACGGCTTTCGTCTAGTAATACAACAACGCTCTGTACACAAAATAATAAAGACAACGTTCAAACATGAAAAATCAAACAAATTCGACTCATTTGATGTATAAAGACGTGATTACCGACGTCACGGCTCTTCTATCGCTAACACACACTTGCCTCAGAAAATACATCTTCCAGTTTCCTTTTTTGCAGGTTACTCCAGGTTGGCTGCGTTCCCCAGAGAGAACCCTTGCGATAATTTTTAACAGGTGCAGGTTCTTATGGGCTGAATGCCCTGTCTGTCGCCCAGCCAAGAGCGTCAAAGCAATAAAGGGAACTAAAGCAAACACACAAATATCACGCTCTGGCCTCATCCTGTTTTGATCCATGGAGTCCTGCTCTGGCTTACCAGGTTTCTTTCGTCCACACACATACGTTATGCCAACCATCTACATACTGGGTAACAACGTTAGTAGTTGATCAGCCAGAAAACACCACCTTGATAAATTTGAATTCTGGCATTCTTCAGTGCTTTGATTTACATGAAGAGATGTGATGAAAAAACCACAAATCCCAATGAATCACTTTCGGAAGATGCAGCCAGATTAACACAGAGAACTATGAAAGATGAGGCAGACTGTCAGGCAGTGTAATGGCAACAATACAAACATTTGTGCTACACAACGTAGAGAACAACGGCATCTCTGTAAGACTTTTTAAACAAAACAAACGCTGAACACAGGACTAGCAAAACTAATGGAATGAGAGATCATTATACCAGTCCAGACATCACTACTGTAAAAAAGTACCAGATGTGTTTGCTAATTCACGATGACGCAAAAGTATTAACACAACAGATGTATAATCGATGCAATTTCCTATTGGTCGTTCTGGCTGGCTGCTAAGCAGCCGTCTCGTATACATTGCCTTGCTCCGTATCATTGCTGTGTGCCAGTGGAATACGCTGGGCTTCAGCCACGGCATCTTTGTCCACTGTGAACGTTGGATTATTGAAGTTCATCATGCGCTTGATGTGCAGTCTATACAGCTTGTAGATAATCTAATCACAGCAATCAGCATTTCCAATATCATTCATCTAATTCTACCCAGTGATGTAATCGAGGCATTTTTCCGAGGCCGAGGCAATAAGGACCTTCAGCTAGGCAAGGTGAGCCGAGGCAGCTGAGATGTGAAGCAAGGCCAAGGCAGTAAGCTTACTGGTTGAAGCAAGGCAAGGCAGCAAACGCTCACCAATGCTCAAGTTGTGTGGTTTGTCTTGGCTGACCCCCAACCATCACTCTGGGTTTTACGTGGCTTACCCATTAACCATATCAACCAAGGCGAGACCGAGGCAGTGAGGTCAAGACCAAGGCAAAGCAGAGGCAGTTTTTCTGTGGCCGAGGCAAGCCAATGAAATACCGAGGCAGCTGGCATGAGGCCGAGGCATCAAAATTTTCTGCCTTGAGGCAGCCTCGAGGCGAGGCATCTGCCTCGAGGGCATCTGCCTCTAGGACTACATCACTAATTCTACCAATGATACAGCTATGTCCATATCTTTATACAATGGGCGTTACTAGAATAACTGACTAATAAAAGACGATCAATAGTTGACAGATTACTATTAATATTATATACTACAGATTTTCATAAATTAATCCAAATTAATCAAATTGCACAGTAACTTTTGACAGTTTAAATCTTTGCTGCTTTATTGTGCTGCATGTTCTGTTGTATCTTCAACATTATTAAAACGAGTTAAACATCACCAAATGAAAACAAAAAGATGGCACTTGCTTTAGTATCACCAACTTAGTCAATCATGCAAGTGTCAACAAACAAGGAAAGAAACGTTTCTTGAAAACAAAGACTGATAAAAATTTAACAGAAAATCAATTGCATTATAACTTTTAACAGATACAATTTTTACCAGTTAATGAATTACGTAGAAAGCCAGAGATTTGCATAGCACTTTATTATGAGCTGCTCATCTCTAAGACACTCAGGTAATCAGTTAGGTATTCCGTTCTTATATTCGTTATCATCAAATACTGGAACTGGGTTGACCACTCCCCAGACAGTATGAAATTCATCAACTCTCACAGTCAGTTGCCTAAGCATTAGGTCACACAGTAAGATACAGTTCAGCTACACTTGTTGAAAGGTTGTGACATGTTGTCAACGTACTGAAAAAAGCGCCGATTGCTTTATAAGTTTATGTAACTTTCCGTGACCTGGTTATTACCGTAATGAACTGAGTTCCCTGATTTTTCCAGCTATTCTGGCCAGTAAGTGTAAGTAAGTAAATCAATGCAGTGCAGTTATCGTCAAGAACCTCTAACGCACTGAATGCACTAGTATCGAGCAAACAGGTGCATTTTAAGCAAACGTCTGAAACAGTCTGCACTTAATGTCTGGTCCCGGATGAAATCTGGGAGAGAGTTCCAGACTGTGGGGCCGGCAACTGAAAAGGTCCGACGGCTGTAAGTGTTGAGCCGGTAGTGAGGTACTGCAAGTGGTCATAGTATGGAACAAAACTGACCATTCTACAACAGAACAAAACGACTGAAAGCTCACCAAGATGGCGACTGCAAGTACAATGACGAGTGCTGCTATGCCAACACCGACAGCAACCCACACACCCACTGACTCTGCTGCAGATTCCTGGCTCTCTGTCACTGTGTCAGTCTGCGACACCAACATCAACTGTGGAGGTGTTGACATTGTCACTGTTGGCCGATATACACCATTGCGCTGACTCGTCCATGATAACCATGTTCTCGGTGATGCTGGCGGTGGATGCGTTGTCTTGGCAACAGTCGACATCAGCTGAGACGTCATTTCAACTAACAACACATGCAGCAACCGCAGCTGCAGCATCTTATCTACAGCACTCTGGATATCTGTCGTCTAGCTAGCGTCGAGTCAACATACCACATGAATTGTTACTTACTTATGTACACTGCTGTGCTCACAGCTATCGACAGTGATAGCATCATTCTTAGCGTTTCTTTGATAATAATATTACTAACAATAACAAACACAGCTGCTGCAGATATTCTGCACAGAATTCCATATTAGTTGATAATTTTACTAAGCTAACGTTAGACAATACGACAGTCAACAATTTCAGTATTTTAAATTCTCTGCCAGGTCAGCAACAGTCACGGATAAATGCTATGAACAAAGTAAAGTATTCTGCGTTATCAATAATTTGTGGCAGTCCGACTCAATTACTTTTACAGAACATTTGCATGGAGGCAAAAAACACTATACCCAAAGTATGTCAGCGTAATCAGCAACATCACATGATTTTCGGAGGCACCCTGCAACTTTTTGGTTTGTGACCCGCCCGTGAGTTCAAAGTTCATAGTCTACTTTTTCTTCATAGTCATATTTCACTTCAGACTTGTACTAACTGAATGTTTTCAAACAGGCAAATAATGCAAGATATATGTTAGTTAACATATTATTAATTACCTACTCACAAGAAATTAATAAAAACAAAAATATGACGACAATTACTAGGACACGCATGAAGTAAACAAACTTAGAAACTTGAATTTACTTTCAAAAAAGTTAAGTAAGTAAGAGACGTCAGCCTAAAATTAAACCATCACAACTTGGGGTTCCTTAACCGCGGAGACACCCCGTGGCAGCATGGGTTGCAGGTCCTTAGGTACAGCCCCGAGTGTAATATATAATACAGTCACCAAAACCATTTTACAGCGTTGACATATATCAAGGTGTGTCAGCCAGCGTCCCCAGTTAAGAACTGGACGGTTTTGTTGGAGCAATATTTTAATGCCCACGTGCTCTAGCTGACGACATCTAGTGCAGTCCTATTACTAATATGAGTGCACTAGATGTCGTTAGCAAGTGCACATGGGCTGTAAAATATGATATTAGGCAGAAGATGATCGAGTTCTCAGCGATGTTATCTATGCCACCTCCGTGCTGTATATAATCAAAGCAAGCAAATGCAATCAGCACAGCTGTACAGACCCAATAGGTACACCTGCCTTCCCAGCAAAAGTAGCGCATGCTTTGTGCAGCCAACTAAACAACAGCTCATCTACCACAGAACACTTGTGACAAATGGACACTAACACGGTGCAGTAAAGCAAGTCGTTCCGTCGTCATTCAGCCGATACGCATGGACTCTGTTATTGTCTGGACAGTGACACGAGTGTCTCGTGAAGGTTGCTGATGGAAGACAGATGTGTGAGCAGCCTCCGTTGTTTTGTCCACAGAAACTCTCACCTACACATGAGGTACTCATTACAGACGACGCAACAACTGTTTCACGGCCACTGTACAGATCAACCTGTGTAAGCCGACACACCCAGTTCAGAACGGGTGGATTCTGTTGAAGTGAAGTCTTCCTGTCTGCATGCCCTTGCTGATGCTACACGTATGGATTAGACAGAAGAAGCTCGAATTCGCCTCAACTGAATTACCTACACCATCTCGATAACATTCATTATTACAGACAATAAATATAAAAAAAATTAGCCCAATACGGGACTGACAGTCGACTCCTACTTACTGCCAACTTCAAAGTCACGTGACACAAAAACTAGCACAAAAAAATCAAAAATCCGGCCCAATAAGCTTTAGGTATTGTGTCCTAATTTAGGTCACTTGCCCCCATTATAAATGGGGAGGAGATAGCCTTGCAAAATACCGACTTTCAAGGGCTCGTGACCTTGACCTTCGATCGAGTCATACTGCATACCGTCATGCATCACTCATCAACATCAACCTCTACCTACATATCGAATTTCATTGAGATCGGAAATTTTTTTTCGAGAATCACAACTGTCGTTAGTGCCAACTTCAAAATCACGTGACGCAAAAACTAGGACAAAAAATAAAAAATCCGGCCCCGATAAGCTTTAGCTATTGCCCCCTAATTTAAGAATCCTTGGCCATTTGTCAGCCCTCATTATAGCCATTGAAAATGGCCGAATTTCCGACATTAAGGGGCTCGCGACCTTTACCTTGGATCGGGTGATACTGCATTCTGTCATGCATCACTCCTAATAATTAGGGCTGTTGAATTAATGCATTAACTAACGTGTTAAGAAATTAATCGTGATTAAAAATATTAATGCCACTAACATTTTTAATGCAAACTAGTCACACCAGTAGCAAAATTCAATACAAACCTCAAGATAATCGAACAAACTTTACTCCTTTAATGAACAAGCATTTACTTTCCGGTTGCAGCACTACTCTAAATTTCATTTAATTTTACTATTCTAGGACGATACTTTCTGCTAATGCCATTCAAGAGACATCATTCACACAGATGTGCGGATGCGGATATTTTGGCGTCCGCATCCGCAGAAATAACGTCCGTGTCAGCAGCTGTCCAAAGACAGGCGTCTGCAGACGGTCGGTATCCAGTCTTACCAGTAGTAGCAATGTCAGCAATGTCTGCTCTGTTCTGTCATGGACTAAAAACTTCAGTGTGAAAGGAATGAGTGATGTTACGAGTTATACAGATTACACCTATGGAATGGTTGGTTGATTGCAAAATCGAAACTAAAAATCAACGTTTGTTAAGCACGCGCACTATGCACAATTGAAGATCTTAGAATGACTTGTCAGTGTCTCGCAGCTACATGTAAGGTTGCGTCTGCAAACGTGCAAAAAGCTTGCGGCCGGGTCCGCACATCTCTGGTCATTCATTACCCCCTAGGGGCCCTACAACTGTAAACTGTAACACAACACAGAGAAAAC
>Ga0209780_1003969_pt1 | contig 11258 bp, 6 predicted proteins | sample WorMetexBAHAMAS2_FD_187384 | JGI IMG/M metagenome (GOLD analysis project Ga0209780, IMG submission 187384) | Marine gutless worms symbiont microbial communities from Max Planck institute for Marine Microbiology, Germany - Inanidrilus exumae... | ecosystem: Host-associated > Annelida > Digestive...
CTATCGTCTAATTTGTTAAACGAAGTAGGTTTGTCTCTTTTTCGGTATTTTGAAGTAGGCCTACGTGTGTGCGATATGGTCGTCAAAATGTTCACGTCCGCTATCTCATCTCCTGATGAGTTCTTGTTAGGCACTTTGTGAACGCTAGTTTTAAAGTGCTTTATAAATGGATATCGTTACTTACTTATGTGGTAGTGCCTCAAACTGCCAATTCTATAGTTCTATACTAGTATAGTTTGTACCTATTTGATGTATGAGTTAGATACATTAACACCACCCAGACAGTGCAGACACATATACTTACTGAAATTAGATTATAACATGACTCGGAGACACTGGTTTACTTTTGTACAATATTGTAAAATTTAACCGATTTTCAAAATTTTTCTGACGTGTGAAATCTGGAGAGTTATTCAAAATAGGACAGCTGTCGTTTTAAGACAAGGTTTGTACTAATCGTACAGACACGCATTGGAACAAACGTTTCATGCGAAATCGATCTTTGATGATCAGAGTCTGAATCGCGTATTTACAGACGGTCTGAAAGTGACCCCAAACTTTGATCTGGTCATAGTCTACCTATGTGAATGTTAGGGCTATGCCACATGCCATGTCGTAAACAGAGAAAACACAGAAAAGTATAGACCTGCAAGGAGTCAAACAGTGGTGCTAGTAATAATTTCTGATAAAATTTCGCTTATTACCTATACACCATTAAAGAACAGTTTTAAACATTTTGAAACTTGGTCGTACTTCCGGCTCAGAGCCAGCAACAGCTGATAGAAGGCCAGTGGCTACACCTGATGAATAACTTTGAATTTTATTTATTTTTCATTTGCAATACACAGTACCGAGTGTATTCCGCTGCGCGGCAGCCTCTACATTCCCAGATGACGAGTGTTACTTGTCAGGCGCTATGCCGACTTCAAATGCCATGATGAGTCTGACTCGTGACTGCAAGGGGGTTAATGTTCTGCATAATGTTAACAGTGTACTTTGTTCATCATGCCCACAGTGAGCCTGTGGCGATTTTCGACTAGGCAAGTGCGGTTTATCCATTTTTGAACATTATTTGATAGCTCGTCATTCGCTTTGAGAGAGAATTTATTTGAATCGTGTCTACTAGTAACAAGCCAGCCAGACAGGAGACGATTCGGGTTGGAAACCCTGCGTTTTACACTATATACAAAATGTTAGAAAACTTAAGCAAAAGCGTTGCGCGCATCGGGTAACTTACCGGTAAGTTATGACCTTACCGGTAACTTACCGCCGTTACCGGTAACTTACCACTAATAAATTACTGGTAACTTACCAGTAATTTATCATATTATTTATTTTCTTGTTATGTCGAAGCATAATATAATTTCCAAATAATAAAGCGATATTAATCACACACCAAAGTCGCAAACTTCATATTTATAATTGTTCACTGTGTAATAATGAGATTGCCACAATGATATTTAGTCCTAATGACCGTTCCCACCCCTTTAATACCAGGCTCGATGACACACACACACACACACACACACACACACACACACACAGACCGACCACACTACTTCGTGTGTTGTAATAGGCCACAATTGCTAGATGCGATGCGGCATAATTAATAATACAAATTTGGAAGTTAATACAACCTGACAGCATCTCGTCTCAATAGTGTTCTGTATAACAGGCTACCAGGAAGTCTAACTGGCAGGTCTTATTCCCTAAGAGCGCAGAAATTAGCCAACTACGATAGTCAAAAAGGCCAATGAAGATGCATTGATACCTTTTTACCAGCTGGGCACGAAACTCTGAACGTTTTGTTGCTACCGCTGTTCGACTCCTTGACTATCTTGAATCCTTGCACAACGTTAGTACACCAGGCAAGACAGCGGATATTAACGTTAACTTGCCAAGCAGAAGTAGGCCCATTGCACTCGCACGCCTTTCTGTTGATCGGAATTGCGTACCTACAGATCACAGCATAGCATGTAGTGCTCACACTGTTGTTAAGGGCGACCAAATATTCCTATGGAGAATGTCAAAATTGGGTGTATTAGAACTCCAAAACCCCAGAACCAATTGTCACAAAATTTGGCATGGGTGATTTCGTCGGCGATGTAATCCAGCACGCCAAAATTCAAACTGATCGATCGTCACAGTGGCGGTGTCCCGGCAAATGGGTGATATATCAAGCTTCTTCGTCAAAATTTTTTGTAACAAAGTTGTAAGTAGAAAAGCGATTTTTAGACCACCACCAAAGTCGAAAATACTGGTTTTATTACCCACGTTTGCATAGCCGCCGGCGTGGGTAGGGCGTTCAGTCGTGTCTGTCTATTTGTCTGTCTGTCTGTTTGTCTGTCTGTGAGTTTGTCCACGCTCTAAAAGGAAACGGCTTGAGCTATCAACACCAAACTTGGTACACTTACACTCTATAGCAGTCGATCGCTCGGCATCTACTGACCCACAGGCCAAAAGGTCAAGGTCATAGTTACGAAAATCGCACGGTCGCTAGTGATCATGGCCGGTATTCCGTACACATGTGCTATCTGCGGCCGTTGCCGGCGTGGGTCTGCATGTCAGTACTGTTAGATAGCCTAGCCTTGAGGACTGTTAGTTGCGGCCTTATAGACCAGACCTTTTTGCTCAGTTGTTGGTACTGTACTGTGTGACTGGAAATTACAAATTAAGGCATATTTGGAGGCACGTGAGTTGAGGGGTTTATGTGCTGGCAGTGAAACGGAGCCTGCTGCTCCAGCTGATGAAGGTGATGTTGCTGCTTATGCTAAACAGTTAGCAAAATATCAGGTACGTGTTGTCCGAGTGAAGTCAATATTGTTGCGTTGCAGATGGTTTCAACTTCACAATTGCACCTGACTGCACAACAACATTAGCAGACAACTGATAATATGTGGACTGAACTGGTCGAAGCATTTGAACGACCGTCACTGTCAAACAAATTGCAATTACTAACTCGTCTGTTGGATATGAAGATGGAACCAGGCTATTCTGTAGATACTTATGTTTAAACAACTGCATAAGTTAACTGAACGACTAGCAGCATTGGGTGCACCTGTTGAATCTGATTTTCATGTTGCAGTGTTGTTAAGAGGTTTACCTTCTGAATACAACTCACTTCGTGTTGCATTTGTTGCGAAGGGAACTGTTTCAATGTCTGAGTTGCGTGAAGCATTATGAACTAAAGAAAATAGATTGAATACAGATGCTGTGTCAGTGGGAGCATCGAGTTCGACTGTTTTAGCTGCCCGTTGATGTGACACTGGTCACTGTGGTAAAGGAGGTAAGCAGTCCTCTCCTGTAGATGGTGCACCTGGTTCTTGCTATGGATGTGGTAAAATGGGACATAGTACACAAGTATTGTCCATGAGTAATGACCGTGGAAGTGAATGTGATGTTGTAAAACCTGATGCTATGTTTACTGTGGTGCTTATCTACAGACACATGTTTCTACTAATGTTTGGATTATTTACTCTGGTGCTACAAGGCACATGTCTCCATGTCGCAAGATATTTGTTGACAATGTACCATTCCGTGTTAATGAACCAGTTTCACTTGGATATGGAACTCTGTGATGCACTCGATCGGAATTGGCCATGTTGCTGTGAGTATATTGTATAATGGTGAAGTAAAACATTGCCATATCTAATGTATTCTATGTTCCATCTTTAGTGAACGACTTTTCAGTAACTGCAGCGAGAGATCGAACGAACCGACCGTTGCTGTTCCGAGACCGAATCAGTAACTGTACAAATTTGTTCCAGCCAGAACCGAACCGAACCGCACACGGGATAGTCGCGTTTGTTCTCGGTTAACTACGGAGGTCGAAATGCTGGTCACATATATTTACCGTACGACGACATCACGTGTATCATATACAGTACGGCCAATGTACACTACACATCAGACATCGAAAAACGGCAATATTCCGATGTTGCCGTTTTTCGACCGACCGTTGCTGTTCCGTTCATGCTAGAACATTAGCGAATCGGCGTCGGCAAATCGCCGATATCGATTTTGTAAAATATAGTAAGCAGCGTGCAACGACATCAAAGTCAGATCCTTCGCCAGCCGCCGTGGACGACCATCCACGCCGCCGAGCGCCGTGGCGGTCGGCGATGTGGGTGGTCGTCGGCGGGCGGCGTCGGGAACGTCAAAGGACACCGCAACAGCCAGTTGTCAGACGCGACCGTTGTGACACGGCAAATGACCGTCATTGAGATAATTATCGCCGATCTGCATTGTTTGTCCAAGGCGGGCGCCGTGTTGGCCTATGTGTGTTCGTGAATGCGGTCTGTGCCGGAGAGCAGTGCACGTGTGAGACGTGCGTTCGTGCATGATATCGTACTCCGACTAACTCGGGCCGTCAGCGCCGTTCAGCAGTTACATAATATTGATAGCAAATGCCGTAATGCAGCACCTCACACGTAACCAGCGACTAATCGCCAGCATGAGTAACCGAGTCTGGCTAGCATTGTCTGTAACGTGATGTGACTGATGTCTGCTCAGCGTCGTATGTGCGCAACGGCAGGGGGTGCACTAAGTGAGACTGTCGCGACCGTCTCAATAAGAACAGAGAAAATGCTTAGTATGTTCCGGCTCCGGAGCAAAAAATGCTCCGCAACCGGACCGAACCGATGTTGTTCCGGGCCGGAGCAGTACCAGAAATGGTTCTGGTACAATCTCTAACTGCAGCAACACTGAAAGGTCATGAAGTAAATTATAAGCAGAAACAATGCACAATTCAAAGGAATGGAAAATTAACTGCAGCTGGTCATTGTGCAAGTCACGTATGGTATATTGATTGTTTGTCTGACTCTGAGTGTGACGATGTTTGTTCTAAGTTGATAAGTGGTATATCTTTGTATAAATGTCAATGACTTGACTCTGTTGCATCAGCGTCTTGGTCATGTAAATGAAAAGCGACTAAAACTGCTGTGAACAAGAATTTGATTGCAGGAGTTGAATGTGTGAGTGGTGACCTTCCATTTTGTGAAGCTTGTGTACAGGGAAAGCAGACACGCAAACCGCTCAAAGGTGCAGCTGATGTACAGTCAACCAAGAAACTTCGACTTGTGCACACTGCACAGTGATGTTAGTGGTCCAATGACAGTTACTTGGGTGGTGCGACCGTGCGAAGTACTTTGTTACTTTTACTGATGACTAAAGTGTGAAGTGCTTGAAAAATTTGAACAATATGAAGCAGACGTTAAAAATTCTTCTGGTCAGAAAATAAAAACCTTGAGAACAGATAGTGGGGGTGAATACACGTCAGTGGAATTTGGAGCATACCGAAAGAAGGTATTGTCATGAAGTCAGTACTCCATACACGCCACCATGGGCGTAGTTTGGTTTAGAGGTTTGAAGGGCTAGAACATGGCGAGCGCGGGAGCGCGAGCTTATAACGGAGGTCTGGGGGCGGAGCCCCAGCGTGCAGGGGCAGAGCCCCTGGTCAGGGGGTCAGGGGGCAAAGCCCCCGTGAAGCTGATAGACTTTATAGGGATCGGACGTCCAAAATAAGGGGCAAAATCACCTCTTTCCAGCTATATCCAGTGCTTTAATACAGTTCAGTTTTACAGGCTTGTGGGCAATGAAACTGGTAACATTCTGGGCATATCTTTCCCAACATACAAGTCGTTGCCTCTGTTTAAGTAGACGACCCCATTCGTCTGCAAGTTAACAATAATAGAATACAAGCTTTGATAGATACAGGTGCCAGTCGTTCTTGCATATCTCTAGCATTTGTTAGACAAATGAACATGAAAATTAAACCAGGTTCTAATCATGATCCCACTCGATTAGCCGCAGCTGACGGCCGACCACTCTTTCCTTTAGGAAAAGTTGAGCTGACACTCGATATACATGGACTAAAAATTCCTCAAACTTTTACGGTTCTAAAGAATCTAAAATTCTAAATTATAAAATGATTCTAGGTCTCGATTTCATGCACACGGACCGAGTACAAGCTGGCCGTACTGACATTCAAGATCCGTCGCTCATCAACTCCAGCGTACCCCGCCCGTCACATCAGATCGCGTCAAATTTCACGTCGTCTTCGTTCCTCCGACACATGTTTACTGCAGAAACCTACTACCAGAACTCTCTTCGCTGACCGTGCTTTCTGGTTCACTGCTCCTACAGTCTGGAATTCGCTTAGCAATTAATGACGTTGTCTTAAGCACTTCACTTGCTGTATTTAAGTCTACCCTTAAGACATTCTTATCCCGTCAGACATTTAGGCCTAGTCGGTTCTCACGACCGTAATCTGTCCATCTGTCCGTAATCTTTCCGCTTCGTCACACGGTCACACCCTTTTGTGTCCAGGCAGTTTTTCAGCAACTACTACAGATATCGGCACAGTTAATACACTGTTAGAACAGTTATGGTCTGTAGATGTGCCTTTTGGGAGTTTCGTCGATGACATGCCCCATCTATGGGGTCAAAATTCTTGAAAAGGACGTGAAGAGGCATTTACAAGCAAAACTTGCTTGCATATTAGGCCTATCAAAACTACTGCATGGACTCCAACCAAATTCAAAATTTTATTGTTATTTTAAAGAGACGTCCAAAAGTCCACAAAATTCATGTTCTTAACAGTTGGTGATGTTGTTTTTGTTTTATTCCTCTTCCGCCTCTTCCTGCTACCTAAGCCGCCTCTTCTTTTAAGAATGGGAACGTCGTTCCAACGGCCAATATAAGTTTGGGAACGCCGTTACCAGCAAACCCTTCTGCCAGCGAATACATCCCGTCATTCTGTTTTCCAGTTTTGCCATTGCAAATATCTTTTCATCATTGGACATGATGATGCTAAAATCACTGGACAAATATTGTAGTAACTGTTTGGAATGGCTGCAACTTGGTAGTTTGCTTCATTCATTTCCGGAGGACGGCGATTTTTGCACACACACATTTCACTTTTTCCAGACACGATGTAGCTACAACGAAACATTAAGTGTTTGCTGGGATATGTTCACACATGAACTGGAAAGTGTACGTAGCCTATAACTGTAATGGCCGTATCGAAAATGTAAGGTTACAGTCAGTCATGTGCACAATCAAAGTGATATTATCTGGACATGGCGCAATATGTAGAGGTCCTGTTACCGGCCGCTAACAGATAATGACATATGGCCTATGGAACAGCGCCTTTCAGATGATCTTGAGTAATTTTCATGTTAAACAACTATTGTAAATTTTTCAAATGGAACTTTTCATACCAGTTTGTAGCAGCTGACTAGATTTCAAATGACTTAGAGCGTCGCGCGGTCCTTCTGCAATAGCTGAACTTTTTGCTCTGTGTTTTTAAATTTTTGCAAAATCAAACTGGCCAGATGTTGGCAGTAACTAAAAAGTCGAGCAAAAATTGACGACATTAGTCAGATGTTAAATTTCAATGTAATTTTGGGCCTGGTTCGGTTACGAATGCTATCTAATGGATTGATTCAGGCCAAGAAAACGTTACCCATTTATACCGATTCTAGGCTGGCTTGGCTACCTGTAGTTGTCGTGGAGATAAACGTTGCTACCAGTGTCCATAATTTCCAGTCCACACGACAGAAGTACAGTGTCTTTGTTGCACGAGACCACCACGCGGGAATCAATTTCAGCCTTGACCGCCTCAGCAAGCACTGGCATTTTCATGTTAAGCGGGATGCGACAGTCTGGAAAACATCTCCCCCAGACACTCTGTGCCTTGCTCAACCTATGCAATCAGCCATTCATACGATTAATCAATGAATCTCTTAGTCAATAAACTGATTTTTACCTCTGCCACAGGCTGGTGGGGTAACATTTTGAGCCGAGTTTTGCAGTTTATTTGTTAATAGAACAGGTCATAAAGTTATGGCTGGATTTTCATCATCACATTCGGTGAACAGACAAACTATGAATCAGAGACGAGCTAGTTAAACTTTTGAAAGCGATAGTGGAGTTGTTTTGCTACTCTGCGACTGCTGGCCTTGACGTAGAATGCGAGTAGGACTGTGCACGACTGCAGCTCTGCACTACTGGTACAACTGTGCCGATTTCATTGCAGCGTGGCAGAGCTATGTGCGTTTTACCAAGTGGCAGATTATACTGAAAAACCGAACCCATATTGCGATATTTTGAAATATCGATACCGAAAACCAATACCAACATCGGTAATTTAAATGCCAAAAACATCTAACACCTACAGATACATGTAAATAACAAAAAAACATAAGTGGGTTGGGAGTTTAATGTTGATCTTCAGCAACTCAAAAATTACAAGAAGCAGTATATACATTGTGTAGACTTGCCCATATAGCCCAGTGGTCAAAGCACTTGGGCGCCATTTGCAGTAGACACGCTCAGGAGCCAGGTTCAAACCTCGGCAAGGGTGCGTATGCCTACCAAAGAATTAGGCCTATTTCAAATAATTCTTACATACATGACGAACAGGAAGATAATCCAGGGCAGGAAAAAGAGGGTTTGACGGTGTCTTCTATAAACTGTGACCGTTGCTGACACCTTGATTAGTAGCGTCAATTTTGTTAGCCGCGCTTGCGTGATCTGAAGCAAATAGACTTGTCTGGTCACTGGCTGGTGCAGCACATAGCACCAGTCAAAGTTAAGCCAGATAGTAGGCCATAGGGGGCACGCTATAAATACCTGACAAGCTGTTCACTTTCTACTAACCCCACCTTCCCCATACATCATGTATACATTAGCACACACCTACCAGTGCTTTTTTGAGGCGGAGCGCGACGGAAACTAGCCTTTGCCAAGCGTTCCATCACCTATTTTTTCCAAAAAAGCACTGACACCTACCAATTCCCTTCCTCTCTGTGGGCTAGCACACTGGATCTATACATGGTCTCAGCACTGATGTCTAAAAGTAGGCTGGTCCTCTGCCCGCAATAAAGAAAGAAAGAAATACCCACTGTGTTTATGTATGTATGTATGTACGTATATTCGTATAAAACAATTGACTACTCGCAACATCAGACAATGCACCAGGGGCCTGGGGCCCGATTCACAAAAAAATCTTAGGAATAATCCTACGTTTATCATAAGTTATTCCTAAGTTTATCATAAGTTTATCCTAAGTTATAAAGTTAAGATTTTCACAGACTTTTACATGTAATTTATTAAAACAATCTTATAACTTACTGAGTTCTTCCTAAATATATGCAGACAATTCTGTAAATAAATGTTAAGTCATTTTTGAGAAATTGCGTTTTTCTTATTAAGGTGATCTTAAGTTTTTCGTAAGTTCATCCTAAGTTTATCTTAAGATTTTCCTAAGTCACACTTTATCCTAAGTTTTCCCTAAGTTTATCTTAAGTTTATGCTAATTTATGAAGTTCAGGGGCCCGATTTAGAAAACATCTTACGACAAACTTAGGATAAAGTGTGACTTAGGAAAATCTGAAGATAAACTTAGGATGAACTTGTCGTAGTTGTAGTTGTAGTCAGTGCCGGATTAAGGTGGGTGCTGCTGATGCTGCAGCATTAGGCCCATTCAAGAAATAGGCCCACGGCCACCGACTAGAAAAAGAAAAATCTTCTCTATTTTAGTTGTGATTTCTCCGGTTGATACAATTTCTAGTTTTAGTTGGATCGTGAGTAGATAGACGAAGTCTACCTTTAGACAAAAACTCTGAAAAATTTTCGAATTTCGGTTAACCAGTTTGCAGTTAACCGATCCGAAACCGACAAGATGGCGGCCAACTGGCGCACCAACATAACACGTATTGTGCAAAACTGCAAATCGCGGTTCATCAGTAAATGCTTCAAACAGCTTTTATGTTAGTCTTTTTTTAAAAAGACTGGCATAATTGAAAGCAGCTGTATATGCACTGATTTATTCATGATGATTTAATGATTCTACATATAGAAATTATACTTTTTATGCCTAAATTCTATCCTAGAACGACAGACGCGATTTGGAAAGGATGAGTACGTCTAAAATTGTATTCTTTGCATAAAAACACTAAATATATTATCAGACTCTATGGAACAACAATTTAATCAAATTTCCCAATATTTCTTAAATAAAGTTTTGCAGACTTTCTGCACTTCACCGTGGAATAACCCACAGCAGTATTATGAACATTACACAAGTACAGAGTAAGTCATTTTAGCCATAGGTGCTTATTTCTTATTTTCTTTTACATCATTACATCAATAACAGTTATATTATTATTATTATTAAATTAAGGCCGTGTTCGGTTAACCCGTTACAAACCGGTTAATGGCTTCGGTTAAATGGTTTGCAAACTAAACGAAAAGCACATCCCTATCGTTTGCTAATTTGATTTTATTTTTTAACGTGACATAACTTAAGTTTGTGATAGCTTTGGTAATTGGTGGCCAAATTATTAGCAATTGTTACCGCCACATCGATTTTTCGTGTCAAAGTAGATTTGAAACAAAAGTAACGCTGCGTGAACAGCGTGATGAACCATACGTTTATGTTATTGAAACACGATGACAAAATACTAAACCTGATGTTACTAAGCTTTATATTATTATATGTCCTAGTCGTATGTAACCGTGTTTAGTAAAGCATGGTTGTGTCGCAAGCTAGGTCTTTTTGTCTGTGGTGACTGGTAAGTGTCGAATGAACATACGCCACGATACATCAATGCTGAGAAAAAACAGGCCCTTTTCTGTGCTGCAGCATCAGGCCCAATTTGGTCTTAATCCGGCCCTGGTTGTAGTCGACAACGTACTCACCATCCTTATTCTGATACTTCGATTTCTGGTGATAACCGGGATAACGACGGCTATGAACGTCCATCGCGTGCTGGCATGAGTTTTCGAAGACGTGAGAAGAAACGCTCTTCGACGTCGGATGATGGGTAAAAAACGCGAGCGAACGTCGACAGCGTTACAGATCAGGAGGACGACACAAAAAATCTACGTCAGGGAGCAACAGCCACAGACTTCATGGTCGTCAACATCGCTCAACCAACAAAGACAAGGAGACGAGAAGAGCAGAACCGACGACGAGTGGAAGGAAGCATCCAATCTTGCCCGATCGTTTTGACGGCAAGACGTGTATCAAAACTTATCTTTCCAAGTTCGAATCAATATCTGACTATAACGAATGGAACCCGAAGGATAATGCAGCGCATCTAAAGGCATCACTAGTTAACATAACCTAACATATCCGTGTATTTGACAACTGTCAGAACGCAATTGTAAAACAATAAAACATGCATGTATTAAATACTGTCAGTAAACTTGATAAAATAACATACGGATGATAAAATTACAGTCTGTTAAAT
>Ga0209780_1003970_pt1 | contig 11258 bp, 8 predicted proteins | sample WorMetexBAHAMAS2_FD_187384 | JGI IMG/M metagenome (GOLD analysis project Ga0209780, IMG submission 187384) | Marine gutless worms symbiont microbial communities from Max Planck institute for Marine Microbiology, Germany - Inanidrilus exumae... | ecosystem: Host-associated > Annelida > Digestive...
TAAGATCAGCTACGGTGCGGCGGACAACTATCTATGCCGTCTGATATCTGCTAAATGTTGACTTATTCTGACTGTATTGTATATATTTTTCCTTTTCTTTTTTGTTTCTTTTTTTGCTACCGTTTTTGACGGTGAAATAAAGTTATATATATAACGTCTTCTTTGATTCTGCCCATTGGCACCATTATGTGAAAACATTACGTCATCCACAAAAAGGGAAGTACATAACATTGCTGTGTCTTCAAAATCGATGCGTTTTATAATAATAACATTTTTAATTTTTCATTTCTTTGGTATCAGTTTACCCCCGAGCCCCCTTATTGATGTCACTTGTACTTGTTCGATAACCAACTGGCCTTCACATATTGGAAATTGAAACAGTTTTCAAGTTTAACTTTTTAAACTTTTATATCGCAGAAACTACGCTGAACATGTTATTAAAACTAATACAGTTTACATCATATAAATAGTAATTAGTGTGGTGAAAAAGGATATTTGTTTCTGTTATGTCGTACTTACACGAATTTGAATTTTGGCCTCACTTCAGTTGAGACACGCTGTATATAGGCCAGAACTCGTTAATCCGATCAAAGTAATATTGTTTCCCCAATAATTGGATCGCTTTGAAAACAGCCAGTTGTCATATTGTTAGCAAATGGAATTTCAATAACATCATAAGAACTATTAAAAGACACACGTTCACACGGACACACAACCCTTGCAGTCTTCTTAGCCACCCACTGATCTATCACATAATCCACCTCGCTATACTGGCATTCAGCCCACATCTCAACAAATCGCTGACGCAACTCGTCCTTATCCTGGATTGACACTTGGTATGCACGTTGCCGCGTCACGCCCCAGATATACACGGGATTAAGGTCCGCACTGTTGGCTGACCACATGTCATGATTAATAAATGAGTTTCTCGCGGCAAAGAAGCTCGACTATGTCATAACCACAATGTGCTGGTGGAAACCAGACGAGTTTAATACGATACGATACGATACAATACGATACGGTACGGTAGAGTAACCTGCGCTCAAAAGGTGACGAGATGGCCAGATTAATCTTGCGGCCCAGAAACAGAAAAAATTAGGAAAAAATAAAACCAAAAACCGAGTAGCTCAGAAGAAACGGTCCAGACAAAAGTCCAAAGGTCTCTAATACGATTTGCTGAAAGACGTATTCTGGAGAAAGGAGGGAATGTTATTTTCGACTCGTTCGTGGCTGAAGCGATTTCAGCAGCGCCGCCGGCAGAGTGGGACGAGACATGCTGCTGACACTGTCACTTCTGACGCCAGAGATTTCCCGCCTTGCTACATGTCAGGCCGCTTGACGTCAAGTCTTGCGAGACCGAGAGGGTCCTTAGTTACGGGAATGTCTGCTGACATAATGTACGGCGATGGTGTCATTGATGGCCTGATGCCTGGCAGTTTTGCTAGGGGGTCCTGCTTGCATACCACGCCATGCAACTCATGAGAGTCTACTAGAGCATGACATCTACAAGTATAGGTGACACAGATGCTTACAGCCAAAGAGCAGAGCTACTGCTTTGTCGGTCAACCTCAGCAACTATGAGAGTCAACGTCAGCCAAAGATCTGTCCATCTGATAATGATCAGAAATGGAGGACTTTGCGAGAGTTCCAGCAGACAAAATGCCGAGTTTATTCCAAAAATACTGCCAGACTGTCAGGCGCGAGACAAAGTGGAATGAGGCCTATCGAATGGCAGCAATGACAATGACCTTGAGTGACCTTGAAGGCCACTTTTCCTGTTTGAAACCTTTCTATCTCCCATACCTCTGAAAATGCAGCGTGTATTGTCTACGTTATTTATTCACCTACTGCAAGCTTTTCGTATGTGATTTTTCGTGCAGCTCTGCAGTAGTTGACACGATTTCAACTGCCATAGTGCGTCGCGCGGTCCCTCTGCGATAGCTGAGCTTCTTGTCTGCTATTTTTTCCACGTGATAGATTTAGCTGGCGACCTGCCAGCTGTTAAGCGTACTTTATGTATGTTCGTATCGTATAGTATCATACTGTATGAAACTGCTAGAGGACGGGGAGGGGTCTTATCGTTTCAGCCATCGTTAATGATGCTATTTTTCGCCGCATCCGTTTGCGATTGCTTAAAAAGAAAACATAATTTTATAGCATCATCGACCAGTAATATCGACTAACTGTCGGTCCTCATCTACAAGTATAGGACTATAGCATCTGTGTCACCTATACTTGTAGATGTCAGGCGATTATCAAGTGAATTCCAGACCGAAGCAACATTCGAGCCGTACGGAAGGACGGATTGGCGGACGTTTGCTGGACTCTATGGACGACAGGAGGTCACTACTGCGCCGGTGTTGTTGGTCCAACATGCGGCCGTCAACGCCGAGTATAATCCGCATTTTAGAGGACCGACAGTTAGTCGATATTACTGGTCGATGATTGATGCCGTTCGCCTGACCCACCGTCCGTGTAGAATGTCATTGCACAAGCCTTGAGAGGCTGTCTTCGTACAGGGATACAGTGGCGCAACGCTCAGCAGACTGCCAACTTTCTAGTGTTGACTTAATGACAATGAAGAAGCCGCCATCTCTGACTCTATAATATTACCAGAATGATATAGACTGTGCTGCTGACGTTTATAGAACGGGAACCTAGAATTGAAAAGAAAAAATAGAGCATGCATGCATTGTGGAGCAGCAGTGTACAGATTAGTTATATTTCACCTTTCTGTTTGACTTGAGTTACCTCGTCGTCATCAGCAGTGACCACAAACTACTGTCGCCATTCATCTCTGTCTTGTACCCTATCGTCCGTTTCCCGGCTTTTCTGAGAAATCTGTTCGCATGTATTCTTTCTAGATCTCTTTTACAGCTTTAGTTGGTCAGCTTTAGTTGGTCACCATCTTCTTTATCAGCAGAAGACGAATTAAATGAAATAAAATACTGGAGTCGGAGGGCCAAGATAAATTGTGCCACGACCCTTCCTTCAGGTATCATTCAGTGTTGTAACAAATACTTGACGAATGCATTTTTAAATACTCGGCAGGTACTCGGATTTTTCAAATATCTGTCATTTGCAGGCTTTAAATAATTTCCCTTAAATACTGTCCATTTAAATATTGAAAACATTTAAATACTTCACGTCACAAGAAATTTAGAAACTATCACGCAGGTGAGGGCAATCGGATCGGCTAATCCAGGTAAAGTTCACTTAAAAAATTGCCGTTAAACCGACACGTGTGCATTGAATGAAACTGTCCACAATAATTTAACGACGGCTGAAGATGAACAGGTTAAATATGCGAAATAAAGCGTGAAGTTTGAGGTTGAGGCAAAACAATGTTATACTACTGGAATACACTAGCAAAAATTTATATGCTTAGTGTAATTTTGTGTTCCTAGTCAAAGAATGGAACAAAGTAATGGAACAAATCAAAACACTACAGCGTCATAGCTGCTTTCTGCACGATAATTACAGAAACTACTTTAGAGTCAATGGTAAGTGAAGGGAGTGAGTTCAAAGCTGAAGGACCTGCTACAGAAAATGCTTTCTTGGCCAGTTTTGTGTTAGTCCTGGGCTGAGCAAAGAGGCCACGCGACGCTGAGCACAAGCGGTCATCGCTACAAATGTTACACGAGTCTGTTAAGTATGAAGGTGCAGAGCCATGGACAATGTCAAACATCAACACATACCATTGTACGTGACACGTTTCTGTAATTGGCAGCCAATGTAGATTCTGAAGCAGCGGTGTGGCTCGTGAGAACACTGGCTGTAAGTGAATGACACGCGCCGCACTGTTCTCGATGCGTTGCAGTCACTGGAGGACGGCGTTACTGCAGTCAGCAAACAGCGCGTTACAGTGAATGCCGAGATCTGGAAATTGTCAGTATGCTGTTGTAAAAATACTATTTAACGGTTTTAAAACAGTAAAGTGGTAGTGGTCGAGTGCAAATCTAGGCTAAAAACTCACCTCTTCTCTCAGGCTTTCTCTCATACTCCTACTTATCACTAACACACTACCTGGCCCAAGCGCATCTGAAGTTATGACCCTGTGGCACTATACAAATATGTTTATTATTATGACAGACTCGATAGCCGCTCGTAACGTTAGCCCGCGACGCCTTGTGGAGTTTTTATGCCAGTATCCGTTGATTCTCGCGAGCTGCAGGACATTGAGGTCCTGTTCGTGTTGAGCCAGCTTGGCCATATGTTCTCGACTGTCATCAACCGCTGGCCTCATACGTCCGGCCCATCATATCAGTGATGCCGGCCATCACCGTCACCGCCTCCACCTCAGCGGCACTGCTGCTGCGACAAGGCGTTACCATGGCGACGCGCTGTCAGTGATAGGCACGGATAACAGCGTAGATTGGCGAATATCACCCATCGCTCGCTGTGTAAACATCTCTTTCCGGCTACTTTTGAGGAGGCATTTATCACGTCGGTTCTGAAGCAGCCAGGACCTGATGCAACCGTTGATTCGGCTGACTCAATGTTAACTTTTCGGCGACTGTTAAAACGTTTCTTCAACGGTCTCATCCGGACATTACCTATTGACATTGGTGTTGATTTCTGAATCAGTTGTCTTTGTAGTGGCTGTGCCACTTTATATATAGGCCTCTTTAAAATTTTTCGACTGGTTGACTGATGACCGAATTTTTCTCATGACAGCTCACCGGTGCATTGCGCATGGAAAACACTCAAAAAATGTAGCGCGAAATCCTCAACTTTCTTTACCTGAGCTACGGCTCCGAAGAATTCAGAGTGAACCCCACTAAGTAGTCTTATAGCAGTGTGAATATGAGCTACGAGTCATCAAGATTGGAAATCAAACAGCTACTGGATGAAGACTCGCAAAGCAGTAATACAGCATAGTTTAGTGAAAAGATGCTATTCTAGTGACTGTGCCACTTTATATATAGGCCTCTTTAAAATTTATCGACTGGTTGACCTAAACATCTAAAGCCAGGTCTGGCCTGGAAAGAAACGGGTCTATTCTGGAAGGATTAGTTAAGTCAGCAATATTGTCTTGCTGGCTGGCGTCTGTTGTCTGTCGTCTGTCGTCGTTGTCTGTCTGTCGTCGCCGCCGGGCGCGTCGGTGGTCGGGCGGCCGACACTGCACGGCGGGCCAGTACGGTTACGTCCCGTTAGGGCGACACCTTTTGATATTATGTCTGTCTGTCCGACTACTTTCCCACCACAGTGGTAAGCCCTGATATAGGGCTAAGCAGATAAACTTTTATTACCACCCGGTAATCCCATCATGCTAGTTTTCTTACACATCAAGAATCTTCGTGAAATTCCGACGGGCCACTCATACCTGGGGGTATTAAATGGAGGCGGATATGAAAAATTAGCGATTTCAGAACAATATGAATTATGAGTAGACATTACCATGCATCCGATTATAAAACAGTGACTGTCTCAAAAAGTGACTCAGCCCATTAGGGACAGGGCAACAGTCCCCCAAAGCTTTGACTTTGGAATGGGGAAACATCAGTGACTTTGTCCCCCAAATGGACTGTTTGAGAATTAAAAACAAGCTAGAAATGCGTGGCAAAGCTCAGCGTGCCGCCCGCTCGGCACAAAGGCGCCTGCAAAAATCGGTGTTACTGGACCAGAGTAAAGTTGTCAATTTTTTATCAGACGCAGAGAGGTCAATGTTAACGCGCGCATCCATGTTGCGTTGTGGAATGTCAGCGCACAGAATGAAGGTGGTGTATGTCAGTTTTTGCCGATTTGCATCCAAAATCGGTTACCACAGCAATGTCCCTTGAGCGATTGAGAAAAGAAAGTCGGATTTATCATACCCAACTTTATATGTACCTATCCTGAAAATTTGGCGAGGATCGGTCCAGCATAGATTGGATAAATTCTGGCATAATCAAGATATTATATATGATTTCATGGCACATATCCACAAAAATTGCACGAAACCGGAAGTCGCAGCAAAGTGACGTATGAGGAATTTCAGCTAATTATATCGTAAAGTGTCTACAAGAGGCAAGCATAGAGGCTTTGACCTGCGCTCGTAAATTCTGTCTACGCCTACGTCTACATTCTGATATAATTGGTCTCCAAGGGAACCGTTAAAAAGAAAAAGATGATGATGAAAAAAGTCGCAGGACATAATAGCCTTTCGGCATCCGATGCCGGGGGGGGGGGCTAAATAAATACGATATTTTAAGTGCCGCTAAACGGTCCTTCCTTTCTTAAAGCCAAAAATGCACCAAAATCGTTGGTTCTGCACCCCGTTGGGAGAGCTTGCATTGCTGACCATCATTAACAATGATGAACAAGCGTCGCACTGATTTACTCAAGCATAAAAACAACACTAGTTTTTAACAACTAAAGTCAACCTAACATTTTTAAAGATGTGTGGGCCATATTTTGTGCGCGACTAAAAGTGTAGAGCGTTTCCAAACGAGGAAAAAAATGAAAATCCGACGCTATACGTGCGAAGTCGTACGTGTTATTATACACCTCGGTTGTCAGCTTTCGCAGCATGGTCGTCATCATCATCGGTTCATCAAGGCATTCTCTTCACCTGAGGCAGTGCTGCTGCTGCTGCTGCTGCTGGCGACCAGTGCGTCATTAGCGTCAGACACGGATGACTGGCTGCATCATCAACGTGCAGCTGCCACAACTAGTCGCGTACGTCGTCCATGATTGAGTCCACGGCAGCCGTAGCAGGTAAGTAAGTTAGTAAGCAAGAATGTTGTAATACCGCATCAACGCATTGTGACTATTTTGCTGGTTAATATAACCTCTCGATGATTTTGCGGTTTTCGATCTGTCGCCGTTAACATTATGTATTAACTGCAGTTTTTGCATTTATTAACTATACGATCTGTTCTGATCGGAGTAACTATCGTTTTCGTGATGCGAGATGTAGCAAGATATTCGTCGAAAATCGCTCTATTTTCCTACCCAACCTGTATTTTGAACCCCCACTGCTGCAGTCGTTGTGGACGCTGTGGGAATTTTGACTCTGTCTGATATAATAAGTAAACTAGAAAGCTAGGCAACCAGGTGGCGAAGTTTGACACAACGACGATTATAGACGGACGGACAGATAGACAGACATTACTGTAGCATTATCATATAAACATGCATAGGCCTACTCTTTCATGCATTCTATAGGTAGCTGGTTGTTGGAATGATTCTTTCAGGAAGATATTTGGCAACAAAAGGCACGAGTCCGTGAAGTTACTCCAATACTATTGCTCAGAATTACCTTTTGGGTATATATGCCATCTACAGAAATGGGAATATCTGTCTAACACAGCCATTGATCCAGCTAGAATTGCTATTCTGTACCATTTAAAAGCCCTATATTATATGACATGTCTTTGAAATACGGTTTTACTAACAGTGTAGCGAGCATGAAACGTGCTGTTTTTAACTACTTTGCATCTGTTTCTACTGCTTGATTATAAATTATTAAGTGGTTAAACTATAATGTCCTACTTGTATGTCTGTGATGAGTAGATATGCTGTGTGTGTGTGTTTGTACTTTGTATTCGACTGCTTGTGTTATTTCTTTTTATATTTTATCTACCTTCGTGGTGAAGAAACGCTATATATATATAACGTGCGAAAAGAATTTGCCGCTGCAGTCGGGATAAATCGAACGCTTCTAACAAGATCTAATGTGCCGTTTATTAGCTGAAACTAGAGCCCGTCTACAGTGAGTCTAGTCGCTGTCTGTCCGACGTCCTGGCAGAAAGACTAGACGGCAGGCAATTATTGGACAATTTGAGACGAGCTGTCGTTACGGTCGTCGTCGTGAAGACGAAATTGCATACATACGACGACACGAGAAGGTCTTGTCGTTCGAGTCCACATCGATCTGCGGCAGCAACTCCATCCATCCCGGCTGCGGAGAACATGAACGTAATCAACAAGCGGAGATGATCGATCTTTTGCAGCGAAATGTCGTCTGTAGTTTCGAGCGACGAATCTAGTTGTTTTACTGCTGCATCAATAATGTAGCAACTGAGCAATGTTTAAATTGCAGTATGCGAGTTTTTACTCAATATTCGCCCGTGAATTGCCAGGCTCAGCAGTAAATTTGTAATAATTAAGATCCCAGTACACCTTAGTATTCTGTGTTCTAATTCATCAGATATGTAACTCAGAAAATAGAATACGGCATAGTAAAGAAAAATTTTAGAACATCGCGTTTGAATAACTGAAGATTTTTGTTATAGTGTAAAACCTATAGAAAGAAAAGAGCGTCGCAAATTAAAGAAAAGCCAGAAACAATATTACCACAGTATCAATGAACTGCGGGTGGTTAAAAGTGAAACAAGAAATCACAAGCATCTTGAAGTCGCTGTAAAACGGACAGGATGACCATATAGACCACTAATAGGAAGTGACATATGGCCTACCGAATGGCGGCAATTTCGATGACCTTTTCAAACGTGATTTTTTTATCGTGCAGCGGTGCAGCAGTTGACAAGATTTCAAGTGACATAGCGCGTCGCGCGGTGCCTCTGCGATAGCTGAGCTTCTTGTTCATGACTGATGGCTCATATGACTTGCAATACATTCTTGTATCGATTTCTAAATAAATATTTAGGCTGTTTTGGCTGACTGACTGGTGACTTGCAACGACTTTATCCTCGTAACGAATAACTGGTCGTTTCTTCTGATATGCCTCACCTTTTCTCTGGAATCACTACCCGTACCGGCGTCACTGAACCTCATTCCATTCTGTCAATATCTGACTCATTTGCTCCTACGCTTGTCACATCCTCTTCTTCTGTCGATTCACCACTCTCATCATATATCTCCCTCACTCTTTGACTCTCGACTCAAAACCTATCTCTTTCACAAATCATTCCCACTGCTGTCTCTCTTCCTCTGTCGCGATTGACTCCATGGACTATTGTTTGAACCGTTTCTTCTGAGGTAGTATCGGTTTTGGGCTGCATCATCATCATCATCATCATCAAAATTTTTTAAAGTGGCCTAAATAATAAGGTTATTGCTAGGTCCACTAAGGTGACGAAGACGAATACATAGTTCATAGGTTAAGTGACAATGTCAGGGTATGATCGCGAGAACAGAAATGTCTTAAGGCGCTGTCTGAAGACCGCAAGTGACGGCGCAGCTGTGACGTGAGCCGGCAGGTTGTTCCATACCGCGACGCCGGAAGAGCTCTGTGAATGTGCGACTGCCGACTGTGGATCGACGAATGATCGGTAAGTGCAAGCGATCAGAGCCGGACGAACATATGTGTCCAAGTTTGGTTGAGATCCGTTCAGTGACTTCCGAGATCAAGCGTCGAAAAAAGAAAACTATGACGGTTGCAACGTAATGGCCGCCGAAATTTTTACAGTGGATAGTAAGTCCCTTAAGCTCTCTAACATGTGGCAAAATTTGGTTAGCTTGGGTTCAGTGGCCTTTATGTGGGAAGTCCGACAATGACGGAAAATTCTGAATTTTCATACGGTGGGTCACAGATCTCAGCCGTTTCTGGGTCAAAGGTCACGGAAAGTATGGTATGGAAAGTAGGTCAGCTTTTAAAGTTATAAAGGACACATCGTAGATTGACAATAACACTTTGGTTTGTCGATGCGAAGTGTCGTTCTTGAGATATGCGGTGTCCAGTGCGGAAGTCGCGAAAAAGTGGTCAAGAATTTGATGTTTTGTGCCCCAAATATGGGTGAAACCCCCAAAAATTTGGGGCATCTGTAAATCGACACCACTTCCGACCTACTGACCTAGTTTGGTTGAGATCCTATAACTGGGTTTTCATCTATGCTGACGATATAAAAAATATAAGCCCTTCGGCATCGCGATGTCGGGTGGGCTAAAATGCATAAAATCGACCTCAGCTTCGCCCCAGATCCCACTAAGGAGCTTACATTTCAAAGAAGCCGCTTCGCCAGTGACTACTACCTTTAAATTGCTGACTAATTCTTGCTTACTTATTTACTTAGTTGGGGAGGGGAAATCCGGTAGGCCGGTTGAGGTACGTTTGCCACTGATTCACAGTTTAGATCCCGTTCCGCTATTTCTGTCTGAAAAGTAAAGCAGAAGCGTAAATTTGTATAGCGCTTAATTATGAAACTCATCTCTATAGAGCTCAGGATGGAACGTGTTAAAGGAATCATACCGTTTTGCACACGCTTATCCACGAATGGAATGAGCCATCCTGCCTTTACTCACAGCCGCAGAGCATCATCGCACTTTGGCCAGTACTCATTTCCCGTCCAACAGAGGGTAGGAGGCTGAGTTGGCCTGGGTGGCTAGTTACATACCGAGGTGGTATCCCCTCTCGAAGAGGGTTACCTATCCCAGTACCAACCGACCGATAGTGCGGCGGCCGGGGATCGAACTCACGACCAATGAGTTGCAAGTCCGACGCCCTAATCACCAGACTACCGAGCCAATTAACTTGTCACAAAATCAACAACGTTCGTTTTTATTTTCGTTCATAATACTAGCTTCTGTGACACACTTTTGCATTTAATAAATAGAGCACGCATGCGCATCACTGCAGCGTTCAATCTAGACCGACTGACTAAACCTATCAAATGTACTACGAGAAACGGACATGAATCACATCATAATTCGGCGTTGAACTATCCGACGGTCGAGACAACTTCGTCACTCGTCGTACTAGCCGTCAAAACACTATTGCTAGAATGAAATGACGCTAGTAATGATGACGAGACCAAGCGAGATTTGTTAAAGGCACGTCCACACTGGCGACTAAGTCGAACCATTGAACGTATTTAATTTGTTCGACTTTGTGGAATCGACGCTCGACTTTGTCAAAAGTGCTTTTAAATTAGCCAAAATGTCGAACTGTCGCCTGTTTCGACAAGGCGTCGTTTATATTACAGTCCATGTAGGTCGCACTCCATATTAAAAACTGGTATCTTAAACCCACCGCACAAACTGTCCGCATTAAACATCTTTCTAGCTGTATAACTATGGTGTTACAAATTAAATGGCGAGTTACGTCGTATGTCGTCAGTGTGGACGGGCCATTAGGCGTAGATGGGCCTTTACAAGTCGCCCCTGTACAGGGCGAACAAGCCACTCCTCGCAGCACGAGCGATCACGCACACTCACGCAAACAAAAAACAACAACAAAACGAGACAAGCCGAAAAGTCGAAATGTCACACAAAGAACACAAGGAACGGCGTTCACCGAATAGCGAACGCCGCCGCCGCATATCGCACCAACGCCAGTGTAATAGGCCGTAGTATACCCCGACACAGACTATACC
>Ga0209780_1003971_pt1 | contig 11258 bp, 7 predicted proteins | sample WorMetexBAHAMAS2_FD_187384 | JGI IMG/M metagenome (GOLD analysis project Ga0209780, IMG submission 187384) | Marine gutless worms symbiont microbial communities from Max Planck institute for Marine Microbiology, Germany - Inanidrilus exumae... | ecosystem: Host-associated > Annelida > Digestive...
ATTCTGGCTTATTCAGTAAATTATTGTTTATTGTCTATTTGTCCCATATGTTCAATGCTGCGCATCATACTTTTAAAAAATGTCTTCCTGCAAACATTGCATAGTCTTCCTACAGCTCTTTTCAGTGTTTTTTTGCACTAATCTCTACGGTTGTTATGGTATCCGAAACCGGAATTTAGGTTTCTCTGAAAGACTATCACTTCCCAAATGCCTTAACTGGCAGTTTCAGAAACCACCTACAGGGCGGGTGTGACAGAGTCTCGCCACAAGTGGCATATTGGAACCCATTGACTTCCCGCAATGGACCGCAATGAAGGTGTCTATCGCAACAACAGAGTTCAGTGTGATCATAACAGTACTCTGTGGACAGAATGTAGCGAATTCAACATAAAATGTCGTCCTTGCGATGTCCATCAATGACGAACACCGGAAGTTTGATGCTTTTATCAAGAAAACCGAACCTCATTTTTTCCTCTTAAAACTAGGGATGAGAACGGATATCCAGATAATCGGATAGCTGGATGTGAAATACTATCTGGATATGGAAGTGTCCATACATATTCGGTTGTCTGCATCATTAAACTTTGTAGGCCTACACTTTAGTCAATTGACGGTCACTGATAGTTTAGCTGGTAAGCGGGCTGGCGCTAATCTTGCACTCTTCTCTCCCACCTACCCTCCCCTCTTGCCTCTTAGTCAGGCAAACGGGAGAGCTCGGATGCAGTGGTGGTGGCAGTAGACGCCGGTGATCTTGGGGGAATCGGTATCTACATGATTGGTAATGCCTCTATCAGTCTGGCTGGCAGGCACCCACAGTCCACACTCCACCAGTGACAACGAAATCAACGGTTTTAGCGGTATGAACGCACTGTGCAACAACTCAGGTACGATCTAAACCAGTCGATTACGACTCCATCAAGGCCGTTGGATGTCCGCAACCGTTGAAGCAATTACTCGTGTTTGACAGTGTCAAATGCGGCAGACAAATCCATCAGCACCAGCATGGTAAGGCCTGCAGAGTCCAGTGCCGACACTAAGCTGACAGTATGTCAGCCACAACCTTGAACAGTTGTCTCGGTCGAGTGATAGGCCCGATAGGCCGACTGAAGGACTGATGGTCCGGCAGCAGGTTGTTAATTGATAGGAACTTCACAAGCTGCTTTGCCACAAGGTGTTCAAGCAGCTTGCAGATGACGGACAGGTTCGAGATCGGTCGATAGGAACCAGCATCGGCCACATCGAGATCTGCCTTCTTCAGCAATGGCGTTACACAGGTTGACTTGAAAGTCGACGGAATGATGCTATGCTTCAATAACCAGTTATAAAGCCAACACAGGAACGGCGCCAACACGCCAATGTCATGTATTCATAATTCTGTGAAAAGTTTCATGAGGTTGATAATCAAATATAAGCTATTTAGTTTTTATACGATCAAAAAACAACATACCTGTGTATCAACATTTCGAAAACGTCCATGTTTTTCGGTTGTTAAAAAGAAATTTGTTTATGTTTTTACATGCATACATACCTAAGCATTACTGGTTGCTTCAGTTGGCTGTGCTGACGCATATCTCTTTTTGGGTTGTGCTACAGACAGATTGGTATCTCCCACTATCACCATTTGGAGAAGTGTCGTCGAAGAGCCCATCTTACTACATGGTCTAAGAAACTAACTTTACAGTGATTTCATCAACGCACAAGAGAACGGGTTTGTTTTGACTTAATTCATTTGTGTTGTTTCAGTTTTTCTGTCAGCACCTTGGCGATTTGTTACACTTGGTTTGCTCACAATGCAGTTACAAATCTTGCAGGCAGAGTAGCTGTTGGTTGGCATATTTGAAATTTGAATTGACAGTACACGTCACATGATGCATCTGTTGTATATTTGCCCTGCGCCTGTGTGTCCGCCGTAAAACGAAGAGATAATTAAGCCATTAATTTTGCAGCTAGCTGGCTTAGCTATTGAGCCAAAGATGTAGAGTTAATGTAATGTATGTTGCATTTCTCTAATGATTGTGTTTATTAGGCTCTAGTGCATAGATCGAGCCATCATAATTTTGTGCAGTGGGATTGGCCCTTTACCTGGAAGACTATCATCCTCAGTGCTATTACACTGTTGGTTGGGTCATCTGACCTGTAAAATCGTATCCGAAATGACTTATAATGTGTCGAGTGGGACGTTAAACCCTACAATACCATAAGTTTGTGTTTAGAGCGACTCATCATATAAGCTGAGGTGGAATTATGGCATATGCAATGCGGCAAAGTTATTTTTTTTGTTTATTTATTATTGATCGACCATTTATTGTTTGTTTTGTAATCTAGAAAATTACAATGCCAAAGAAGCCATCAAATAAACTCGCGAATAAGCAGACTGATCCAGTCGAGGTACTCATTTCTCTATAACATATATAACTTTTAGTATGTTTTGAGAGAAAATGTTTTTATGTTTTGTAGAATGTACATGTCCACCTTCGTTATTCCGCCACCCGTTAATCCGCCAAGTTCGCTAATCCGCCAAAACTGCACAAAACGAATTCATTTCCATGTTAAAACCACTCGTTAATCCGCCGATTCACCAACCGCCATCTGCCAAAATGTTTTCAATATCAACCTATTGATTTACCACTCGTTAATCCGCCAAACTATACTACAGCCGTAATTATTTCCTTCTAAACTTTGGTTGAAACCCGAAAGAGTCATGAAAAATTTTTGTCAGAGCAAGATAACTGGCTATTTTAATGCTCAGTAAATTGACAAAACTGATAAATAAATTTTATTCGAACTGGACATACACTGATTTTTTTGCAAGATCATTCAGTACCGTTTTACAACAGTAATACGATGTGGTGTGGTGCATATAGGCTTACTCTGTACAGACACGAACACAATACACACCCTGCCCTACAAAAGGCCTGTTTTCGTTAATCCGCCAAATTCGTTAATCCGCCAAATTTTCAGAAAACGAATTATGGCGGATTAACGAGGGTGGACCTGTATGACGTGCATAGTGTATGTGTTGTTGATATGTGCAGTGTATATCCAGGTTGTAATGGTAATTGTAATGATAGTTGTAATGATGTATGTTGAACTGTCCAGCATACGGCTGCCTACTTCCAGGGACTCAGTATTTTGAACCCAGTGCACCGTTTGCTGTAGGCTAGAAAATTTATTTGCCATAGGTTTACTGGGACATGTTTCCACCGTTATTTTTGATTTTCACTGAGAATGGAAAATTTAAAAATGATACCTGAACATCCATTTTCCACTTTCACCAAAAATGGAAAATGGACTAGACTTACGTCAGTGTAGTAGAGCTGACACCTTGCTTGTGACTTTGTACACAACTTCACTATAGATTTGCGATAATTTTTTTGAAATATATGTTTAAAAAAGAATTTACGACATTTACGAAACGCTAAAACATGCATTAAATGGGAAATCATTTAAAAGCAAGGTTGAAATGACAAATCTCTAATTTGTTATGTAAAATACTAGTCTGAATTTGAAAATGAAAATGGCTGTGGATGTTCAGTTTTCCATTTTGAGTAAAATCAAAATATCGAGGGATATACACGGACCCCAATTTTTTATTTTAGTTTACTTCAGTTTGTGGGATATGCTGATTCGTCTACACTTTTGACAGTTGAAGCAATATTTTACTTAGTGAGTCGTAGTTTTTAAACTTTTTATACACTTATATTGTGCTGTTTTCATTAAAAAACATTTCATGTGAAACAGGTGTTGACTGATTATCAGCTACTGCATTTAGTGATTGACTAAGCATTTCACGCGTTTTATGAGTGCTTACCTTGGACAGGTAACGTTTGTTTGTACAGGTGTTCTGTCGTGTTCGACCGTTGGATGGTGACACGGATGCGGCATGTGTTAAAGTAATTTCAGTCTCAACAGTTCAACTTTCTCAACCAGAGGTTTGCTCAATTTTTGTACATTTTTGGTGATACTGGTTAGCAGTTGCTTGCTGGCATCTGAGCCGTTCATACACGTTGGTGTGTGTGGGCAACATAAAAGTTGGTGTTATCTCTTTCCAAATGAGTCAGTCAATTGCTGAAGAAAGAATGAATGATTACAGTGACTGATAATGGTAGTAGTATTGGATCACATAAGAATTTTGCAACAGCGTCTCTCTAAATCAAGAAGAAACTGTTTAACCCAGGTTTTCTTGTAAAGTGACCACCAAGCTGGTTATTACTGGCCCACCTACACATAGTGTAGGGGGGGGGCAGTATTGTTTTGCTCGCTGGCGTCTGTCGTCGTCGTCTGTAACACTTCAATGCGCTATAATTAGACTGGAGGCGGCTTCACCCGCACAGGCCAGGCGATGAAGTCATGCTACCTCCAGTCTTATTTTAGCTGCATGGTAACACTCCAGGGCGGGCCAGTAGTGTTATGTTCTGTTAGGGCGACACCTTGTTTGTATGTGTGTATGTGTGGTGTATATGTGGATCATTTCAAAACTATCTTGTCATAGTTTTACTTACTTACTTTTCAGTAAGGTTCAGTGCCATGCTTTTGGGCATATGCTGTGTTTGAGTGTATTTTCTGTGTGGTTATTGCAGAATGGTGGTTCTCGCAGTGCGACATATAAACAGGTTTGCGTGTGTGTGAAATATTTTCTGTGTCATTTAATTAACAGCTGCCTTGTTGTTGTATTTAACCAGCTCAGCACCATGACTGTATGTCGATGGCGACCACTTGTCTGGAAAACCTGGGAATGTCGGGGAATTTGATGGCGATCAGGGAATTGATCAAAAGTCAGGGAAGTGGCACGGAAAGTCTTGTCAGGGAAAACTGCAATTGTGGAGCTAGACCAGTGTTTAGTAAACTGTTGTTTGACAACTTGTATCGTCCATTTGAATGATTTTGCTGAATATCAAATCACTGTGAACATTTTTGCATGGACGTTTATACTGTACTGACAACATGCGCTCGATGTGGGTAATGCAACGTGGGTGGGAGTGCTTCAAAGAGTCTGGGTTATGTCAGGGAATTTCACAGCACCTGGTGGCTTGTGTGTTGAGCAAATTTTGAATTCACAAGAAGCACAGGTTCATTGTGTCTGAGCGTGGTGTAAATTGTTGCGCTAATCTATAACATATTAGTGGAGAAATTTGCTGTTGTGTGTGTTGTCACTGTATATTGAACTGCAAGATATTGGTTTAGACCACGGGTGCGCAACGTATTTGAAGTCTAGGGCCACAAACAAATATGTAACCAAAGTGGACGGCCACAACAGGGGTCCTGGGGATTAGCCCCCGGACCCATTGGTGTCCAGGGGCTAAGCCCCTGGTTAGAAGGTCAGGAGGGAAAGCCCCCTGAAGCGAATGACATTTTACTGAATCAACAATAACTTTTTGCATTTATATCCTACTTTAAGCTGAAATATGCTGAAATTTTGAAACAATTAATTGTAAGCCACTTTTGGGCCAAAATTAACACATTTTGGGCGGGTTGCGACGGGCTGCATCTTGGCCACCTTTGTCCCGCAGGCCGTGTATTGTGCACCCCTGGTTTAGACACACACATACCCTGTATCGGCAGTAGCTAAATGTGGACGTCATACTACGGCTGCTGCTTTCAGCACGAATAGACTATGCCGCCGCTGTTACAGCCCTACAGCATCTGGCAGATTAACAGTAAAGATGGCAAATGGCTTTTAAAATGCTGCTTTATTTGTCCTCTGTCTGTTAGTTGTTGTTAGTTGGGGAACCAGATAACCTGAAATGACTGTGAAAATGAAGCCAGTTAAATGAAGAAATGAAATTAGACGTCATCGTTAGATTGTATGAGTGTGTTGGTTTACTGCATGCTGCTTGTACACCTTTTAGCAACCAGGTAAATGAGAAGATGAAATGAGTTGGGTTACTGCTTGTTACAGATGCAGTACACCTTTCAGCAGGTGTTTGATGAGTACACGTCACAGAAAGCCGTGTTTGATGCCGTCGCCATGTCTCTCGTTGAGGATGTCTTGCATGGAAAGAACGGTTCGATCATTTATTGTTACCGACCACTTCATTGAGCACGTTAACCAGTTTGTTTGGCTGCATGTGTGTCTGTCTCTGTATCTGGGCAGTAAGTTATGAACGAAATAATATCTGTTAAGGTGGTTCATCTTTACCCTATCTAGTAGTGCATTTCGATTCGTGATTCACAGGAGGGGTAATTTTTTTTGACTGAAACTGAAATTGGGCAAAAATTATTTCTGGCGACGTGGGTGAAAGTGGACCTGAATTAGAAACTCTAAATGAGCTATTTGCAGATATTTTCTTCTCTTAGTTTAATTGATATTTTGAATCTTTGATGTTAGTGTTCAGATTTTGTTATAAGACAGACTGTTGTCAACACAGATCATGCTGCATTGGTTTTAGTGTGAAAGCTTATTGTAAAAATTGATTATGTGCATTTGACCCATGCAACACTATGCTAACGTGGTATATGTATAAACTCGCAGCATAAACGAGAAATGTGAAGATTGATAACATTGTTGACAGTTTTATGCCATTGGCTTCGTACGGGTTCCGGGGCGGTAATGTGTCTTGGTTAATTTTTTTATTTTGACACTGTATAAATTGTTAGTTTGTTCACTTAACTTCTTTCCTTACTTCCTTCTTTCCTTATACTTTCTTTCTTATTTACTTATTTACTTCCTTACTCATTACTTTCTGACTTATCTATGTACTTTTTCCAGAATAGGTCCGTTCCGTTTCTAGGCCGGAGGTGGTAGGAGGTTACCAAACGTGGCTTCAGTTTTGTATTTGTTAATTTTATGTTGCAGTATATTTAGATATGGGTACATGTTTGCTTTTGTTGTGTTAGTTTTTGTTTTTCCGTACTAAGCAAAGAGATTGGTTGGGAAGAACTTTTCCGAAATGACATATATTGTGTTGGGTACCGTAACCTTAACTCGGTCGATCATTCTACTGCCACCTGATGTGAAAATTCAGCAGTACGTTTTACGTTTGTGAACTCTGTGATGTGCTGCATAGCTCTGCTGTTTGCGTACGGCGTGACTAACTCGGGCAAGACCTATACAATGACTGGCTCGTCTCAGGACCAGGGCATTCTGCCGCGGTGCCTCGACGTCATTTTCAACAGCCTCGAAGAACAGCAAGCCAAGAAATACGTGAGAGATTTAAACGTCACTGTCGTTTCTGCCTTTGCCGTGTGATTCTGTGAGATCCTTTGAGTGTTCCCATGTGGGACATGGGCGTAGAAGCATAGGTGCAATCCATTGCTGTAATGCAAGGCAACCAAACCTGGTTTTTACGGTTTTATTTATAGCATATTTTGCTTTATTGGTTCATGTCTGCTTTTTATGCTGGCTGCATCTAGCGATCTGCGTAATGTTATGGTCTGGCGTCCATCCGTTCGCCAGGCTGTGCATCTGTGCTGTCATTGCATACTCTGCGTGAATCACGGCACAGCATGTAAGGTGACCATCTGTCCCGGATTTTCTGGGACAGTCCCGATTTTTAACGATGTGTCCCTAAAAAATCACAGTTCTCTCTGGACGCCCATTTGTCCCGTTTTGGCTTTGTGTCCCGGATTTGTCCCGATTTGCCCATCTCTGCAGCTGTATGCTTACGCAATAGTGGCCAAAAGTTAGCTCAGATGTTATCTATATATACGAATAAATTGCTGGCAGACTGGACTCTGCCCCGGACCCTTTGGGGGAGCTCACGACGCTCCCCCAGGCCGCCAAGTCGGACCCCTGACGGCTCGTGTCTGTGGCACTTGCACCATACGATTCTCGCCTTCGGTGCTCATCCCGGATTGCAGTGCCCAAATTATGTTTACCCTAGTGACATGGCCAGTATACGTTTCCGTCCAAGTATTACGAGGACGGATGTACTTATTGTGTTAGTTTTATTTTTTTTAGTACCATGCTGAGTGATTTGCTGGAAAGAACGTCTGAGTTTCTTGAGTGGAATGTAAGTCAATGAGTATTCCAGCGATGATCATTGACTTGAAGAATGAGCGAAGCCAAATGAACAACACAGTATTATGAGAAATTTGTCAAAGTCACCTTAGGTCTCTGTGCCAGATTTTTTTACCATCGTTTTTAAGTTAGCTGACAGGACCGGCTCTGACGTTTGTATGGTTCGGTAATCAGGTAATTTAGACAAAAAGAACGGATTCACCATTTGCGTTGTGCTGTGTTCAAGCAATTAAGCCGGACTAACAGAATGACTTTGATATTGTTATGGTGCTGTGTGCAGAATGTCTCTGAAATGTGTGTGTGTGTGTGTTTCTGTGCGCAGGTGTTTAAGCCAGACAAGATGAACGGATTTGATGTCCAGTCAGATGCGGAGGCGATGCTGGAGCGGCAACGCAAGGACATTATGCCACGCATCACTAGTACACCTCGCACACCTGCCACTCCAGCGGCTGCACTCCGGTTTGTGTTCCAACCTCTTTATTCCACTGAATAGTCTATAGCATGCTGATGTTCCATTAAGAATTCTCGCTTACTCGGTCTGTATCCCCACTTCTTGTGTAATCAGATGTCACTATGTATCTGTCCATGCTGCTATTCCTTCATCTGATATTGACTTTGCCAAACATGATTTCCCGCATCTTGCACTGCCATCTGGAATTCTGTCACTAGGACTCTACTAGAAAGCCCGTCACTGACAGTATTCGTTGCTGGGCTTAAGATACAATGATCTGTTTTGTGTTGAATGAGATATAACACCTCAACTCAGGCTCAAGCTCACCATTGGCTTTTTCTCTTTTCTGATAAGGCTCATCCTAGGAAGCTTAGTTACACATGCTGACGTCAGTCGCATGAGTAAGGTTTTTATTGCTGTTTGCCTGTTTTATCAGACAATATCTCAACAAGTCTCCGCTAACAGACCCGCGCGACACAGTGCGTCGCGCCCAACATGCAGTACACAGATGTTGATGGTCAGTGTGATAAACTGGTGACCGATGACGGTCACCAGTTTACCACACTGACCATCCACCAAAGTTTACAGCACCAGAGATGATAAGCCGTTCCAGAGATATGATTGGTGCCCACCAAAATTAAAATGTTCACATGACCTCACCATGCCCCTTTCAGGGATAGTTTACCATCCATGGCTTAGCAATTGCTACTGACAACCTGTCTACTCAATGTGAAGTCTCTTGTCTCCACTCACTATGAAGATATGAAAGGCGATAAAAAATGGCGAAAATGGGGTGGTTTGGAGTAGCTAGGGTCAGTCAAGGTCACTGGAAATAGCACCATTTAATAGAGCACATATGAGCTCCTATTAGTGTTTCATAGTAAATACTTCCATATCTTGCACCATTTCTGAGATATAGCGAGATTTTGGTTAAAAATCGTTCATTGTGACCTACCGCTTCACTATTTCACGCTGGGGATGACCCCGTTGGAATTTTGCTGAGATCGTTGGTATCAGAAAACGTAAAGGCCCTGGGCTATCATATGGTATTGTTTGCGTGATCCTAGGTTTTGCTGTGTCAGTAGCACACCGACTTGTGATGGACTGACGGATAGACAGACAGACACACGATGACGGCAAGTAGTGTGCTAGCGTAGCATCGCGCGGTAAAAACCGCGCAGCTAGGATCACCAAACTTGTGTACCATGATGCGTCTTGAAAACCCATTTATGTTGTGGTCGAATGTTCAAGGTCAGAAAGTCTGTCAATCTTCAGAACGCAATATTGCCCAAGCTTCTGCATACATAAGCTATGCTGTAATGTCTCGCTGCACAAGCAATGCTATCAACAGCGGGTTTTCCGTACGTCCATTTGATGCTGGAAGCTGGGTTTTCCCCGGCGTGTGTGGTGGCTTCTAGTTGGCTGCAGATTTGCTACAATCAGCCGTGAATAAGTGAAGTGCACCGTCTGTGCAGCGATGAACGCGGTCGGCGCGTGCGCGAACTGCGTTGTGTCGACGTGGACGAGGATTACAATTACAGCGTGTTTGTGTCATACGTCGAGATCTACAACAACTACATCTACGACCTGCTTGAGGAGCTGCCGTATGACCCCATTACTGGATACAAGTAAGTGTGTCATGCTTCATTATCAATGCCAATGGCAGTCACGGGGGTAGTGTTTTTTTCACGAAGGAGTATGTCCTTTTTTCTGCAATATGTGTTTGTCTGTCTGTCTGTTTATCTGCATAATGTCTGAAAAACCGATTTAGCAAATGTTCCGTGATGAGTCCAACCGATGTAGCAAATGTTTCACCGTCCCCAAAACCCATTTATTTTGGGGATCAAAGGTCAAGGTCACGAGTCACAAAAACAGTGCTGGCATGAGTCATTGAACTCTTGTGAGTGCTGGTTTCTTCTAGTTCTTAGTGATTTTTAAAGACTATACCGTAGACAGAATGATAAGCATAAGGCCTAGAATGTGTTTGTTAATTCTGCCACAGGTTGTTGGTGCAATTTAATGTCTTATATATGTCTTCATGCAAGTAGTTTTTTCTTACTAATCAGTTCTGAATTCCTGACATTATCTAGGCCGCCGACGTCAAAGATACTGCGTGAAGATGCGAACCACAACATGTACGTTAGTGGAGTCGTCGAGACTGAAGTCAAGTCGACTGAAGATGCGTACGACTTATTCTGCAAAGGTTATCATGACAGCTGATCTATTTAATCACTCTTAGCCAGCTGCAGTAACGCTTACCGGGTAATAAAATTTTGCTAAATCTTTGCACATGTGTCAAAATCTGTAACACTTACCTGGAAAAGGCTGTCACAGCATTAGGACGCGTTATCTCGGGGTACATGGCGATGTAATGTAACAAAGTCGGCGTGTGGTGGATTTTTTGAGTTGGACGAGATAACTCGGGGTACCTGGTAAAGGGGGTAATGGTTTGGCTTGAACTATAGTTTGTGTGTCTGTCTGTCTAAATGTGACGTTGGAGTAATGCGGCTGAACGCCTAGACGGATTGAGTTGGTTTTTGGTGTCATAGTTACCGTGGAGAACAGCTGCTTAGTAGTAGAGATGCACCGATACGGCACTGGCCGATTATCGGTCGGCCGATAATCGGCGCCTAACAATCGGCCGATTATCGGCTGATTACCGATTAATACAAAACACTTATTTTGCTGTCTTACTATAGGCTCAAGAGCCTATATGGTAACTCTACGGGGCAAAGACTGTCTTCACGCATTCGGCAATAACTCCGTCGAAAGTGAACCGTTTTGGATGATTTGTTACGGCCGCACTGAGAACGCTACTTAACAAAGCGGAGTCGAATTGGAGAGGGA